>Ga0209402_10002378_pt1 | contig 18926 bp, 14 predicted proteins | sample ArcticOcean_MG_C_3_FD_187437 | JGI IMG/M metagenome (GOLD analysis project Ga0209402, IMG submission 187437) | Marine microbial communities from western Arctic Ocean - ArcticOcean_MG_CB8_126 (SPAdes) (version 2) | ecosystem: Environmental > Aquatic > Marine > Oceanic | place: Arctic Ocean... | reverse complement strand
AGATCCGCACAATCACAACACGGCTCTGAGCACTTGTCATCTAGTTTCAAGCCATTTGCAATAGGCGAAACTTCGATACACGTGTCGCCTAAAATAGTAAAATTACCGTCTTGCGGCGTTGGCGGTATGCTGTTGATTGTGCGAATGCATGGTCCGAGACTATCGTCTTCACATACGCAATCAACTGATAACCCTTCTCCGTTAATTGCATTAAATGTTAATTTTGGATTTTGTCCGGATTCCTCTACCACAGTAATCCGCATATTTGTTCCGGCTTCTATTTCAATATCGCCATATAACCGCGAACTTCTTTCTCCCTCGTTGATAACGACAAGCCCTTGCACTTGGCGTATCATCGGGTCAATTGCTTCAACTTCTAACGCACCTGCGGCAGGAGTAAACTTATAAACAGCATTACCCGCAGAACTAATAGCAGTCAATTTGCCAATGTTTATTTGACCGACAGCGTCCGAAAAGTTACTAATGCCCGACAAGGCATAACTCATATATTCGGTATGCCCGCTACGAGAAAAAACAGTTGACGCAACTGTAAGCGGAGCAGCTGTTCCGTCGTCATAGCCAATACTAACGCTGAAACCGGCACCAAACACGCCGATTTCTTTTACGTAAAATTTGCCCGGCTGTACGTCATTACCGGCATGCACAGGAAAAGTAAGCGCTAATATAAAATCATCAGCAAGCGCAAGCGCTCCTGATGTATCCGTTTTTGCAGCAGATTCTGTTAACGGATACGCTCTTTGAGAATTTTGATTTAACCATTCTTGGTTCCATACGCCACGCGGCATTGCAACTCTCCTATTGAATAACTGCGCCTATACGTACGATACCAATTTCTCCGCCTAAACTATCCGGCGTGCCACTCGAAGGGCCGTTACGATAAACACGGCAAAACAACGTATCACCAGCCGTAACAGTTATTGCTGCACTTTCAATTAAAAAAGAATCATTCGCCGCAGTAGCCTCCGTATAACCACTGATAAAATCTACCACTGTTTGTGCGCCTGATGTCGGCAAAATAGCCCCAGTCGTTAACGAACCCAGCGGCACGGTCGTTTTCTTCAAATACAGCGGCGGAATAGCGTCAGAACTATCTGCAACTAACAACGCTCTAATTTTTACAGACGGAGACGTTGGCAAACCTATGTATGGAATTTTAAACTTAATATCTATGCCGCTTTCCTGCAAAGCCGGAAAAGCGAGATACATAACAATTCCTGTAAACCGTTCTCGCACATCGTCAAGGCGAACTAGCTCTGCAGGAATCTCTCTGCCTGCTCCGTCTAGCGAATTATTAACAGTGACACGACCCATGTGTAACGTATCGCTGCCAACAACTAATTGCGTAGAAGATGCCAGTGTTGTGTTTGCTCCAGCGAACAAACCTTCCACAACTGGGCCGCGATTAAAAGTCTGCGTGCATGCACTGTTATCAACAGTTAAACTTTTAATTGCCTGATAACCTTCTTCACTTGCATCTGATGTGATAAAGCCAAGATCTAAATCCAGGTCGAGTGCGCCTGTAGACGCTGTGTTGCCATCGACATTCGTTATTTTAAGGAGATCAGGTTTCTTAGATGTCAGACTTGTAACAACAGACTTATCCGTTGCAAAAGTCATACGAATAAAATAAAGCGTTAAACTACTCGGCACGTCGTCTAAACCATCTGCCCACGACGCACTAAGACTTCCTTTATGGTACGGGTCCCACGGACGCAGCCCGTTAATATTTGTTTTCCACCAAATACCTTCATTAGTAAACTCAACGACACCGCCGTAACCATCAGGCACAACAGTACCTAGCTTGCCGTCAGACCTGTCCCATATAAGCTGTGCAGCGTCTAAAGGCAGAGGAGGCCATATACGATACAGTTCCGTGTGTTTAGAAATGTTGTAGCCCCAAATAGCATCACTTGGAGCTTTACTATCAAATATGGCATCACTTGCAGATAACCAACCAACACTGGCAGACGTTGGCGCTTCGTTTTGATATAGTTCAAATTTGAAGTGTATGTGATCTTCTACAAAATCTTTTACATCAGGAACAACGGTAACTTCGCCATTAGCATATCGTTGCAACACTGAAACAGTCGCTGCAGGTCGTTGTCTAACTAACTTACCGGCGGCTGTTCCTGATAAGTAGTATTGGCAGTTTTCAACTGTACCATCAACTGCCGCGGAAATATCTAGTGCTGCTGTTCCAAGTACAAGTAAATCAGCTAACGTTGTATTATGTTTTTTATAGATAACGCCACGAACAAAACTAGAATCAGCGGCATAAATTGTGGCCGTTACGCTATCATGCGCTGTCGCCGCGCGTGCGAGTTCATATTTGCCTGTTTTGTTATCGTAATAAACAGGTTGCCCTAACGCAGAAGTGGACGGCACAGTAACGTCATAAATGAACAACGCTTTGCCTAATTTAGCCGTCTCAATTAGATCCTTGAGATAAGCAATATTTTGCTCTAGTTGTCGATCGGGACGACCAACAACAGACGCTTTTCCAGGTTCGCCGCTTTGTACGTGCTGTACGTTTTTTTTAAACGGGGGTGATGCCATCCGTGGCCTCCGATTTAATTAGTCCGCAGGAGGAAATGTAATATCCCAAGTAACACCTACCTGCACGCCAGAACTAACAGCGAAATGATCAGTCTCATCAATATAACCACGACTAACTAAAATATCGCCATAACTAGAAGACCCTTGCGTAGCGGCAACAAGAGCTACACCATAAATTTTACTGTCAGATGCGGCGCCAAAAGCCGTACCATTAACACCAGTCGTACCGGTTGTTCGTGCTACAAAATGTAACTTGTTGCCGTCATACGGATCGTCTGTATACCCGTTGGCACCTCCGAAATATGTTTCATACCCTGACGCCACTTCAATTGTCGGATCTCCATCTAAATCTAGGCGTAAATAATCTTTAGGACTGCTTAAACCAGAATAATAATTCAGGTTTGCGTCGAACTTAGTAAAAGAAACATCGAGGATAGTCCCTGACGGAATATTCTCGTACTCTACGTACATTTTGCTAATGCGGAACGCAGGATCAGCAAAACCTAGACAGCGGCAAGCTACATAGCCCCAGCTCACCATTAATTTGTTCTTTTTCGTTACGCGGGGAGTCCAAATATCATCTTTGATTTCCCACAGAGTGTACTCGCCATAAGGCGTTAATTGTTCTGTCATTTGAAGCCCTAACCTATTGGCATGTAAAACTAGTGGGTTTAATGGAAAATGAGGCAATCACGGCAGCAGTTTCTTCTTGTTCAGGCGTCAAATGTACAATTCCGCCATACGTGTCTGCACCCTCCATATTAACAGAAGTATCCCCTGCGGGTAAATCTATAACCACAAAGACATGCGTGTTTGGAGGCACTATTTTGCGCAATAAAACACCTAAATCAATATTTAGTTTTTTATCACTGAAGATCTGCGACTGCAGGTGAAAAATGATAGCATTATTTCTTAAAACATGCTCGGCCAAAAATTTAAGCGGGTTCACGCCAAGCACAAGCGCCCGTTTCTCTGTTAACGCTGTTTCATGCCGACTAAACCCTTGAACCCACGCAAAGGTAGCTAATGCTGCTTCTGTTGTAATATCTTCTATTTGCCGAGATATGTCGAACGGGCGTTCCGGCCAATCTGCCAAAAGGGGCGTGCTTGCTATAACTAGATCGTTAAAACTTTTACCGTAAATAGCCTCATTACTTTTCACAGTATCCCAAAATAATTTAGCATCCAACGGATGCCCTATTAGTTTAAAACTTTTTATTATTGGATCAATGTAAATTAAACGCGATTGCGTACTTCCTGCAGGAGTATGCCGGTAAAAAAGTGGATGGCTGCTGCCATAGGGATTCGCTGTATCTGTACCGGGACGCGTGTAGTCCACATCTAAAGGTACATCTTTATTCGTAAAAAGAAGCGAGCCGCGAAATTTAGGGCCAAGCATTCCTTTTTCCAGAACCAAACTAGATAGTTGGCCTATTTGTCCTGGCATATTTAATATGTAATCGTGCGGAAAAGCCTGACTACCGCTAATTTGTGCCGAGTATACATACTGGTTAAATATTGCGGTGTAATCAACGGCTTCACCGTATTGGCCCGTTATTCTTCCGCGATTCATCGCTATCTTATTAAATTCTTTTACAAGACTGGCGCCTTTATAAACTACATCACCAATAGCTACACCAACGGTTGCTCGCGACGTAAAGCGATATACATTTTTGTCAGTTAATACAAGCGTAGCATTTGCGGTGTAGTATATATCCTCTACTGTTTCAGTGTTTTCTTTTACGAGTGGCACACCGGTATACGCACTTATTAAATTTTCTACTTGCTCTAATGCCGAACAACCTGCAATCGCATCCATTGCAGCATTAACAGCATTGCGATACTCAAGAGAAGACGTATCTTTTGTATCTATAACATATCCTGCATGTTCGTATACATAGTCATAATCAAACTTTGCTTTAAACAACCACAAAGTTATTTCATAAGTATCTATAACTCCATCTTTAAACACAGGCGCTTGTGTTATGTTTGTGTTGTCAAATGGATTTGATTTAAAAACTATTTCTTTGTTTGCAAGATCTAATTTAAAATCAATGTCGTGATGTAAAACAGCTGTTGGGCTTGTTATTTCGTTTTGAATTAAATTTACTTCAACTAAATTTGTTGGAAGTGTTATTGCGTATTCTGTCATAGCTTCTGCTATGTTAAACGCGAAAGACCAGCTTTCATCAAAGTTGCCTAAATTAACGTCATCAAAACGCCACAAACCTGTATCACCTGCGTTTACGTCTGTCTTTTTAATTTTTAACGCATACCAATTTTCTGCGTGTGTAATCGGTATCTTATAACGACTATTTGTCGCAACCATTTCCATCAAATCAGAATGCGACTGTTCAGCTAACTTTGTATTTACTTTTACAATGTCTTCTACGACTTCGTTACCGGTATACAATTCACTCCAGAAAGACCCGAGTAACCCCAGGACTTTTTTAGAATCTTGTAAATCGTTTGATGGCCATACGTAAGTCATATAAAAACTAGCCTAAACAGCAGGAACACTTACAGAAGTATCATTTATTACCACATCATCAGCCGTTAGCATGAATACCGCAGTTCTGCCGCTGGTAAACGAAGCGCTATCTGCCGGTATTTTTAATACGTTGTCGCTACGAATGTATTCTATTTTTCCATCCGGCTTACGTATGCGACCAAACATATCAATAGAACCAGCATCAATACCTGTCGGCAAAAATTCATCAATAATACGAGACAACGCACTGGCATAAAGAACACTAGCAAAACCTAAGTTGTTAACATACGACGCTAACGATTTAGCAATGCTTGCGGTGTCTACAGTTGCTGTCGTATTATGCCGTTCTAAATCAAAACCAACAGACAACTCGCAAGGAATCGCACCTTTGACTAAGACATCTCCAGTAGGTGCAATTATTTGACGATCGCCAAGAAATTCTTGTAATTCTTTAATTAACGGCATAACAGACACTGTAACGGTATAATCTTTAGTAATGGCTGCGCCGTCTGGACAACCGCATTCTTCATCTGTAACAGAAGTATCTGTATCTAAAAATTCAATAGTAGCTGTTTGATATTTAGAGTAAGTACCTTCTAAACTTGTTTGCACATCAGGCAAATAAATACTTCCACTTGTATCAAGATTTCGAGTATCACTTGTTACTTCGTAGCCAGATGTAGTCGCGTCTGCTCCTTGGATAATAATTTTTGTTACTTCGTAAAAACCCGGCGCATCGTCTCTATCAATGGCAAAACTCCAAATAGCGCCGTCTGTCGTTTTACGAACAACTGTTGCTGTTTTGTTAAATTCAATTTTATTCGGTAACGCTTGACTTCTTAAATAAACGTCTGCGCGACCTCCGCCAGACACTGGGAACAACCAATGCTGATCTCGCTGCATTTCCTCATCACCAAACCCAACAATAGACATATCAAGTATATTCGCGAATGCGGTTGTAACAGCTGTATATTCGTTTGGATCTGCACTGCGAATCATTGCCGGAATAGTTAAACGATTTGACCACGCACGAGAAGCTAAACCTTCTGCCAACACATTAATTAAATCTTGATTACTTTGCGCATCGAGGCCATTTGTAAAATTACTGGATGCGTACGCTTGCACAAAATTAGGTATAGTTTCCGTGGGAATAAACGTAGTGTCTTTTAATGCGGTACTCCCGCTACCGGCAACAACAGCAGTGGCGCTAATAGTGAAAGCATATCGATCTGCAGAAAGTTGCGTCAAAAGTCTTTCATTATTTGAAAGCACAGCTGTGCCGCTTATTTTTGCCGTATACGTTTCATTTGAAGTAAACTGCACAGACCCCGCAGTAAAAATAGCGCCCTTCGATATTGTCGTTTCAAGCTGTGAATTAATGACAATAGTAATCTCACCTGAAGTTGTTGTCGCAACTCTGCGATTTATACGGTAATTAGATAAAACGTCACTAACTACGTCATCATCGGCTAATAGTGGATTAGCCGTGATAGCGACAATACTGTGCGATTGTCTTTCCAAAGATATATTGGTTCGCTGCGCACCGTTTAATATTCCGTCTAATCCGATTATAAGTTCGCTAATAACGCCGCGTTTAGTATCTAAGTTTGGCCGTTTTTCAGATAATAGTTGCGTCGCAAAGGCTATAGCTTGATCTACTTGTGTTTGATCAAGTTGATCTAGGTATTGCACATCAATAGCCATAACTAATCACCTCACACAACTAAAGGTATAGGTACAATAAAATTAACGTTGCTTGTTTGACTTGAAAGTGTGACTGTTAAATTTATATAACCAGGAAAAACAGTCGCACTAATTACTTCTGACGTGTTATATCGCTCATCATCTGGCGTATTAATATCTTCTTCATCAATAAGTTGACCTGATAAATCAATTTCCACAGCACTAAATAACGCAAATAGTTGTTGGTCCGTTGCTACACTGCCTATCGCCAAATCTTGCATAAAAAATGTGCCAAAATCTGGTTTATATTTAACGCTGCCTTTTTCTGTTAAAAGCGTCAATAACCATTTTTGCGCTAACTTCTGAATGCCTGTAGTAATTTCTCCTGAACCACCATCAGCCGCTAAACTTCGATCTAGTTCTACCTCTCCAACAGCAGTGCCGCCGCGAAAAGCTAAAACATCAATAGTTCTGCCAATGTAATCAGAAGCAGCCATTATTTTGCATTTCCTAAATCATTTGCCCAGTTAAGTACACCACGAATATGTACACCTTGTTCTTTTCCTTGACCCTTACGTCTAGCTACTGAATGAATGGAACAACGTACAAAAGATGCGTGCCGTGCTCTAAACGCCCTTTCCATCATAATGATGTAACACATTTGCATTCTGTAAGAAGAACACTTCGCTAAAACACTCTTATCCTTCTCTATTTCTTCTATATATTTGTTATTTGGATCACTACGATCAAAACCTTTTTTCATCCCTTCAATATCTAATGGATCAAAAATGCCTTCTAGCTTTTTCGGAATCATCCACGGACGCGGCACGTTACCATCTTCTACGTATTTATGTATTTTCTCACAATTGTCTTTTACTTGCTTTAGCAATTCTTGAAAAATTTCTGTGGCAACGTTACTCATTACAGCATCCCCAATTCATCGCGTTGATCTAATTTAGCTTGAATCTTTTGCATGCGTTGACTGATAGCTCCAGGCGATAACCTTAAATCTTTAGCTAATTGCCCAGGAGCTAAAACAGCATGCCCGTGTAAGCCCATAGCACGTTCTAAAATATACTGATCTGTAGGATTTAAATCGGAATACACAAACTCTACCCAGCTTGTATTGTCTTCTTGTGCTGGGCGTGTTGCTGGCATAAACATGCCAGCATCTCCGCTTTCTTGCATAACAGTCCCAGTTGCTACTGGCTGCCTTGCTTTGCGAATATGCGATAATCGTTTCAATGATAAATTTGTGTAATCCGATAATTCTGCGTCGCTGGCAGGGCGGCCTAATCTATCTTCTAACTCGCGGCCCGCTGCTTCTGTTTTTTGTGCGTCTAACGCAACTTGCTCTGGGATCGCTATAATTTGCTGCTCTTGCTGCGAATAGCGACGAAGGCCCTGCAACTGTGCCATTAAATGTGTCTTCATTGTTCCTTTTGTTGGATCATAAGAACCAAAAGAATCTAACGCTAAACGCCGCGCCTTCGATCGCAACGTAGGGCTTTTCGCAGAACTCCCTCCGTACGATTGTAAAGCCGTATCAATAACTGGATTTACTTTTTTAAGCAAATCACTAGACGTAGTTGAATTTGTATTTTGTGACCACGCGGAATACGCTTCTTGATAATCTTTTTCAAGTTTCATATTTAATTACTTTCATTAAGCCGGATCTGGTGGCTCGTCGTAACAACAAAACTCTGCACCATTTAAATACTCTTGACCAGCACAGTCTTTTGTTTTCCACGGATCTGCATATAACGGATGTTTAGTAGGAACATCTTCGTGCTCTATATCTGTATGAATATGCCCTAAGTGAAAAGCTGTACCTGCTCGCGGTGCTTCTGCGTCTATGTAATGCGTAAGTTTTACAACATGTGCCCAAGAATCTGCTATTTTTAAATCTGCGTCGTATTCTTTCATACCCACTCCCTGTATTTTTACGCAGCTTCCTGGAGCGATATCAAAACGTAACGGACCTGAAAGTTGCCCGCGCCGATCTTTTAACACTTCGTTATGATACATAAACTCAGCTAACTTTGATGCGTAACTTAAAACTTCTTCTTTACGCGCTTTAGCATCATTGTCTTTGTCATCAGACTCTTCATCTGGTTGATTACTTGTAGTTTTAACTCCAATAGCATTTTTAACTTTACGGCTTGGGTGTACAACGTTTTCTAAATAACGCGGCAATCTTTTTATAATAACCATGCCGTCTTTATCTTTACCGAGTTCATCTTTCTTTTTATCGATATAACAACCGCCTAAAAAGTTATCGTCTACAGTATCTTTTATTTGGCCGCCGTGTAAATTTGCGCCAGCAATAAACCCGATACCGCCATACAGCATATAAGCACGAATGGGACGGATAATCTGTTGCGCTGTGTCAATGTAATCAATATCTTTTGCGTGTATCGTGTAGTTACCGTCTTCTTTTGGACTTCGTGTGACTTGCCACATGTCTTTAACAACAGGTAAAAATGGAACAACTCTTGCTTCTGTCGGATGCGGAATAATTTTAAACATAAAATTAGACGCAAAATTATTTATTAACTTGTCCCATATTGTTGTATGTGCGACGCCAGCTAATGCATTGTTGTTTGTCGTTGAATTAAACGTAGCGTATGTAAACGCATCCCAAATGTTATAAATACCGTTGCCGTAACCTTCTAAAAACTTTAAAGCAGGCTTCCCGACAACAAATTTATCTAACGCCGCTTGCACTGCTCCTTTCATGTCATTTGGACCTATGTCACACTTATCACCGGCTGTTTGCATCCGATCTTCTTTAGCTAAAGCCTTAAACCATTTTAAAATACATTTCCCCCACAGATCTTCTTGCGGGTCGTCTTTTGCAAATACGCCTTCAGCTAAAGAACCCGGAAGCCACTGTTTTTTCTCTATAGCGCCCGTGCCTCCTTTTTCCCGCCTAAACGTCGCCGAATAACTATACCGAGACGGATTATCTGGATGACTAGAAGCACTAATAGCTGAACTAAAATTAAGATCACTTAACCAATGTGTGATTTCAAACGAAGCCGTAAAACCATTTACTGTTCGCTTGATCGCCGCGCCAGAAACATAACCTTCAAAAATAGTATATGTACCATTCGCTAAATGCTTACGTACAGCACTTTCTTTACTTTGCTGAACTTTAACGTGTAAAGTAACAGGTTGCGGCCACTTAGTGTCTTGCAACAAAGCGTGCGCTGGTGACTTTACTGGCCCGTCGCCTCGCGTGGACATACCTACAGGACATACAATAGTCCCAAAAGGAATCGTATTCATAGCGTAAGACACGGTTGCTTTTGTGACAGGGACTCTTACGCCTGCAATAATAGCCCACGCCTCAATACTCGCGCTTGTAAATTTTTTTGCCATAATTAAATCGCCTGTGAATGCAGAGTATTTATTTTTGCGGCTAACGCCATAACTAATCCGCCCAAACTATACGCATACTCGTCGCTATCCCGCCACAAATTTTTGTATGTTAAAAGTGGCTCTGCAGGCGATGCGCCCCACAAATATAATTCATCAACAATAGTAACACCTTGTTTTAAAGTCGCGAAAATATCACCCATATCTCTAGCGGGTTTAGCGTAACCTTTAACTATCCACGAAGAACCAACAGGTGCATTAAAAGAAAAATATTGTGTAGAGCCAAGTAATGAAATAGTATTACTTCTTCCGTTTGTAATCGTGTAACTGTATTCTTGCTCTTCTTTCGGATCATTTAAATGCGTAACAACAATTGTTGCCGCATCTTTTACAGTCAACCGCCACATGTGATACATTTGGCCTGTTGCATCAGATGGTTTTAATTCATCAATAAAATAAATATCACCATTAAAATTGCCTATTTTTTCTGCCGTTGTCACAAAAGGAAAAGTATAAAAACTAGAACTTGTTGTCGGCAAATAAGTAATACGCGAATCGTAATCTAAAACGTTTTCACCCAGTTCTGTGCTATGCAACATAGACATAATTTGGTGCGCCCGGTAATTCAACATATACCGATCTGGTGTTCCACCAAATAAAACGTTGTGAATTTTGTTTATCTGAGAAGTAAACGTAACTGTTTTAAAAGTGGGCGGTATATATTCCTCGCCTACAATATTCGGATCAACCGCATTGTTTACGTTTAACAGTAATGTACGTACGTGATTAATCATTAATGCATATCTACCGTGACGAAACTCAAAGTAAACTGCCCTAACCCTTCTACAGGCCGATCAATAGATGTCTGCGCATTTACTAGAAACGCACTAAATTTTGTTTTGCCGATTGTTAACTGCATCGGTACTCCCGGCTTTGTTTTGTTAGATACTTTATTGTCGGTGTAATAACTTAATAGTTTAGAAAAACCGCTGTCTGCCCCGCCGCTACATTTACCTGCAAAAACAAGTCCGGACACACGCAATTCACCTAATTTGTCGCCAAACACATAAACATAAACATTGTCTTGCAAAGTTTGCATAAATTGAAAATTGGAACCTTGCGATGTTCCTACGCTTGTAATAATAACGTTATGCAAATTATATGGCGTAGTACCTTTACTAGCCGCTCCTGTAAAATTAGGCTCGCTTACCCCCGGAACGCGAGGAATATTTATAACAATAGGAAAATGGTCAAAGCCAGATATCGCCGCACCGCGACCAACAGCTGTATTAAAAATTACATCGGCCATAATTGATTTCCTATATTACGACTGCTGAATGTGTGTAAACGTTTTACGGTTATACGTGTGTATGTGCCTGGCCAAGAACGCCTTGCGTATTAACTACAATGCCTTCCATCTTTTGCATGTCTATCTTAAGAGTGCCAGTCAACTCCATAGTTTCTTTTTGTTTTTCGTTGTCAGCTGATTGTGTTTCATTATTAACTGGTTTATTATCTGTTAATAAACCAGTGCCCTCCATAATTACCGAGGTAAGAAAATCGCGAGCCTGTGTAAGACGCGGATATTGTTTTGAAAGTGTGCCCTGTTGAGTATCTGACGGAGTGACCGGATCTAGATCACTTGGAGCATCATCGTTACCGAGTTTTTCGGCTTCAGTTTTGTTGGCATCGGCTGCGGTAGCTTCAGTTGTCTTGGCAGACGAACGCTTCGCTGGCCCACCTTCATCTCGTGCCATTTGAGCTAATCTGTCATTTATTCTTTTTTGTTTAGCGCCAGCAATTTCTTGGTCGCTCATACTCCACGTATCATACCAACCACCTAATGGATCATCGCCTTGATCAAGTCCTAATTCTTTGTATTTTGCATCAATGTCAGTAGGCGCTTCATCACCTTTAACAGGTTTTTTGGCTGCGGTAGTTGCAGTTTTCTGGGCAGCCGCAAGCTTCTCTGCATTCGCCTTAGCCGTGTCCTTTTTAATCTTTTCTAATTTAGCTAATAAAGTGTCTAATTCTTTGCTACCTGCTTTAGGCGACGTGCCCTCAGGATCAAGCTGTTTTAATAACTCATTTTTAACATCATCGGGTAAATCTTGGTTTTTAATTAAAGCTTCAATGTGGTCTGAACTTACACCGCCAAAAGCTTTCGCGAGTACTCCCTCAAGAGAAACGTCACCTCCTTTTTTTATCTCGCTAATCGCTGTCACAGCTGACTCTAAAAAACCTGCTTTGCCTATACCCGATACAGCTTTTCTAGCATCTGCTGCTGTGTGTAATTTTTCATCATGCTTCTTTGTGTCGTCCATGCGGTCAGGGTTAAACAAAAAAGGAATCTCACCTGACTTAACTCCAAACAGCCTTTCTGTGTCTGACGCAACACGTCCAAGCGCCGTTTCAGCTGCTACAAGATTGCCACCCATCTGCTCAGCCATGTTGCTGGCCAACACTTCGCGATTCGCAAAATTGACGTCGGCGTCATCAATTTTACGCCCAAGTTTCTCTTCTAAAGCTGCTTTGCTTAGCGGCTTAAATTTAACTATTTCCTCTAAAGCATTGCCAATTTGAGCAGGAGTTACTTCTGACTCCTCCGCTAACGAACTTTCTATTTGTCGTGCCAAAGCGCCTTTAACATCTAAATCCCATTGCATACCGCGAAGAGTTGATGCTGTATCAAAACGATTACCATAACTTAGATTAACATTTTCTTGCGATAAAAATTCTCTCGACTGCTGGGCAGAAATATTTAAATCCTGTTTATCAACGTTTTGTGCTCTGCTAATTTCATCTGTCAGTTCACTAAAATCTTCTGAATAAATACTTTTTGTCCCTTTAGATGATTCATACGTTTTCTTGCCGTTCTTAATAGCCTCAGCCCGCTTACCTAAATCACTTTCAGGATCAACATTCAGCGTTTCATTTAAACGAACAACCATTGCAAGTTGGTTGTTCACCGGACTTGTCATCGCTCTACCGTGTAACATTGCGTCATGCGCAATTAACGTACTTTTTTTGACACCAGCGAAAGATAAACCTTCCGAACCTAAACCAGACTCATCAATAGATTTTGTAAAAGATTGTGCATGCATTGTAGATAAAGCAGCGTCTTCTCTTTGGCCGCCGCCTTGCTCTATTACGTCAGCAGCCATTGCGGTTAGCCGTGCTGTCTGCTGGGCGTTCATCCCTGTCGCCTGCATACCTGCATGCATTCGGCGAGCAATATTTTCTACCTCGCCCTTGCTTTTAGACGCTAGGCTGTTTTGCGTTAATTGATTAAGCCCTTCGATCATATTGTCGATAGATTGACCAGGGCCAAAAATATCTTCCATAGAACTGACAAGCCCTGTCATTTTTTTGGCCCAATCAGCTGTTTTACTCGAATCAAACTTCCGCAACGCAACATCAATATTACCAGAATTTTTTTCAATAAGCTCTGCAAGTTTTTCTAACTCTGCTGTGCTTAAATCAGTACCAGCACCGTCATTACTTCCGCCGAGCGCACTACGCAAAGAATCTGCAGAAACTTCCGCGCCGTCACCATGTGTATATTTTATGGTATCTATTTCTTTTTGACTTAATTTATTGTTTAAAGTGTCTGGCCCCATGCCACGCCGCTCAAAGGCAGAAATACCTTCACCGATACGACCAAGCTTTAAACCGTGTACACGCTGCCGAACTAATGCAGACCGGGCTGGCGTAATGTCAGGGTCATTTAGTTCACCATATAGTTCTTCTGCAATATCACCAGATTGCTGTGTTAAGCTCTCGGCTGACAAACCGCGTTCTCCTGTTGTCGGATCAATTCGACGCCGACGAGACGCTTGCAAATGCGCCGTTAACACACCCTCACTACCGCCGCTGGCTGCAGAGAGCGTATCCAGGATCTGCATGCCGGGCATCACCATATCTGCAAACAGTAGCAGTCCAGCATTATCTTCCAGTGTGCCCATTAAAGAATCAAAATGCTTTCGCTGCTTTTTGTCTTTTTCCTCAGTGCCTGTGCGAAAACCAGGATCATAAATACCTGTAAGCTGTCCGGCACCTGCAAAAAGATCAGCACTTTTACGGATATCTCTTTGGGCTGCCGCACCACCCGCTTCCATACTTATTTGCTGATAGCGTCGTCCGCGTAATTGATCGTAATAGTTCTGCGTGCCAGCAAACTGTCCTGGCGCAAAACCATGTTGCGAAGCAAGCTGTTCGGCCATCGGTTGAAGAAAAAGAGCCGCAGGAAGCCCTAGCGGGCTTTGCAGTAAACTTTGCGGCAACGGACTATCGTATTGCGCAGGCCCCATCTGCGGGAGAAAGTTAAAAGGCGTTTGTCCGTTCATAATTTAGACTTCCATGTCTAACACAAAATTAATCTGACGTATCTGCGTCAGGAAAAGCCCGTTTATATGCTTCCTCCAATTCCTGCGAAGGATCTACTTCTGCCGTTTTTTTCACTTCCTCTAACCACGGCAATTGAAACTGTTGTATAGCCGCATACAATGTAGAAGCATTTTCCCAATGTGTTTCTAACGTTTCTCGAGCTGTGTTGTAGTCTAAAACAGCACATTGTTTAACTAACTGTAGTTTCTGTAATTCCGCGATGTTATTTCTGTAAATATAACTCAACATCCATTTTACCTTATTCCGCGATTTCTTCTCACGGAGATTTAATGTACTGAAATCTATTATATTTTTAGCAGCTGCTTGCAACATCAATGCAGCTACTCTGTCTTTGTAAAAAAATCAACATCTTCTGCTCTTGCCTCCATCATCTCTACTAAACGCTGGAAACGCATAAAATTAACACCAATAGTCCGCCGAACGTGCTCTGTGACAAAAACATCGTTATCCATAAATTCTAGCAAACCGGGTATAGGCGTTTCATTTTTTGTTTTATCGTATTTAAGCGTTGACACCTCTTCAAACTCTATCGGTGCTTGCCCTTGTCGATGAAACAAAAGAACTGACATTACAAGGCGATACTCCACAAGCTTTCTAAAGTAGTCGTATTCGCCAATAACGACGCCATTTTTTGCGTCAATGTCTAACTGACGTAAAGCAAAATTAGCTTCTGATGGAGTAAGCTCGCGAAACACTACGCGAATATTTTTATTAAAAAATGCATATTCTTTTGTAAAACGCGTGCCGCCAATAGTTGACGCAATAAAGACATGTTTGTCGTCATCAGAAACGCTAATAACTGGTTGATCTAATTTGTGATTGCATCTAGGGCAGTTTTCTTTCACAAGCAGGCCGCCTGCTGCCGCGTCCGGTTTGGCTTCTTTTTCAACTGCCGCTTCAGTAACTGAATCACTTTCAGCTTCTTCTTTATCATCATCATCATCATCTAAATCATCTACAATAACCGGCTGCTCATTTTCATTTTCATTTGTAAGTGCGTAAGCCGCAGCTAAACCTGGATTGTTCTTAATGTATTCAGGCATATCCGCATTTTTTTTTGCCGCCTCTTCTTCTACCTGTTCCTGCTTACTGGCAGCGGCAATAGCTGCCATTACTTCCGCTTTCTTTTCTGGATCTAAGTTATTTAAATCTACAACCTGCGGCTGCGCGGCTGTTTCAGTTTCTTCCCTATCCGTACGCACTCTTGCTTTTGTGTACTGCGACGAAAGCTCTTTGCCCAAAGCAGTATTAGACAAATCCGGTGGATTTGAAACATCTACATTTGCCGCTTCAATAATTTCACGCTCTAAAGGCGTAAGTTTTTCGTTTCCTGCGTCTGCCATTTAAAAAATCCTTTTCAATTACCTATGATTGGATAGTTTCCATCAAGTTTATTTTCTTTTGGTTTCTTGTATTCTGGCGTATCTTCATGCTCACCAGGACGATCTTTAGAAGCACCGGTTTCTGTGTCAACAAACTTAAAATCTTGTTGGTAGTAGATTTTTTCGTCAATTAACTTTTTCTTGCCTGGGAAGGGATATGTTTTTTCTTCGGGCGCTACTTTGTTTTTAACCTCTTTTTCAGTCCACACATCAGCTATCTCGCCTGTAAGCCTGGATTGTTGTCCCCAATGGCTTTCAAATAACACGTATTGTTCTGACTTGTAATCTTTATCAATACGTAAACCAAACTCACCGTTTAATGTAAAGTTCTCATTTCCAGGTTTGTCTGTAGGCTTATACCACTCTTTATTAATTTCTTTGTGTTGCTTCTGCCCTTCTTGTATTTGCCGGTTTAACTTTGTTTTCTGTCGCTGTAACTGAGTGCGGAAACTTTTTTCATTTTTTAGCTTGCCCCATTCTCCGCCAGATACAGACGAATGACCGCCAAGAGAAACAATGCCGCCGCCAGTAAGAATAAAATTAGTTAAAATACGACTGTCTACATAAAGACCACCACTAACAAGATTCTCGGCACCATTCCACGCACATGTCCTTATTGTAGAACTATCTTCAATACCACTAGAACCTTCAACAAAAAAGTCTCGCGAATAGCTTGTAAGCCAACGATCAAACGTTCTAGCTCTTAACGCAATGCTGCCGCTACCGTCAGCAGAATCAAAAATAATGCCGCCACAGGTATAACCTGTGCCTGTTGTTTTCGTAAACCACGCTTTTGATTCCGTTACAATGGCACTTTTCTTCGCGAGTAATACGATACCGCTGTAGTCTGCGTCATGGCCACATTTTGTAAATGGCCATTTACACGCATCTGACCTGCTTTCAATTAACATGCCATGCATGCCTCCGCCATTAGCAGCCAACAATTGCATGTTTTTCTCAGCCTTCAACCGCACGTCGTTCTCGGTTGCTGTTACGTCTACTGACTGGTACGCCCGCAACATTATGTCACGACCAGCCCAACTAATAGCATTACGACCAGCTTCAACAAATACGTCGCCAGGAGCCGTTATATGTATGTTGCCGCCTGTCATTCGTATTTGTGCACCAAAACCATCGGTAAGAATAATACCGCCATCATCTGTAAATGTAAGCGATGAACTGTTTGGAAAAATTTTAGCTTTCCCGCCTGTACGATGATCTATTTCAATTTCTTTTGGTTCTGGCGGATCTAAAACAGGCTTGCTATTTAACTGACTAAATTTAATAGGCTCTTGATTTTCCTTTACCTCCTCCATATCACTTTCTTGAGGATACAAATAATCCTTCTCGTGATAGTGAAACGGATGCGGACCTTCCCAGTTAAATATATGTGCGTGTAAATCAAGTACACCTAACGCACGCTGAAGTTGCGGATAATCGCTGTCTGCTTTTATTTCTGAAAAGCATTTATGTTCTTTCCCATCGCCGAAATAACTTGATGCCTTATAAGCATCTTTGCCTGTGGTCTTATCCCCTTTTTCATCAGGCATCTCCTTGAGACGTTTGGGTGTTGGAATTACAGGCCGTTTACCGATCGTTAGCCCAAGCGCTGTGCGTAATGCATAATGCCCGGCTAACGTAATCTGTTCTTCAAACAAACCGGGAAACTTAAACTCGTCGTCATATTTCTGTTTATCTTTCTTTTCTTTCAGGTATGGCGTGGATAACATACGCCGAAAACCCTGCCCAAGATAACCACCATAATTTTTAGCGCGAAAAAACGACTGATAATTATCTTCTTCGCCTTCAATACGCGAGTACCATGCCTGAGATATTTGCACCTCTTCCGCCTGATACTCTTTCGCAATCATCTCAGGTTTTTTTAAAGCACAGCGAGACTCCCACGGGTATACCGCGATTCCTTTGAAATATGCGTGTTCGCCTTCATCATCAAAGCTTGTAAGCTCTAAACCCGCGCCACCCCATATTTGAAGGTTTGTCCCGGCGAGCCGAAGAAACTGATCCCAGTAATACATAAATATCCCAGTCATCTCATCAACACGCATTTGTGCCATATAAGAATCAAGCGATACACACAATCCAGTTTCAGTTATATAGGCAAATTCATTTGAACCTGTTTGATCTAGCGGGTTACCCGCATTACGATCTTCAATACCTGCATGATGATCTTCCTCGTTTCCTAGCGAATCCATAGGATACAAATGTGCTTTATCCATCTCTGCTTGTAAGCCACCGTGCGAGGCTTGCGACAATTGATCTAGAAAACCGCCGTCAGATGCTGTGGTAGGCATGGGCACAGCACCCACGATAAAACCACTCGAGTTGGGGTGATTTATAACAAATACACTCGTACCAACAGAGTACGTTGAGACATCAGCTACGCCAGAAATGGTAGTACCACCGAAGCGTAACTTATAGCAAGTTATCGCCGATCCGCATCCCTCCATGAATACCTTATAGCAACCAATGGAGGGTATGTAATCAACAATAGTCCCAAATTGAAGATAGGGACCATTCGTAAGCGAAAGACGGCGCTGCGATAGCGCGCCTTGCGCATCGTTTAACGGTTCTTGATCTCCGGAAAGGGCTGGAGCTAAATCTGTATGATGTGCAAGATCATACGCTAAAGCTTGTACATTATCTAAGCCACTCCGAAGCTGTAGGAGAAATTCGTGTAATTTCATATTTTCCGGTTATGAGCCATGAAGCTCTGGGGGTAAATCCCATACCAAACTCTAAATGCTAACGGGTCTAACAGTTAATTACCGCTGCTTCCAGTCTTACCGTTTTCTAACGATATAAACATCATTTGCATTTGCTCGTTGATAAGCATGTCATTCGCAGCTATACTAATTCCGATCGATGTAATAACAGCTTTTTTCGCAGTAAGAGCTGTATTCTCTGACGTGGTGTCGTCGCATAACCCAGGAGCAAGGTCGAGCTCTAAATCCTCAGCTTCACACGGATCGCCATATTTTTTATAA
>Ga0209402_10002377_pt1 | contig 18931 bp, 20 predicted proteins | sample ArcticOcean_MG_C_3_FD_187437 | JGI IMG/M metagenome (GOLD analysis project Ga0209402, IMG submission 187437) | Marine microbial communities from western Arctic Ocean - ArcticOcean_MG_CB8_126 (SPAdes) (version 2) | ecosystem: Environmental > Aquatic > Marine > Oceanic | place: Arctic Ocean... | reverse complement strand
GTTTTTTTATTTGTTTGTTAATGTCTGTATTTTTAAGTTTTGGCTTTTCAATTATTTTGACAGAAAAGGGAAATGAATGGCCTATTAAAAGATTTAGAATATACCTACAATTATTTTTAAAAAAAATACATTATAAGCTACCTAGAGTAATGTATTGCACAACTTGCTGTTCTTTTCACACAACGATAATTTCAGATTTTATTATTTTCATTGTTGCATTTTTTTCTGGGCAATTTTATTTTTTTTTTCCGTTCTCTGGTTTTATCTGCTCAGCGATGACATGGGTTATTATTGAATTTTTAAATTCAATCGACAAAGATACAAATGTGTTTGTTGATAACGGGAATTGCAATGAATAGAATTTTTTAAAAATATTAATATGTTATTTCCCTCGTAAACATTAGACATATACTACTAATTGGTTTAACTTTTCACGATGCCTTCAGACAAGATATCTAAACTGCCATCTATCACTTGTGTGTTATAATTGGTGCGTTACTCATGTTGATTAAAGTATGTAATGGTACCTAATGCTTCAATCGATGCAGAGATACGCCTGAGTGAATGTGCATAAGCTGCAGTGCGCATGTCAATACCTTCAGCAACCATGAGATTATACACGGTATTGAATTCACTCACCATAATCGTTTGTAGTTTACTGTTCACTTCATTTTCGTCCCAATAATAGCCTGCTCGATTTTGTACCCATTCGAAGTAGCTTACAGTCACGCCTCCTGCATTGGCAAGGATGTCTGGGATAATAAGTGTATCTGCGGCAATCAATATTTGATGTGCATGTGATGTCGTGGGGCCATTGGCAACTTCGACGATCACGGGCGCCTTGATATCGTGTGCATTTTTAACGGTTATTTGATTTTCAAGGGCGCTGGGGATCAAGATATCTACTTTCAACTCAAGTAGTTCTTCGTTGGTAATGATGTCAGCCTTGATTGTCTCGCAGATGGATTCTTTGCAATAGACAGCCTTGAGTATTTTGCTTTCGTTTTTAAGGTGCATCAAACTTGGAATATCAAATCCATCCTGGTGATATATGCCACCAGTAGAATCACTTACAGCGACAATTTTGTAACCGTCTGCATGTAAAAGTTTCGCTACGCTTTGGGCGGCATTACCAAACCCCTGAATAGCAACAGTAGTATTGGTGGGGCGAAACTTGCGGATTTTTTCGAGTGCTTTGATGCAGATATAGGCGCCACGACCCGTCGCTTCTTTACGGCCCAATGAGCCACCTAAAGCAATAGGTTTACCAGTGATGACCGCTGGTGAATGTTGACGGACGAGTTTCGAATATTCATCCATCATCCAACCCATAATGGTTTCGTTGGTGTAAACATCAGGTGCAGGGATATCAACTTCTGGTCCGATAAAATCGACGATTTCTTTAATAAAGCCCCGGCTCAGTCTCTCAAGTTCCATGCGACTGAGTTCTTTAGGATTGACAATGATGCCCCCTTTGGCGCCTCCAAATGGAATATCCATAAGAGCGCATTTACATGTCATCCAGAAAGCGAGGGCTTTAACTTCAGAGAGGTTTACCATAGGATGGAAACGCAATCCACCTTTTCCAGGTCCTCGTCGGTCATTATGGAGAACGCGGTAGCCATCAAATACACGTAAAGATCCATCATCCATGCGGACAGGGATTGAAACCTGAATAATGCGTTTAGGGTGCTTGAGTTGTTCAAGCGTTTCCTGGTGCATGTTGGCGTAGGTAAATGCTACGTCTAAATGCCCAATTGCGTCGTCAAATAGATCAATTTCAGTAGTGTGTGATGTTATCTTGGTAATAAGTGCCCCCTTTTTCTGATGTGTAATATCTCTTCTACATACTCTTCTCCAACTTCACATTTGCCTATCGCTCCCACACAGTATACTGTTATTTCTCTTTCAAAGTTTCCTACATATTTGTCAGTATCAATTACAAATACATATTCACTTGTATTACTAAATTTTATATCTACAGTCATGCTATTCCTTTCCATTTAATAGTGTATTCTTTTTACCTTTAGCATTAGTGGAGACAACTGATATATGTATTCATCAAGACTATTTGCCTCTTTATTGAGATTTCCAAATATATCATTAATATTTTGGTTCTCAATATATTCAAACCTCAATTTCATCTCTTTGACGAGTTCTTTATCCCCCGTCCACTATAGACTCATACTTTTTAGCCAAGAATCATCTCTCTTTCTTCAGCACTTTTTCTACACTCTTTTAGAGACCTAGCGTTGTATACTTCAACTGTGGTTTTTTTTACATTGTATTTTTCTGCCATCTCGTCTTTACTCAAATCGTGTAGATAATAGTCAGTTAAAAAACCCCTATCTCTTTCTGAGATAGACTCAAGTATGTTTTTTATAGTATCTAGATTATCAATTTTATCAGGCCCCTCATTTACCTTTAAATCTTTGGAGCTTGCTATCTGAGAAAAGAAATCTGCTGGCTCTTTATTTATACTGTTTTTATGACTTTTTTTACTTGTCACGTTCGTATGGAATAGAACTCTATTCTTATTTCTGCTTTTCGTCTGAGCCCTTATGTAGTCAATTATATCTCTTCTTGCGATCATTCCAACTTCATATAAAGTAGTTGCCTTATTCTTGTCATTCTTCCAGCTCTGTATCCATGCCTCATTGATAAGCTCATCTGGTTGATACATCTTGTAATGTTTACAAAATCCATATGCTACTTGTCTTATCTTTGGCAGTGCATCTATAAAATCCATTTAATTACCTGTCTTTCCATAAAGTAGTCACAATACAACTACTTCTGTTATTTTTCGTATTTTACCATTGCTTGCAAGTAAAAGATAGTACCACTACCTTTACAGCCTACAGCAACACCTCCAAGAGGAGTATATCCTTTTTTTATCATTGATATAACCTGTTGTTCTAAAGACAACCCTCCTAAACCACTAGGATTATACTCCTATAATGTGTAGTCAATAGTTTTTTTCATCGTTACTCCCTTTCTCAGGTAAGTAGTGTCCTTTTTCAGGATTATATTTATGCTCTATATCACTCCATATGTTCTCTGAGAGTAATCTAAGACTTATGATGCCTTCGGCACCTTCTTTTACTTAACTTGCCTCTATGACAATCCTCAGAGCTTCTAGCCTATCTACGTATATTCCTGAAGAAGTGACAAAGCCTTGCTTTACATTGTTGCCGTTACAAGTTCCAAAGAGACATCTTGCAATTATAATAGGGCGACTCTTATGGGAATAGTTTTAGAATATAGTCATGCATATCTAATTTATATAGATCATTGTCTAAAATACTGTTAATTATTTCCATTTTAGTGTTTTTCTGTTAATTATTGCCGTTTTTTAACTATAAATTGTAAAATTTAACAGCCTGTAATTGCCACCACTCTATATACATTTATGCAACCATTGTATTATAAATACTTTCACTTTCAAGAAAAAAGTTTGAAAAGTGATTAATTTAGAATTAAAATAGCATTTATGATACTTTAAACGCACAAAAGGAGTGTAAAAATGGAAAAGCAAAAGATAAGTAACCTAAAATTATGGATAAATTACCAAAAAGAAAGTTCTAAAGAAAAGAAATCAGAAATAAAAAAACAATTGGTAGAGATATACTACCCTGTTGTCCAAAAGATCTCTCATAAGGTAGCTGAGCGTTTGCAATGGAACTTACTACCTGAAGAACTGGCTAGTTACGGACTTGATGGTTTATACATAGCTATAGACAGGTTTTCTCTAGATAGAGGTGTAGATTTCCCTACATATGCTAATCGTAGAATTAGTGGCTCTATGATAGATAATGTAAGAAAGGTTGATTTAGTACCAAGATCTGTAAGACTTAATAACGGCACTATGGAGAAAACTAGACAAGAAATGGAAGCAGAGCAAAATAGAATAATTACAGATATAGAAGTAATAGAAGAATTAGGTATTAGCCAAAAAGAGTATTTATCTAATACTAAAAAATATAGGCCTCTGGGATTTTTAAGTTTGGACGGAAGTGATATTAGTGATAAAAATAAGAATGAAGATTTTAAACAGGACGGTATTACTGATTTAACAGATAAAACTTCGAATACTTCCGATAGTAAACTGATTAGAAAAGAATTTATTAATAAGCTAATAAGTAAAAATTTCTCTCCCTTTGCTCAAAAGATAATTTATTATTATTACTATGAGAATTTAACTATGGGAGAAATAGGACGTAAATTTAAAACCTCAGAGTCTAGAATTAGTCAACTACATATGGAAATATTAAAAAGGCTAAAAAGTAAGATTGAAAGAAATCCTGAATTTTTTGGTGGAAACATTGAAGAAATAATTAGAGAGTGCAACGATAATGACCCTTTGTTCTAAAATACGTTTTTGTCTCTACAGCCTTATTATTAGTAATAATAATAAATACTATGTACCAGGTACTGTACCAGGTACTATATACTATACTGTATACTTTAGTATACCATATGCCATATGCTATATGCTATATAGTATATATTGTACGTCAAAAGTGAAAAGTGACAAGTAAAAAATATATATTTTATGAAAAAAGTATGGAAAGCGAATACAAGACCTTACAAAACAAGGAGAATTTGCTACAATGAAAGCTATATTAGGAGACATATGTTATCCAAAGTCAGATGCTATTATTATTCCTGCCAATGCAAAAGGAATAATGAGTAGAGGAGTGCCTGAGAGAATTATTAAGGATGGTCTCTCCTCGATATCTAAAGAAGCAAAGCAATTTGCAAAAGATAATAAGCTAAAAGTAGGTGATTGCTTCTCAACAGGACCTGGAAGACTGACAAGAAGAGGACTAAAAAGAATATATCATAGTGTAATTACTAGACTACAGAATGATTTTACTTCTATTTATATTATAAACGAAGCGATAGATAATGCTCTGTCGGAGGTTGTTCAAGATAAATATGAGAGTGTATCTATATGTGGAATTGGTATAGGGTGGGGATGTGGAAATCTAGATCCAAAAACAATAGCAAGGATTACTGTGGAGAAATGCAGTAAGTATAGTGATAGAGTAGATATAAAAATAATAGATAGCAATGAAGAGTTTATAAAAGAGTTTAACAATTTTAGTAAGGAAACTTTGTAAATGACATCTCTAAACAATCCAGTGTTAGTTCTGAATAAGGTTTGGATGGCAATTAGAGTAATCCCAGCTCATAGAGCTTTGACCCTAGTATTTGCAAATAAAGCATCAGCTATTGATAATGATGACTTCTATGCTTACAAGTGGGATGATTGGATTTACACTAAACTTGATGGTAACTATGATGAGATTATCTCTACCAGAGGAAGTGTTAAAATTCCTAAGATAATCGTTTTGTCTACATACGATAAGGTATTCAGAAAAGATGTTTCATGGACAAAAAGAAATGTCCACAGTAGAGACAATAATGTTTGCCAATACTCAGGAAAGCTATTAAAGCCTTCAGAGTTAGATATTGATCACATTATTCCTAAGTCAAGGGGAGGTCAAAATACCTTTGAGAATACCTTAACATGTTCAAAGGCTATTAATAGGTTAAAAGATAATAGAACTCCCGAAGAGGCAGGCCTTAAGCTTATTAGAGAGCCTGTTAAGCCATCTGCTAATCAGCTAGTTATTGACGTTAGGGGAACTTACTACTCTGAGTGGGACAAGTTCCTTGGAGGTAACAAGTAGCATGAGACGAGCAGATAGGATACGTGCAGGTGCAAGGAATAAGATTCAGGAAGCAAGTAAGAAAAGGAATGCTTCTTCACGAAGAGGCAAGTCTTTATCTCCTACTCATTGGCATGGAAAAATGAAGGGAGTTCCTTGTTTCTTAATGGGGAATTCTCCTTCTTTGGGAAAAATAGATAATCTACCTATTCTTGATGAATTCTTTAGCATTGGAATTAATAGAATATTTTTTAAATACGATCCAACAATACTGATATGGCAAGACCTTGCACTGTGGTCTCAGGAGAGGGACAAGGTGATAAGCACAAAAGCGATAAAATATTGTAGAGAGGGTGCAGAAACTCAAGGAGGATTCTATGCATTTATGTTAAATGGAAGAGAGCCAAAAATGACAAATGATGTGTCTAAGCTTTATGGCAGAGGAAGTAGTGGAACTATAGCTTACCAGTTTGCCCATGTGCTTGGCTGTGACCCTATAATTTTGTTAGGAATGGATTGTAGGTACTCTAAAAATGGGAATACCGACTTTTATGGCAAGAATTCAATGCACAGGGCTCATACACTTCCTGCTTGTAGGAAGGGGTTAGAGTTCATAAATAATAATAGTAAAGATAGGACAATAATTAATTGCTCTAAAAGTAAAGTATTTTCTGATAGAAAGACGATAGAAGAAGCTATATCTATGCTTGGGGAAAAAAGATATAGTAGGGAAGAGTTGGTCAATATGCTGAAATAATATAAAAGACGTTGAAAAGCGATCATAAACTCTCTACATTTATTAAGGTAAATAAAAATGTAAATAATAACATGGAGAGCAAAATGGAACAAGTAACACAGAAGTATACCTATGAAGAAGTTATTAAAAGTAGTGAAGAATACTTCAAAGGGGATGAATTTGCAGCGTCGGCATTCGTCGGCAAGTATGCATTAAGTTATAACGATGAATATTTTGAACGAACACCTGATGATATGCATTGTAGGCTGGCGGGAAAATTAGCAGAAGCAGAATCTAAATTCCCCAATCCAATGTCTTATGAAGAAATTTACGGTCTTATGAAAGACTTTAAATACATTGTTCTTCAGGGATCTCCCTCAAGCGCTATTGGTAATCCCTATAAAATACAGTCGAGTGGGAACTGTTTTGTTATAGATGCTCCACTAGATTCGTACGGGGGCATATGTTATACAGATCAACAGCTCTGTCAGCTTGCAAAGAGGCGCGGAGGGATTGGTTTTGATATCTCTAAGATCAGACCAAAGGGGTTAAATGTAAAAAACGCAGCAGGGACTACAGATGGGATTGGAATATTTATGGAGAGGTATTCTAATTCCTGTAGAGAAGTAGCACAGAGTGGCAGAAGGGGAGCTCTTATATTAACCATCAGTATACACCATCCAGACATTCTCGAATTTATTAAAATCAAAAAAGATAAAAGTAAAGTAACTGGAGCAAATATTTCTATTCGTTTAAGCGATGAATTTATGAATGCAGTTACTGAAAATAAAGATTATGAATTAAGATTTCCCATTGATTCAAAAAAACCTACAGTATCATCTATGGTGAGTGCAAAAGAAATGTGGGATGAAATTATTCAAGCTGCTTGGGAATCTGCCGAACCAGGACTGTTATTTTGGGACACAATGATTAGAGAATCAATTCCAAACATGTATGGTAAAGTTAATAGAAAATTTTACGATCAAAGTACAAATCCTTGCGGAGAAATTTTAATGGGATTAGATAGCTGTAGATTAACAGCTATAAACCTATTGTCTTTTGTTAAGAACCGATTTAAGAAAGATGCCTACTTTGACTATGAATATTTTAAAGAAGTGTCAATCAAGGCTCAAAGAATTATGGACGATATTTGTGAGATAGAGTTAGGTCTGATAGATGAAATTATAGAAAAAGTTAAGTCAGACCCTCAACCAGACCACATCAAGCAAGTTGAAATAGATGTGTGGAAGAACATTAGAGAAACCTGTGAACTAGGCAGGAGAACAGGACTAGGGATTACTGCTCTTGGAGATACTCTTGCAGGTCTTAATGTTAAGTATGGATCTAAGAAGTCAATAGAGATTACAGAAGAAATATATAAGACCCTTGCTATATCTGCTGAAAAGTCATCATGTATTATGGCAGGAGAGCGTGGAGCTTTTCCTTTGTTTGACCCAAAGATTGAAAAAGGAAATCCACTACTTAAAAGGATATTTGAAGAGTCTCCAGAAGTTAAGAAGTTATACAAAGAACATGGTAGAAGGAATATTGCTATAACTACGACTGCTCCAACTGGAACATTGTCAACAATGACTCAGACCACTTCTGGCATTGAACCTGTGTTTCTTACTTCTTATACTCGCAGAAAAAAAATAAACCCAAGTGATAAAAATGCAGTAGTAGATTTTACAGATGCTCAAGGAGATCGTTGGCAAGAGTTCGAAGTTAATCATCCAGGGGTAGATGCATGGATGGAGGCAACAGGAAAAACAGATATAGAAAAATCACCGTATCATGGAGCAACTTCAGCAGAAATAGATTGGAGAAAAAGTGTTGATATACAAGCTAAAGCTCAAAAGTGGGTAGGGCATTCTATAAGCAAAACTTGCAACTTGCCTAAAGAGGCAACTAAAGAGGTTGTAGCAGATGTATATATGGACGCATGGAAGAAAGGGTGTAAGGGATTCACGGTTTATAGAGAGGGAAGTCGTGATTTTGTAATGGGTAAAAAAGAAGACACAAGCGATAATAAGATAGAGAAAACAGATTGCCCTAAAAGACCAAAAACCTTAACAGGAGAATTATTTCACACTAGAGTGCATGGAGAAGATTACTTTGTTATTGTTGGTTTACACTTTGGAGATCCGTATGAGGTGTTTGCAGGAAAAAACAAAGCAGGGCTTCATAAAAATGTTAAGTTGGTAAACATTAAAAAGATTAAACGAGGAAAATATTCGCTATGCAGCACAAAAGATGGAAATGTTATTCACGACGATGTCTCTAAGTTTATAGGTGATGATCAGGAAGCAATTACTAGACTAGTTTCTTTGGCTCTGAGGCATGGTGGAGATGTCTCATATATCGTACACTCTCTGGAGAAAACTGAGGGAAGTATGCAGTCATTTGGTAAAGCGGTTGCAAGAATTTTGAAAAAGTTTATTCCAGAGAATTACGAAGTAAGTGGAGAAGAGTGCCCTAATTGTAGCGGAGCACTGAGCAGGATTGAAGGTTGCATGACTTGCCAGGGGTGCTCGTGGACCCGATGCGCTTAACACAATAATAAAAATTAAAGGCATTTGGATCAGGGTGGTTTGTTTCATCTATAGTTTTTATTTTTATTAGGAACCTACGGCATTTATCCTTACTGCTGTGTGTATGAGTATACATTTATCACATAGTTGTTGCAACTGTTGTAAAACATAGTGTAAAAAATAATTAAAAAGGATATATTAAAATTAATAAAAAGTAGTATATAGTATATATTTTTATTAACCCTACACAAGGAGATAGACATGAAGATTGATATTAATTTGAACAAGGTAATGACAGCGGCGTGGCTGGCAGTAGGAGTGTACAGTTTTATGATAGCTAATGTTGCATATTTATCAGTAGCAGTGGTTTGTTTAACTATACATGCTGTTAAATGGGAAGCGTTTAACAAGTAAGACTAAGGCTCTGTTAGTTCAACAGGACAGAATGTAGCTTTCCTAAAGCTAAGATCTCAGTTCGAGTCTGGGACGGAGTATTGTGAAGAATAGAAAATTAATAACAGAAGAAGATCTGATAAGTAATACCAATGCTGTTGAGTCGTTATATGGCACGGTAAAGAGTAGAACAATGAAATCTAGTAAGTATCAATGCAGCAACGCTATGCTAAAGACTGAAGAGATGGCAGCAAAAAAGACTGAAGAACTGACAGCAAAAAGGAATGAAATAATAGAAATAAGATTTAAAATATTAGATGAAAGAGCAAAAATCCCTGAGTATAAAACATCAGGTGCCGTGGGTATGGATTTAAGTGCTGTTGTCGAGGATGGCAAGACAGTCAATCTTGGGCCAGGGTTCCAGGAGATTATTAGAACAGGATTAGCAGTAGCAATTCCAGATGGCTATGAGATGCAAATAAGACCAAGAAGTGGTCTTTCTTTTTCCAAGGGCATTACTATTACAAATTCTCCAGGCACTATTGACCCCGACTACAGGGGGGAGATTAAGATAATATTAAGAAATGAAGGCTCAGTTCCGTTCAGAGTTAATACAGGAGATAGGATAGCTCAGGCTGTGATTTGCCCTGTGGTCAGACCACGTATTAAGGTAGTAGATAGTCTAGAACCTACCGATAGGGGCAGTGGTGGCTTAGGTAGCACTGGAAAATAAGCTATTTGTAGTTTAATAGAGGAGTAACAGGATAATCTAAGTATTTTAGTATATGTGCTATATAGTAAAAATAGCTAAATATAAGGAAAATAAGATTGTCTCCAGTGGTATCTATAAATTTTCAATCATTTGATGGCCTAGGCACAGTCGGGTTTGAGAAGGGTATATCAAAAGATGTAGTCACTAACGGAGATAGGGTTGATTCATGGACTGGTCAAAGGCGTAATCAATATGTCTTTAATACTATTATTCCAAGTAGGCATTATTCTTCCCCTAATATCCAGACTATGGAATCGAAGCAAAAAATCAGACTTATAAGATCTCAGGGTATTCAGATACTCTTAATAAGGAGTATTTATGATAGATAAAGGTAAAAAACCAAATAAAGAAGAATTGGCAATAAGAAGAGCAAATAAGAAAAAAAGACTAGTCATTGAGGGATTTCCCTTAGAGCAGTTGATAAAAGCTCCCAACTGTGGTTTTAAATGTCCAAATGGAAAGAGTCTGGGAAATAAGTTTAATTGTGGATGTGACAATTGTGGAGAAGACAATGGATATTTTCAGGAAAAAGATAAAAATAGACTTAGTAAAGAAGACTTCGTAGAAATAGAATCTCTAAGAACAGAAAACGGATGGCTAGGAAAAAACGGATGTAGTCTGCCAAGAAAAATTAGGAGTGAAGTGTGTTTAAGATATGTCTGTGTGGAGATGACAGAGTTTGAGGTTTGAAGATGGTTAAGCATGAGCAATTCAACTAAGAATTATAAAAATAGATTATGGCTTCTACAATGTAGGATAACAATGTGGCAATAACAAAAGATAATTTTATAGTTATTTACATTTATGGCAACATAGATAGCGAGGAATTTGCAGATTATTATATCAACACTCATGACATGAGCACTGAGAATATTGATCCATCTGCAAGTAGTGGAACTACTTCTAATGGTATTTATTGGCAGATAGATGGTCTAAAAGTCGGAATACAATCATCAATCACTTCTGAAGTCTTAACAGAGACAGAGTTTTTACAAAATATCGAAGAGCCAATTCAAGAAGCTCTCAATGCTCAAGAGTTGGAAAATAGAGACATATGGGGAATAGTTCTTGGTTATAAAGTTCCAGGAGGCTACTACAATGACGACCCTAGTCACAATTCAGACATAACTTCCTCTACTTCTAGGATATCAAGGATTGAGCATGCTTTTTCAGCTAAGACTGAGAATCCTATTTACGACAGGAGGGTTTTCAAAAGGTTTGATGCCAATGATGCCTCAAATCTTTTAATTTGTTCAAGAATAGATGGCCCCAATCTTCAGTTTGCAAAAGACATTGTAGACAACGGAGATTTTTTAAACAAGCAGAAATATGTTAATGGCAAATTCTACATTGACCCATACTCAGACAGATCTACAACCGGAGCATCTGACTATACCGACTTGCTAGTTGATTTTAAAGACAACTTTCTTCCAGATCTTAATTTGTCTACGTTTGCTACAACTTTTCAAGACCCGTATATAGACCCTACAATTCCTTTTGTTGAAGGAGATTCTTTTTTATGGTCATGGTTCTCTGATAGAGCCTCGTCATCTTTCTTTCAACTTAGCACATCTGCACGAACGTTTGCATACAATGCCGATTACGATAGCGCTTTTGAAGTTAGAAGTGAGGTAGGGAAGAGGTGGTCTTACTTGGCTCTCGATGCAGGATACGTAGCCTGTGCAGGAGCAATGTCTGATCCAACTATCCCAGGATTCTTAAACCCAACTTCTTTTTATAATGCTTTGCTAAGAGGGGCCACTATAGGAGAAGCATTCTACTTTAGTGTTCCTCACTTGGATTGGACTATCACTCTGTTTGGAGATCCTTTGGTCGGATGTTCTTTCCCAGGGACAACCGTAGTAGAAGAAGGGGTTATAGGGGAGCATTTGGTATGGGAGATTATGTCAAAAGATTTGGCAGAGGTTGCATCACATCTTTATAAGAAAGAGTTAGAGTTAAAAGAAGTCGTCTACGACATAGTAGATTTGACAAGCTCTGACGTATATTCTCCTTCTTTTGGAAACGAGATCGTAGACCCTATTCCTTCGGTTATTTTACTTCCTTCCGCAAATAATTTATATGTCAAAAGTAAGAATTGGAAGGGAGGTATAAAGTCTCTTGTGGATAAAATGTTTGAGTTTCCAAACCTTAGGTATACTTCTGTTGGAGAAAGTGTTCAGGCACCAACTATAAATCGATATTTAGATGATCAAGGTTTTAGAGTTAGTAGGCTGCTTGCCGACATAACTTCTGGCACAGCTCCTATAGATGAAGCTAATTTGTATCCTGAGGGATGGTGGCAATTTGAGTTTGACCTAGAAGATGACAATCCAAATGCTTTTACGAATTATCATTTTACTTTAGAAGTTTCTGAATCTTCTTCATTTGACACTATTCTTATAAGTAAAGATAGCTTGGGAATTACAAATTGGAAATATGAGAAAACTCAAGGTTCTTTTGTTCCTTTACTATTTAACGGAGTGCCTTCTTCCTATATAGGTAGAAAAGTAAGGTACGAAAGCAGGTTTGATAGCTTGATAGGGTTAGATGAATACTTAACAAGGGGAGAAAGCTATTATTTTAGAATTACTCAATATAATGTTTCTACTTTAGCGACCTACACCCCAAGAACTTTTTATAATATAATTTACACATAAGGCATTAAATATGGAAATTTCAGACAAATATAAAAGCATTACAGATGGAATTAATGGAGCTCAAGAAAGAGGGATATTAATGTCGGCATCATTGGACAAAATGAAAACAGATCTCAGTAGCTCAGAAATACTTACAGCAGACATTGATAGGATAAAACTAGACAACTATATTGATTCAACATCTGGTACGGTTACTCTTTTTCAGGTTCAGTATTCAGTGAACTTATTAACCTTTGTTGCTATTTTACAGAAACACATAACTGATGAATACACTTCAGTAGATACTTTTCTTAGCGACAATAAAATTAAAGTTAAATCTACATTTGCCGATATATCAGACAGGGCAGGCTTCCCAATAGTATTTGGAAATATATCGAACACATCCTAAGCGGAATATAAATTTTGACAAAAGACACAAAAAAACTTATAGGAGACCTGATAGACAATATATCACTAGATCTATATAAAGATGAAAAAAGACAAATACCAGATATAATTACATTTATAGAAGATAGAGAGTGGTTAGGGCTATCCCACCACGCCACAAACCCCATTCACTTATATCCAATGCAAAAGATAATGTTAAAGGCTTTTTATAGAGGATCTATTGGAAATGAAGACTTACAATTAACAGATATCGAGATAGAGCTAATAGAAAGCTCAGGCTTAAATGAAGATGATAGGGGAAATTTTCTAGATAAATATAATAATAGAGAGCTATTTAGAGAATTAATACTAGTGTGGGGTAGGAGGTCTGGAAAAGATTTTTGTGTAAGTGTTATAGCTTTATATGAAGCAATGAAACTATTAGAATGTGAAGGTGGAGATCCATACAGTATGTATGAACTCTCATCTGCTAATACTATTAATATTTTAACAGTCGCTAATGCTAAGGGGCAGGCAACTATTGCCTTTTCTGAAATTAGAGAAAAGATGTACTACAGTGAATATTTTAAAGACAAATATTTAAATGATGGCATTACAGCAGGAGCTATATATCTTTTAACTCCTCAAGATAAAATTGCAAATAAAAAGTTTGAATCTCAAGGCTTACCTACTAAAAAAGGGTCTATTGGTATTATGGTAGGCCATAGTAACTCTGACTCACTTTTGGGTATGGGTTGCATTGTTTTGATTCTTGATGAAGTCGCGTCGTACAAAACTACAGGTGGCTCTTCATCAGGTGATCGTATATATGCCGCTTTGACTCCCACAGTTCAAACTTATGTTAGGAAAACATATGAGACAGATGAGGAAGGAGAATTTAGATTAAATGAGCACGGTCAGAAGATTATTAAGGATAGGATCTACGATGGTAAGGTGATTAGTATCTCTACTCCAAGAGCGGAAGAGGGAAAGTTTTATGATCTTTTTAATACTGCAAAGAATATTCCTTCTAGGCTTTGCCAGAGACTTGCAACATGGTCTGTAAATCCCACACATACAAGAGAGTCGTTAAGGTCTGATAACAATACTATGTCAGAGGCAGAATTTGAAATGGAGTTTGGTGCTGAGTTTAGCGGATCTGGTTTTGAAGGCATGTTTTCAGAGACACAAGTTAAATCTTGCTGTAGAGGAAATAATTTAAAGAATATTACTATAGGTTCTCCTGGACATGTCTATTTTGTTCACTTAGACCCTGCCACAAGTAGTCACAACTACGCACTAGCAGTGGTTCATAAAGAGTTCTATTTAAACAAGGAGACAGGTAAGGCAGAATTTATGGTCATAGTGGATCATTTGAAGCACTGGTCTCCTATAAATGGAGCCATTAATCAGAATGAAGTAATTCAATATGTTATAGGGTTAAAGAGAAAATTCCACATAGGTTTAATTACTTATGATGCCTTTACTTCTCAGGAGAGCATAATAAAGATGAGGAAAGCAGGAATACCTAATAAAGAGACTAAGTTTTTAGCTTCCTTTAAGTTTTCTATTTACAAGGAATTAGAGAATCTTATCAACACTAATAGAATTTTTATACCATATAATCACTTATTATATAACGAGATGGTTGATCTTCAAAGAAGATTTACACCAACAGGGTTTAAAATTATGCCTAAAAAAGATGGAGATGGTGTTAAGAGTGACGATTTAATTGATTGTGTAGCAGGGGCAGCTTATCAAGCCATAGAGAGGCCGTTGACAAGACTACCTCAAGCTAGAGTGGCATCTTTAGGAAATCCTGGTGGAGATCAGATACAATGGAGGAATATGCAGGGTGGAGTTTACGGAGTGGGCACTGGTGGTCAAGTTTCCAGAGCTCTGGAAAACAAGTCAAGGCTTATGGATAACATTATAAATAAAGGCAAAAGATAAATAAAGGATTTTATAGTATTTTTTCAAAATAATAGAAATAACTATTAATGTTTTTAGAGGATAAAATAATGGAAAATAAAAAATCAGAAAAACTAGCAAGCAAAGACCCTGTAATCGGTGATAAGTCGTTACAAGAAAACAGGGAAAATATGAACCTATCTAACGATCAGCAAGGGGTGGTTGGAAAGAATATAAACCTAAGCCTTACGGTTAAAGATAAAGACAATACGGTTCCGTTCAATGTTCAACTCGATAAGGCTAGAAAAAATGCAGAAACAGAGCCTGCTATCACAGAAGCCCATATGGATAAAAAAGAAGTAGATTTTAACTCTAAAGACAAGAAGCAAGTGATGGATATAAATGTAGAAAGTCAGAAATATGACAATGAAAAAATAGATGCACACAAGAAGGCAGAAGGAAAAAAAGATACTGCTTTTTGGGATGAATACGTGGGAGTTCAATTAGGTGATAACGGATACCCAACCAAAGTGCCTGCCAATAGACCAGAATCTATTAGTCAATTACAAAATAGGCCAGGCAGATTTAAAGACACAAAGGTCGAAAAATTAGTCATGGCATCCATAAAAGATGCTGACGCTATGATATTTCATATTTATGCAACAGCCTTTAAAAACAATAGAGATGTAAATAAAGAAGAAGAACAACAAATCGTAGATATAAATTCAGGAAAAACAAGACTCATTGCTCAAATGGTAGAACCATTTAAAAGGTGTTTAGACCATAACGTAACTAAAGGTAATCCTATCATTAAGGAAGAAAATGGTATTACAATAGTTGTTGAACCAGATGGCACTAAAATAGATGAATTTAGTAGCTGTGACGAAGCTAGGGCTAATTATCCAGAAGGAGACCAAGGCTAATGGCAAACTGGTTTAATAAAAAAGCACAAAGCATGGAGGGGAATGCTCATTACGTTGCAGATGTTACTGTGAATATATGGGTTAAGCCTTCTAATGTCCCAGATACAGATGCAACAAATGCACACAACGCAATACTGGGAATATTGTCAAGAGGTGCTCAAGACGTTGAATCTTATGGGTTTCAAGTTGAGGGAATTAGAACGGAAATTGGAACAGTCGTGCCTAAAAGCGAGCTTTTAGACGATGCCTTTTCAGGAATTTAAAAATAATATGTCTAACTGGTTTAAATTAGCTTGGAACAGGGGAAGACCACTTATGGAAGAGTATACGGATGGGCGTAGACCTGATTCTGAAGATCATATGAAAGATGATACAAGTTTAGTCAACGCCAAGCCAGAGTTCGGTGGGAATGAAAGACCAGGGTATCCTACAGGTTATAGCCAAGATTCTGAGAACAGCGATGATGATCAATGGGCAAGGCTTCATGGAACAATTCCAGGCGAAGCAGTGCTGATGGATGATGGAGGAGATAGTCACGATGGGCTAGGTGATGCATTCACAAGTAAAGGGGAAGGCACTTCAGACAACGATGTTATACCTCAAGGTGGGAAGTCAAAAGCATTAGATAATGCTATAATTGGCCCTCATAACATGCAAAAAAACGTGTTTAAAAGAGTAAAAAGAGACACAAGAGTAAAAGGTTTAAATTTCTAAATATTACTGGTTTTCTCCAATTTTAATTCAAAAATAAAAAACATCATACTTTATCTTAAAAAATCCGATATATTTGATATGTAGATATACTAATTAAATATAAGACAAGGAGCAAAAGTATGATTTTCAAAGTATCTAAGGAATATAAGGGTAGCTGTATGCTTCCCACTCTAGGAAAAGTTGTGTGGGCTAACGTAACTGTATCAATCAGTGAAGAAGATTTGAGAGCAGATGATATCAGGGTAGCTGTTAAAAAAGGTATACTAGTGCCTGTGGATGAGGAATACAATGAAGAAGCACTCATGGATAAAGATGTTATTATTGTCAATAACTCAGATACTCCATTAGTTGTTGGGTCAGTGACCTTAAGGCCAAATGGATCACTGCCTATTAGCAAGGAAACAGCACAGTCTGCTGAGATAATTACAGCAGGAAGAGATGGGATTATTACAATACTATCTGATGAATCATTATCTGACGAAGAAGATGATTCAGACTATGTAAAAGTTAAAGAACCAGCTAAGGCAAAGAAAAAGGCAAAGAAAAAGGCTAAAAAAACCTCCGCTCCAGAACCTCCAAAAAGTGGAGAAGATAAAGATCCAACTGCTAAAACATGGAATTTTCAGACAAAAAAGGCAGAAGATGCAGTAAAAATTGAAAAGTCAACAGAATTTACGAATCTAGATGAAGAGGCAGAAGATGTAGAATTTATTGATGCTAAAAAAAGTAAGGCCAAAAAGAAGGCTAAAAAGAAGACAAAGAAAGCATCTAATAATAAAAAAAAGGTAAAAAGTAAAAAACGCAGAAAGGTAAAAGAGTTAACCCCTGTAGGAGAAAAGAAGGTTCCTAAGACAGAAATGGACGCTATGATAGAATTAGATAGCAGAGGGAACTCTATTGGAGAAAAACCAGGAGATGTGTTAGCACATTTAATAGATAGCATAGGTGCTCCTGAAGATATTAACTTTGTAGACGGGGAGCAAGATAAGAGCAGACAAGAGAACAGAACAGATATGGAATAATCTTAATGGAAACATGGAAACTATTGACAAGGGAATTAAATCACTACGGTGTTCATCTTATTGATAGTAAGAAGTGCAAAGTGGGAGATAATGATTCCATACAAGGAACTATAAAAACTGTTAGGTGGCTAAATAGTCAAGCAGGCTCTCAGAAAAAGGTGCTTAAATCATTGTGGGATGAGGTTGTGCAAATGCTACAAGAAGAGTCTACCCATACAGAGATAATCGACGACAATATGACAAAGCTGTTCGTGTTCTCTCTAAAAGACTTTATTAAGTATCTTCTTTCTTTTGAAGGTGCAGAGTCAACAAAATACTATGACGCTATCTCTAAAGCTTTATCTAGAGATATTAATTCTTTTAGTAAAAACCAAGTGTATTCTACTACAGACTATAAACTCTCTATTGACTGGATTAGCCGGAGCATAAGTAGATTGTTGTATCTGTCTGACCTGTTATCTTTCGCATCTATGGGTAGAAAAAGAATATCAGAATTTGATATAACAACCGCCGCTGGAATTGCTGGGCCATGGTCTCGGCTACAGATCCCGATGGAAGAAAGAAAGTTCCCATTTGGTTATGGATTAAAAGCAAGAGAAAAGGGAAAACAGAAGCAGGATAGGTATGTAGCTCCATTCGATAATTATAACAATGACGGAAGTACAGGTGAGGGACACTACTGGAGAGAAATGAGGAACGAACCGTTCAGTTGGTTCGATAGAGAGGACGAGAGTCCATACCCAAGTATGAAGCTAAATGTTGCTTCTGTTGAGGATAATGTATTATCTAATAACAAGGGGCTTTAAATAGCAAAATAATGATAAATATACTAGATAATTAAAGGTTTTTGATATTATAAGTATAATTCTATAAGTAGATAATATAAATATTTATGGAGTTCAAAGATATGAAAGCTAATGCTATTGAAAATTTGAATAAAGATTGTAAGTTTTGTGGGCAAGAATTTAGATCTAGCTCTGAAAGAAGAGTGTATTGTTCAGAAGAGTGCTTTGAGAGCTTTCAGAGGAACAGAAGAAAACAATATAGTATAGATAATAAGGAAGCAATTAGAAAAAGAAGGACAACATGCAAATATTGTGATCAAACATTTAAAATGAGAGAGATGAAAGAAAGATGTTGCGGAAGAGATTGGTGTATTGAAAAAAAGAAAAACGAAAAAAAGAGAGAAGCTAGGTTAAAATATTACAATAAGAATGCAAAGAAAACT
>Ga0209402_10002375_pt1 | contig 18940 bp, 25 predicted proteins | sample ArcticOcean_MG_C_3_FD_187437 | JGI IMG/M metagenome (GOLD analysis project Ga0209402, IMG submission 187437) | Marine microbial communities from western Arctic Ocean - ArcticOcean_MG_CB8_126 (SPAdes) (version 2) | ecosystem: Environmental > Aquatic > Marine > Oceanic | place: Arctic Ocean... | reverse complement strand
AAAAAGAAAAGGATAATAACTATCTACTAAGGTCTTTAAAGCTAACATGGTAGCAATCAATTAATAAATATATATTTAAAAAGAAAAGGATAATAACTATCTACTAAGGTCTTTAAAGAGACTTGAGTCTATCATGTCTCTCTAAAGATGTCAAGAAATATATTTAAGATAAATAATAGAGGTAATCACAGTATGTGTACATAAAGTTAGTTGATGCGCTTGACAGCGCCCTTTGACATGTGTTAAGGTATGTGTCACACCAACCAACCAACCAACCAAGGAAGAGTAATTTAAAATGCAGACTATGTACAGAAAACGGACCCAACGTAATCGTTATGAACTGTCGAATGGCGAATGCTATGTTGGCTTTCATTTTGGCAAGCGATCACTCTATTTTAAAAAGCAGAGATCTCGACCGTGTGGAATTCGTAAACTAAGGGATGTAAATGGAATAGAAACTATTGACTGCGATGTACTCGCGTGAGATAAGATGATTGAATAAACAGGCCACACGGCGAATGGATGTACATCTACGCCGTTGCACAAGTTGGTCACCGGATGCATGTAACCGGGCATTTAATTTAAAACAGGGAAAATGATTATGACTGTGGAACCTAGTGTAAAGTCTACTGAACTCTCAGAATTTTTTGAGGTACTGTTTGGCCGTACTACTGCTATTAAGAATCAAATATGTACGTGTTGTGGTGGACGTGCAATTTCTTTTTTGAATAAATTGAGCCGCCGTGAATATAGTATTTCAGGACTCTGCCAAGAGTGTCAAGGCGAGGTATTTGATAATGACTGATTTAGATTTACACGCTGAGATAATGCTAGGTACGTGTACCTTTCGAGACACAATGGAAGAACTTTGGGGACAGTTATGGGGTAATCATTGGGCCTGCAAAGCTCCCAATGTCTTTGAAGATTTCCTTAGCTTTACCGAGTCTAGCGTCTTAGAGACAGGTTCCCGCCTCCCTCCCAGGCATTGGGGCGATGAAGCTCAAAGGCAATTAGATTCAAAATTGATGGATGAGTTCAAAGAATACTTCATTAAGTATGTAGAATACAGAGCAACTAACTAACTATAAATAATTTAGGAAAAATATATGAGCCATGAAATTGAAGAGATCAACGGTGCATTTCAAATGGCCTATGCAGGCGAGAAGCCTTGGCACGGCTTGGGTACATCTGTAGGCAACGATTTACTACCAGCCGAAATGATGCAAGTCGCTGGTTTAGATTGGACTGTTCATAAAGAGGATCTGGTGACATCAGCAGGCCATCCTATCCCAGATAAAAAAGGACTAGTCAGATCTTCTGACAATAAAGTTCTTGACATAGTCGGGAAAGACTGGAACCCAGTTCAAAATAGTACAGCATTCTCTTTCTTCGATGAGTTCATTCGAGAGGGCGGTGGCATGCAAATGCATACTGCTGGTTCACTAAGGGGCGGTCAAATTGTATTTGCTTTGGCGAAGGTGGACGATAGCTTTGAGCTATTTGGTGGTGATAAAGTAGAGTCTTATCTTCTCTTCACAAACCCTCACAAATTCGGGCGAGCTATTGATGTACGGTTCACTCCGATCAGAGTCGTATGTGATAACACGTTGGCCTTCTCCCTGAGTCAGCACGATAAGAATGTCGTAAAATTAAATCATACAAAAGAATTTCGAGCAGAAGACGTGAAGGAAATGATGGGTATTGCATCCTTCAAGCTAAACAAATACAAAGAAATGGCAGAGTTCTTAGGATCTAGGCTGTATAGCACAGACAAGGTTGTTCAATACTTCGATGAGCTATTCCCTACGCACTCAAAGAAAGAGCGCAACGGATCAATAGTCCAATCCTATGAGCTTTCAACTCCAGCAAAACGCTGCATGGGCCTGCTCGAAACTCAACCAGGAAGTAATTTCGCTCGCAATAGTTACTGGCAAGCGTTCAATGCTGTAACATTCTTCACTGATCACGAGCGAGGTCATACGGCTGACAGTAGACTACAGTCTGCTTGGTATGGGCAATCAAGAAATCTGAAATTTAATGCTTTGCAGAAAGCTATCGAATATGCGGAGGCTGTCTGAATAACTACATATAAAACGCAAAGCGTAATTATTCTACGCACAAAACAAAGGGATGACTTATGAGCGATCTACACGATGAGCAACTCCAATTTGAGACAGACCTATACAGATACATAGCTAACCATTCGATGCCAAGGAGGGGCGACGAAGAGGAGATCCTTTTCTCCTATCGGCCACATACTTGGGCCTTGTGGCGAGCACTGATACATAATTACGAGCTAGGCCGTGCTCGTGAAGCTCTAGGCATTGTGCTCACACAACTCAAAAAGCTTGGGAGTGCTTGTCTCGATTGGGATGACCAAGATGGGCAGGCTCACCTCATTTATAACCACGAAGCACGCGCCGTCACTGGCACGCTCTATCCTTCTAATGATAGCTGAAATACTAGAGCACAAAAGAGAGCTACTAGCATCAAAATCTGGTGACTCTTGGGTAATGCCCTTCTATCTTGACGGTTGGAGGCACTGCGAAATATCTATAGGCCGCAAGAAAGGTAGAGTAAAACCCATTTCAATAGGCAGTGGAGGGGCTAAGAATTATAGTGCTAGAAAATTAAAAGAAGAATTGAAAAAAACTTATTGGTCTGCCGCACGCAGCGATGCATCCTTTGAGGCTTGGGCAAGGGGACGTAAAAAAAGATCTAATAATTGGGAAGATAAGTATAAATGAAGAGAAGAAATTATGTGGCGAAATACGCCGGTAAATTTAATAGGGCTAATATTCATCGTGATCGTAAGAAGTTTTACAAGAAAATTAAGCACAAGGTCTTGACAGCCAGTGCCGATGATGTTACGATGGACCCGCAATCAACCAGCAAAGGAGAAAATTGATATGCCAATACTTGAAGGAACTGCTTATTGGGCCTCGGTAACAACCCCCAACGTGAACTATGAACCAGTATATACAGTCAATCTCATTGTAGATTCTGAAGTCGCTAGTGATTTCGAGGATCGTGGATTCACTGTTAAGCAAATGAATGAGGGACCAGCAGTCGTAATTAAACGTAAGGTTAATGGCCCTAACGGAATGGTTCGTAGAGCACCTCGGCTCTTGGATCGTAAAAAAGATTCTATTGATATTAGGATTGGTAATGGTTCAAAGGTTAAGGTGCAATACAAAGAATGGGAATCAGTATATCGTGGTCAGACTTTTAAGGGATTAGACTTCATGGCTATGCAAGTTCTAGCCCTAGTAGAATACAATGGCGGGGGTGGTGATGAGTTTGATATTGAAGATGATGATGATGATAATGATAATGAGGAGCTTACTGAACTATGAGTGAAGAAGCGACGTGGACATATACCAATGAGGTTGGACGCTATGATGTTGCCCTCTTAAGTGGCTCAGGGAAGGAAGCATTTAATCTTCTTCTTGAAGTGAATGATGAAATCCAAACATTTAGGAAACGGACGGCTGTTTTGCAGGCAGCGGCAGTACAATTAAATAGTGTCATCCAAGATGGATTGACTGAAGAAGCTTTAATTGAAGCCACAGTGATCGACGATAATGATGATGAGGTTTTAAAAACCAAGGAGAACTAATGCCTTTTGTAAGATACCAACTCCCTTGTCCTCTCTGCGGAGGCAGTGATCCTGTCTCCGTAGATGAGAAGGGACACGCATATTGTTTTAGTTGTAATACCTACATAAAGGACTACGATAAAGGAGATTCTGAAGTAGCAGATTTTAAAACTTATAAAAGAAATTCAATGAACACATCCACTGAAGGTGAATTTGTAGAACTGAGTGACCGAGGAATAAGCCTAAACACGGCTAAAAAATACGGTGTAAAGGCAGTTCTTGATTCGAGCGGCAACCCAACCCAACATATGTATCCTTATTATATTGCCAACGAAGTTACTGGTACAAAGATACGGAAACCCGATAAAGCTTTTTCTTGGGTAGGATCAAACAGAGGTACAGGATTATTTGGTCAGCAATTGTTTCAGGATGGCGGCAAGTTTGTTACAATCACTGAAGGTGAGTGTGATGCTATGGCGGCATATGAAATACTTGGATCGAAGTGGCCTGTAGTCTCTCTGAAAAATGGTGCCTCTAGTGCCATTAAAGATGTTAAAGAGAACCTAGAATTTCTAGAGAAATTTGATTGTGTTGTTATCAGTTTCGATAACGATAAACCTGGAAAAGAGGCCGCACGAAGAGTGGCTAGAATACTACGTCCAGGGAAGGCAAAGATTCTAACTTTACCAGAAGATTTTAAAGACGCTAATGATGTATTAAAGCAGGGCCTACACCAAACTTATGTGACTTCTTGGTGGGCCGCTAAACTTTATACACCTTCAGGCGTGTTAAATATATCTGAGTACAAGGATAAGTATCACAGCCGTCCAAAGAAAGAATCAATTCCCTATCCTTGGAAGGGCCTCAATGAAAAAATTTATGGTCTGCGACAAGGGGAATTAGTAACTCTTACTGGCGGTACAGGCTTAGGTAAGTCAAGTATTACTAGAGAGTTAGAACACTGGCTTATTATGAATACAGAGGACAACGTAGGTATCCTGGCCCTTGAAGAGGATTGGCATCGTACTGCGGATGGAGTCATGTCTATTGAGGCTAACGCTCGCCTTTATATAGATGAAGTTAGAGAAGGTTACTCCAGAGAGCAGCTCGATGAATACTTTGATAAACTGTATAGCGGTAAGAATAAAAATCGCATGTGGATTCATGCTCACTTCGGAGCACATAATCTCGATGAGATATTTGCCAAGCTAAGGTTTATGATTATTGGTTGCAACTGTAAGTGGATGGTGCTAGATCATTTGCATATGCTAGTATCTTCTTTAGCAGAAGGGGATGAGCGTCGCACCATTGATAATATAATGACTCGGCTCCGTAGCTTGGTTGAAGAGACAGGGGCAGGACTTATTCTAGTGTCTCATTTGCGCCGTACTGTCGGTGACAAGGGACATGAGAATGGTTCCACTGTCAGTCTGAGCCATTTGCGAGGATCTCAAAGCATAGCACAGCTATCCGATTGCGTGCTTGCTCTTGAAAGAAATCCGCAGGCTGAAGATTCTATTGAGGCCAATACCACCCACTTGCGAGTGTTAAAATCAAGATATACTGGTGACGTAGGGATGGCAACACACTTACTATACGATAGCGAGACAGGAAGGTTATCTGAAGTTAGCCTCGATCCAGATGAATTCAACGCAGAGGAGGAGAGTATCGCATGGTAAATTTAGTATTTGATATTGAAACAGATGCTTTAGATGCTACTAAAATATGGTGCGTTGCTGCTTATGATATTGATAAGGAGAAGATGTATGTTTATGGGCCAGAAGAAATTGATGAGGGCATAGCCTTTCTAGATGGTGCTGATAAATTAATAGGCCATAATATAATTGGCTTTGACATACCAGTTATAAAGAAGTTGACTGGCACTGATCTTGGGACTAAACAAATATCCGATACCCTAGTTCTTTCACGATTATTTAATCCTACGCGAGAAGGTAATCATAGTCTCGCATCGTGGGGCTATCGCTTAGGCTTTAATAAAATTGAATTTACTGCCTTCGATGAGTTCTCAGAAGAAATGCTCCCTTACTGTGAGAACGATGTGATGCTTACATTTAAAGTGTACGAACGCTTAAAGAAAGAAAGCAGAGGATTTTCTAGTAAGTCGGTATCTCTTGAACACTCTATGGCTTGGGCCTTAGCCGAGCAACGAGAACATGGCTTTCTTATTGATGAGCAGAAAGCTTCAATGCTAATGGCTCAACTACAAGAGAGGCTTCTTGAGCTAGAGAAAGAAGTCCACAAAGAATTCAAGCCGCACAAACAAACCTACGTTCTGCGAGCTATACATACTGCAGGCGGTAGTATTTCTAAGCTTGCAAAATCAAGAGAGCTAGGCAAGAAATTCAGGCTGTCTTCAGAAGAACATGAAGAAATAAAACAAAGTAATAAGATTGAACGGGTGATCGAAACGGAATTTAATTTAGGTTCTAGAAAGCAGATTGGGCAATATCTTCAAGACTTCGGATGGAGGCCAAAGAAATTCACGCCTACTGGTCAACCCATAGTTGATGAAGGAACATTAAATAAGATAAAAGATATACCACAAGCACAGCTTATTGCTGAATATCTAATGCTACAGAAACGCATTGCTCAAGTAAGATCTTGGTTAGAAGAGGTTCAAGATGATGGAAGAGTACGTGGTTTTGTTAATCCCAATGGGACTATTACTGGCCGCATGACACACTCTAATCCTAATATGGCACAGATACCTAGTGTTAAGTCTGCATATGGCGAAGAGTGTAGAGCTTGTTGGACAGTCCCTCAAGGATATAAATTAATTGGTATTGATGCGAGCGGCCTTGAATTAAGAATGCTTGCGCACTATATGGGAGATGAAGAATTTACAAATGAAATACTCAACGGAGACATACACACATCTAACCAACACAATGCAGGACTTAAATCAAGAGATCAGGCGAAGACTTTCATATATGCCCTCATATACGGAGCAGGAGATGCAAAACTTGGGACAGTGGTTGGCGGAAACAAAAAAGATGGTAGAGAACTTAGAGAACATTTCTTCTCTAGTCTACCAGCATTTGCATCTCTTAGAAATAAGGTATCAAGAGCTTCGTCAAGAGGATACCTCAAAGGGTTAGACGGCAGGAAAATATCAATCAGATCAGAACACTCAGCCTTAAATAGTTTATTACAAAGTGCTGGTGCCATAGTAATGAAAGAAGCTTTAGATATATTTAGAATATATGTTAATGGTCACAATTTAAGTGCACACGTTGTAGCGAATGTGCATGACGAATGGCAGGTCGAAGCGAAAGATTCTTTAACTGATACTGTAGGCGCATATGGTGTCAAATCAATAATAGAGGCAGGCACAAATTTAAATCTTAACTGCCCCCTAGACGGGGAATATAAAATAGGAGATAACTGGAGTGAAACACACTAATGAACCAATGAGCAGCGACCAAGAAAGGGAGGCAAGCCCGACCAGGAAGGGAGACTTAGCAGAGTACTATGCTGTAACTTGGCTATGGGATAATGGCTACGAAGTATTTAAAAACGCAGGCGGTAGTGGCTCTGTTGATATGATTGCTGTGGATAAAAAGGGCGAGATAACTTTAATAGATGTAAAAACTGCGGTGCGAGATAAACGCCGTCCCGGTCCAGGCACCAGTCGGAATACTAGAACAGCCGAACAAGTAGCTCTTGGCGTTAAAATTTTATTGTTTATACCCGGCACCCGAAAACTTAGATTTGTGGAGCACAAAGAATAATGAAGAATTTAGATACACTAGTAGATGATATATACACTAGTCTCGAACCTCTTTCTAGAAATAAACCATTAGACATTACTGATGAAGAAATAGAAAGTACTGGAGAGAAGATAAAAGAAGCACTGCGTCAGTGGGCTAGGCCCTCGGAACGTAACGCTTCTTTTAATATAAGAATGTCAAATTTAGGTAGGCCCTCAAGACAATTATGGTTTGAAAAACAGTATGGTAAAGAAGTAACTTTAGAGCCTTCCCTTCTAATTCGCTTTTTGTATGGGCATCTTCTTGAAGAAGTTGTTCTTATGCTTGCTCGATTATCTGGACACTCAGTTACTGATGAGCAGAAAGAAGTCTCTGTTGCTGGTATAAAGGGCCATATAGATTGCAAGATTGATGGTGAAGTAGTCGATGTTAAGACAGCATCCCGTATGTCATTTAATAAATTCGAGAATGGCAGTGTTGCAGAAGATGATCCATTTGGCTATATTGCACAGCTTGCATCCTATGAGGAATCTGAGGGGACTGACAACGGAGGCTTTTTAGTTATATCAAAAGAGAGCGGAGAGCTGTGCCTTTATCAACCCGAAGACTTAGATAAACCGAATATTAAAGCAAGAATAAAGGAGTTAAAAACTGAACTCTCTCTTGATAAACCCCCTGAGCTGTGCTATACTCCTGTCAAAGAAGGCAAGAAAGGTAATTTAAAACTCCCTCGGCAGTGCTTCTATTGTGATTTTAAGTTTAAGTGCCACAAGGATTCTAATAATGGAAAGGGCCTACGAACTTTTAAGTACGCTAGAGGTCCAGTATATTTTACTAAAGTTGTAGCTGCCCCACGAGTAGAGGAAGTATTATGAATCAAAAAACCATGAAGGAGATAAATAGACACTCAAAGAAACTTTTAGTGGGCTGGCTCCAGTCTCTATTATCTGAAGAAGAGGCAGCTAAAATAAATACAGGTAATATCCTTCAGTTTATCCCTGATCAAACACATTTCTATGCCAATCAGCGCCTAAGTCTAAGTGCTTATTCTCCTAAGTGGATAAAGAAATATATTAAACTTATTAAAAGGAAGAATAAAAATATAAATATTTCTGATATTTCATTACAAGATATTATGAGTGCTGCTGATGCCTACTAAGAAAGGATATAGAAAGAAGCGAGTAAAACGGCCTATTGAGAAAGACCTTATTAAAGGATATGATTCAAATTGGGAATACATTTTACACAGCGGCTTACTCAAAGAGTGGCAGCATCATGGAGATACTGTAGATTATATCGTTGAGCATAAATATCACCCTGACTTTATTAAGGAGATTGATGGTAAAACAATTTTACTGGAATCCAAAGGGAGGTTTTGGGACTATCAAGAATATAATAAATATGTCTGGATAAAAAAGATATTACCCGAAAGCATGGAGCTAGTCTTTTTATTCGCTAACCCCAATGCAGCGATGCCACAAGCAAAGCGTCGCAAAGACGGGACCAAAAGATCTCATGGGGAGTGGGCCTGGGGCAATAAATTTAGATGGTTCTCTGAGGAGAGCCTACCGAGTAGTTGGATAGATGAGACTTATCGCAAAAGTGAAGAACACTTAAGGAGAAAATATGATTAGTATTAATGATACAACCCCAGAGGAATGGGATGATGCTGCCAGAAAATTTAATAAGCTTCAAACTGATGGCCTGGAAGAATATAATAATGTGAACCATCCACCCCACTACAATCAGGGGCAGACTGAATGTATAGATGCCATTGAAGCTATGTTATCTATTGAAGAATACATAGGTTATCTTCGAGGCAACTCAATGAAATATCGATGGCGCTTTCGATATAAGAATGGACTTGAAGATCTTAATAAGGCGCAATGGTACGAGAAAAGACTTACGCAGTTTATGGAGAAACACAATGTCTTGGGATCGAAAAGCTGATAGGAGGGACCAGTACATGAAGCGGAAAAAATCCAAAAGTAATTCTAAAAGTAAGCGGCACCATAAGCGCCAAAAAGAAGAATTGAAATATGAAGGAGACTTAAAAGAAGATGATTAAGGAGGGCATTCAGGAATACTTAGGTATAAGAATAGATTATTCTGACGATAAAAAGCTCAGTAAATTTAGTTTAGAAACTTTAAAAGATAGATATTTTTGGGGGAATGAGACACATGCTCAAGAAGCTTTCGCGAGGGCTAGTGCTTTTGGTGCTACTTATAAAGGAATTACTGATTACGATCTTGCACAGCGACTTTACGATTACGCAAATAATAACTGGTTCATGTTTAGCACTCCTATACTTAGTAACGGGGGAACCACTCGTGGCCTACCTATTAGCTGCTTCCTTAATTTTGTTCCTGATTCCAGGCGTGGGCTATCTGATCACTATGATGAGAACATTTGGTTGGCAAGCGCAGGTGGTGGCATCGGTGGATATTGGGGTGCTGTGCGGAGTAATGGTGTGGCTACTTCTAATTATAGCCGTTCTACTGGATCTATCCCATTCATGCATGTCGTAGACTCTCAGATGCTCGCCTTCAATCAAGGGGTCACTCGTAGAGGAAGCTATGCAGCATATATGGATATATCTCATCCAGAGATTGAAGAGTTTATAGGGATGCGGAAGTCAACAGGAGGAGATCTAAATCGTAAATGTTTAAACCTTCACAATGCTGTTAATATAACTAATGAATTTTTGGAGGCCGTGCAGGAAAATGGGGATTGGAGACTGATAGATCCTAAAACTAATGAGGCTTCAAAGACAGTCAGTGCAAGGGAACTTTGGTGGCACCTAATACATACTCGTGCAGAAACTGGTGAACCTTATATTATCAATATTGATAAGTGTAATGAGGCAATGCCAGAGGAGCAGAAAAGATTAGGGTTACGAATTAATCAAAGCAATCTTTGTTCAGAGATTACTTTGCCTACAAGCGAAGAAAGAACAGCGGTCTGCTGCCTCTCTAGTGTAAATTTAGAATACTTTGATGCTTGGTCTAAGGATGATCTTTTCATTAAAGATTTAATAACTATGCTTGATAATGTCTTAGAACATTTCATTGAGGATATTGTTGATACAGATAATTTAAAGGAGTACAGTGCGAATTTTAAAAGGTTTAAAAGTTATGTCAAAGAAGATAAAGAGGGCCTTCTCAAAGCCGCTTATTCAGCGTATAGAGAACGCTCAATTGGTCTTGGAGCAATGGGGTATCATAGCTACTTACAGAGTCATGGTATATGTTTTGAAGGAGTACTCGCCGCAAGCTTTAATCACAGAGCTTTCTCAACGATCAGCAACAAGGCAAGGGAAGCTACTTTGGCATTGGGCGAGAATAGGGGTGAGGCCCCCGATATGGCTGGGAGTTCTAGGCGTAACGCTAATCTACTGGCTGTTGCTCCTAATGCTTCTTCTTCCATTATATGTGGTGGAACGAGTCCTTCTATTGAGCCAACGAGGGCTAACGTATTCACGCACAAAACATTAAGCGGATCTTATAAGGTGAAGAATAAATTCTTAGAGAAGCTATTGAAATCTAAGAAAATGAATACAAAAGAAGTCTGGCAGGACATTGCAGCACACGAGGGATCGGTGCAACACTTAGAATATTTAACAGAAGAAGAGAAGGAGTTGTTTAAGACAGCCCCAGAAATAAATCAAATATGGATAATAGAACATGCATATAATAGACAGCAGTATATATGTCAAAGTCAGAGCGTGAATCTTTTCTTTGTTCCTCCAAAAGCAGCAGAGTCTCAGGATGTACACAATGAGTATCTCCAATATGTACACGATGTTCATTGGGCAGGCGCTAATAAATTAAAATCTATGTATTATTTACGCTCGGCAGCAGCAAGAGGGGTAGAAAATGTTAACATACGGATACCAAGAATTAATCTGGAGGATATGGAGTGTTTGAGTTGTGAAGGGTAATTTTAAAAGACTAAGAGAACTTGTGAGGGGCCATAAACTTGAACAGGAGGACGAAAGAATTGAATTAAAAATGTACAAAGTTCGTTGGATATGGTATCATACTATATTAGCAGCAGAACTATTTGCAGTATTTTTAGTTCTATTAGGAATTTATATAAAGTTATAACAGGCGGCTACAATGAAAACTAATATTCGCAAATGGGGAAACTCTGCAGGAACCATTATCCCAGTGCCTATGCTTGATGCAGCCGGGATTGCACTGGGAGACAAAGTCAATATTGAGGCTAGGGCAGGGACGTTGGTAATAACATTGGTCGATGAGCCAATGACATTAGAGGATCTTTTAGCTGACAGTCCAAAAAAGAGCTTTAGTAGGATACTCGAAGAAGATCAGGATTAGATAGATGCCAAGCCAAGTGGTTTTTCTATCTAACATCATGTTTCATATTCCGCTATGTCAGCGGATATTTCAACATGATTCTTTAGTGTTTCATATAATTGACATTATTATATTTATGTATATTGTATGAAGCATTTGGAAAAGCAGGCCGAAGATATGGAGAAAGACAATGCCGAAGAATCTTAGAAAAGCAATAAATGAAATGTGTACAGATTGTACATACGATGAATTAGATAAAGGAACTTGGGGGCAGCAGGTTGCCGCATGTACTATTAAGATATGCCCCTTGCATTCGGTCAGACCTGTTGGTTCTAAAAATAAAACAACTTATTTAACTTTGGAATTATTAGACCATTGGAACATAAAAGTAGAAGACTTGGATGATAGGGCCAGGAGTATCTTGAAAGAGGACGTTGAAGGCTGAGAAGGGAACAAATCTGTCCCTTCTTGAAGAAAAAATTATAAAGAGGTACTCTGGGTAGGGGGTACAAATTAAAGGCACAAATTATGAGCTTATTGAGCACTAGAAGTTATTACAAACCATTTGATCACCCTTGGATGTTCGATTATTATCTTGAACAAAACAAGATGCACTGGCTCCCTGAAGAGGTTCCACTGCACAATGATGTTAAGGATTGGTCAGAAGATCTAACAGAGGCCGAGAGAAATTTACTGACACAAATATTCAGACTCTTTACACAATCAGATGTAGATGTTGGTGCAGGCTATATAGATAAATACATGCGTATATTTAAGAAACCTGAAGCACGTATGATGATGGGTTCATTTGCGAACATGGAGAGTATTCATCAACATGCTTATAGTCTGCTACTAGATACGGTAGGTATGCCAGAATCTGAATATAAATCCTTTTCAGAATACGAAGAGATGCTAAAGAAACATGAATATATAAATAATTTTAAAGTTACTATTTCTAATAAGCAGTCTATTGCTAAAGCTTTAGCAGTCTACTCGGCCTTTACAGAGGGCCTACAGCTATTTAGTAGCTTTGTTATTCTTTTAAACTTCCCAAGATTCGGGCGTATGAAGGGCATGGGGCAGATTATTACTTACAGTATACGAGATGAGTCCCTGCACGTTGAAGCGATGACACAGCTCTTTAGAGAATTTATGCACGAGAATATAGACTTGTGGGATGACAGCCTTAAAAAAGAAATTTATCAAACTTGTCGGGAGATGGTACACCTAGAAGATAAATTCCTTGATCTTGTCTTTGAGATGGGAGACATTCAAGGACTAACAAAAAAAGAAATGTATGAGTATATAAGATACATAGCCGATAGACGTTTACTCCAGCTCGGCTTAAAGCCAAACTATGGCGTAAAACACAACCCCCTTTCTTGGTTAGATGATGTATTAGGAGTTGAACATCAAAACTTTTTTGAAGGTCGATCAACCGCTTACATGAAGGCCGGATTGAGAGGGAATCAAGAAGGAATAAAATTTGCGGAGATAGCATGAAAGAAGGAAATATATTATCGTTTAGAATACTGATAGATAAAAGTGGTAATCTCGTTACAGAACTTAGTGGCTTACCAGAGAGGGAGGCACACAAAGTTTTCAAGGGTGATGATTTAATTTTAATAAGGAAGGTAATCAGAGAGGGATTACTTAAACTAGATAAGGTGCACCTCTATTTAGAAAACGAACTAGACGCACTAAGATGATTACTAAGAAAGACAAATATATAATTATGAAAATAATACTAGTGACACTAGGCACATTTTTATTACTTTATAGCGTAGAGACTATATAATGGCTAAGAGAAGATATAACTACATAATTTAATTCTTCTTCTTCTTCTTATTCATTACACCTATAACGGACCTGACCCCAAAAGATGCTGCTACAATAACAGATAAAGTATATTGATAAAAATCAGGCATCGTTTCAAGAACTACAAAGCCATCCCTGACATACGGAACCATAGAGGGGATGAAGCACATAACCAGTGGTACACTAAAGAGCAGTGTTAACCACTCATCCTTCCAACTTTGACCGCTATTACGCGCCATTGCAGCTTCCCAATCAGCAGCACTCTCAGCTTGCTTAATAATAACTGTAGCCTCCGCTTTAGCCTTAGCTTTAGTCTTAGCTACTCTCCCCTCTAGCCATGTCCCTGCCAGCCTTGTGACAGCATCAATTATTGGGATCATCATCAAGCCCCCTCAATAATTCTATATGCCCCTCTATGAGCATTTCCTGCTGCTCCTCAAACATACGCCTAAAATTATCTAATGTTATAAAGGGGACACCGTGTGCGCCTTGGTGCTTTGCATAAATCCGATAAACCCTATTAAGCTGTAGTTCAGTATATAGAACCATTAGATACGCCCTACCACTGGGCCTCTCGATTGTCTGGATCAACCTCTTGTGAGTGCCAAGCCCTCTGCGTCAATGCTTTAAAAAGACCAGAAAACCTATCTGTCGCCCTAAAGTAGGCTTCCATTATTTTCTTACTTTTCATGTGTTTTACTTTACTCCTTAATAGAGACATTCCAAAGTAGTGCTTCAACAGCGGGAGATCATACAAAATAAGACTGCGACCACATAAGCAATCACTGCTATTGAGATACCTAGAAGCACTAGAAAGGACGTCCAGGTGTAATCACTCTCTTTCTTTATTTTCGTAATGAAACTTAATAACCACTTCATCGTTCTCACGATCCCCCTTAAGCAGCCGTCAAGCACAGCATAACCCACCAAAAAAAGAAGCGGGAGGAAGCTACACTGTACGAATCTTTTCATTTTTAATTAAGTCAATAATCATGCGAGTCATCTCCAATTCTTTTTCGACGATCTCAGACTTTAGTTTCAACTTCACTAATTCATTATTATAGTATTCTAACTCTTCTTCCTTGCGCTGCTTCTGGTCTAGTAATTCTGTAATTAATATTATGTGTCCTTTCTCTGCCATGACTTCCTTATTACTATATCTATTACTTCTGTTCCGACTCTTCTCTGCGTAGATTCTTTAGGTATTCGTCAGGTAGACGAGCTAGGTATTCTTTAGCCTTCTCTTTTTTAGCGCTTTCAAAGGCTTCAACAGTAGCATACTTTCCGCTTTGTATGGATTTATTATAATTCTCTACCCAATACATTGCTCTTCCCTCTACATCCTCTGGAATACTCTCCGCCACCTTGCGTAAAGAAAGCCTGCCGAATATTATATTGAGCGTATCATCATGCAAATCCTCATACTTAATATCCTTCACAGCTTTGTCAGCAAATTGACTAACTGTATCTCTAAATTGAAGAAGGCTAGAAGGAATGTCTTTACCGCCAATCAACCTTCTCTTTATCTCATCAAATTCTATTTCATCAATCTGCATAACACCGAGACCGCCTCGCTTTTCATCTGTTTCTTTGATTGTGTAAGTTCTTTCGTCCTCACCTGCTCTAGACTCGACTTGCATAATTTCGTGCATCATTTTCTTAGATGCCTCATCATCATTAAAAATTGTCTCAGATAAATTATCTATAATAACACTTAAGCCCTTTGGAGATGCTTTAGTTCCTTCCCGAGACCTTCTTTCAGGCTCAATACTATCACTAATAGCTATAGAAGCTTCTGTAGCCTCTTCAGGTGTATCAAAGGTTATATAATCTCCCTTCTCTATAGCTGTTCTCCTGGCCTCTTCGGCAGACAATCTCTTTAGTTCCCCATCAATTTTTCGTATGGTAGGGTAAAGTATTTCTTTTCCGTCAAGCTCACTAGATGCCGTCAATAAAGTATGTCTGCCTTCTTCATCTTCTAAATAGCTCTCTTGAGGATCAGTGGCTCGGTTGTACCAATCAGTCCCCCAAGCATTTTCTAAACCTCCTTCTGCGCGTGGGCTATCCCCGGTTGGTTTCTTATAATGCTTTTCGTATGTTTCAGATGCCTTCCATTTGCTTACTTCCTCTGGATCAGCACCTTCTTTACGAACAGAACCTGTGTCATAGTTAGTCAAATAGGATAAATCATTCTCGGTCTCTCCTACTATTAATTTACCTCCCTCTGCTCTGCGTCTACGGAGGGCGCTGTAGACTTTACCGCCCTCAACATAACCTTCATATTCTAGATCAATCTTTGCTTTCTTTGCTAATACTAATGGGCCAATTTGTATAACTTCTTCAGCGTCTTTGACCGCTGCGCCTATATTGTCACCACTACGGGTATAAAAGGCACCCTGTCGTCTTGGATCAAAACCTACTTGAACCCAATCAGGATCATCAAGGACTTCCTCTGCTAGTTTGCGAATATTTTTAGCATCTAAATCTTTAATCCATCCAGAAACCGTTGCGTACCCTCCTTTGGGGTCTACCGCCGTACCAATCCTTTCACCCTTTTTCTGAGATGCCGCGAATTTTACTAACTTATCACCCTTCCCTACATAGTGAATAGCCTTGGCGTAGTGTGTCCCTTTAATGATTCCTTGTGATGTTCCTGCTACAATCCATGCATCAAACGACTCGTATGCAGGAATATCTAACCTTCCATTAAACTTATCTCCTATAGAAAGAATAGATTCAGACACATTAAACCTTTGTGCTTCTGAACTGTCAATTACAAAGTTGCCATCCTTTCTCTGAGCAGAATTGAGAGAGTAAACCATAGTTTTAGTTGAAGGTTCTTCTGGTAGAAATTCCCATGTCCTAATAGGTTTGTGCTCCTCTATGTTTCGCAGATGTTGTGGTCGGTCTATCTCTCCAGCAATAAGTTTTTGTGCAGACTCTTCTAACTTAGGAGTTCTTATAACAGGGTCTATTTCTCTGTTTTCTTTGACGTATGTTTTACGTGCCTTTTGCCACGCACCAACGTCGTCTATATCTTCAAACTCAGACAACGCTTTGTCGTAGTCAGTCTTAGTAGGAGGGGCCTCCTCAATAGCCTCATCAGCCTTTGCAACTGGGGCTTCCTCTATAAACTCATCAGCCCTCTCAATAGGCTCATCAAGCTTCTGTGCTGTGGATGTAGGTTTAAGCTCCTCTACTTCTTTTGTAGCCCTTTTAAGTATTTCATCTGCTTCCTTAGCTACTTTAGATGTAGGAACCACATCATCCCAAAAGCGTCTAGTGACTGCTGAAGCAATACCGCCCCAGCCAAACCCTAAGCGTCTTAGAGGGTTATCTGCAAGACCTCCTCCAACGAAGCCTAATCGCCGCAGGGGGTCTTCTGCATCTATGAAGGCTCCACCAGCCTGTTCGTTATATGGTCGCCCCGTCATCTTGTCGATGCGCTCATCAGGCTCTTTAGGTGCTTGCGGGACATCTTCTACTACACCACCAATAGCACGCCCTAAACGCCAATCATCTTCATCTTTACGATACGGCTTATCTTCTAATTTAATGTCATAACCAGCGGCATCTCCGAGCCGTCCTGACCACCCTACAAAATCCTTTAGAACAGGAAAAGCCCTCAAGGCGTGTGAACCTGCACCCTTAATGTCACCCTGCGAGAGATTACGACCTATGCCATAACCTCTCTCTACTCCTTCACCTATAAAGCTAACAGCAGGCACAGCACTTTCGACTACTCCACTACCATAACTTATACCCTGTATCATTCTTACTGCTTTATCTATATGCCAAGGCACCCAGTTGCCAGAAAGCTCCAAAGATTTTTTCAATCCCTTAACTGATATAAAATCAGTCATCTTACCTTTATCATCATCATAGGTTGGCTTTGCCCACTCTCGCATTTGACTTACGCCACCATATATAGTAGTTAAACCAAGCATACGAAGGGCCAAGGCAGCATCACCATTGTCGATTCGCTCCGCCAATGCGTTTGTCTGTGAACTTTTAGCCTGCGCCCACGAAGCAAACTGACCGAGCGACTTTATGAATGGGTTGTTTGATTGAGCAAACAAGAGGCGGTTTCCGACTGATGGGATAATGGCGTCTCTGTTGGCAGATCTTAGTCCAGCCTTGTCCAATATGTTTCGTGCATCGCCTGCATCGAAGGCTTCTTGAACCGTTTTATATTTCTTTATAACATCAAGATCTTCTACATACAAACCAAGCTGATCTAGTTCTGATCGATTGGCCTTTGTTAGCTTCCCCTTCTTTGTAGCTAACTTAAAGGCTCTATTGACGCCTGTATCAAAGGCGAAGTCTCTGGCAGTATTGGTGAGGTGCTGTAGGCCCACAGCCTTAAAGAACTTCCTATTATAATTAGCTATTCGACGGTGATCCATATTAAGAGGATCGCCGCCTTTAATCGTCATAGCAGTAATCTCTTTCTCGAAACCATCGTTGTAGCGAAAGTTCGCCTGCTTTGAGAAACTAATTTTATTTGGGTCCGCCTTCTGTAGTAAGGCTCTTGACGTTGCTCCAAACCCACTATTTTGAAATGGTTGAATAAGATCGCCCAAGCTTGTAATAGAAACGCGAGTCAAGAACGACATATTAGCTAAAGCAGTAAACCCTGCAACAGCCCTTGATGCCCTTTCATCAACCCCGTGGTCTTTCTGATATAGGCCCCAAAAGCCGTCTACTGCATTAACAATTTGCCTTCTATATTGTTGTTCAAACCTTTCTAAGTTGGCCCCGTGGAAAGCCTTTTTCACATCTTTTAGGGCCTCTATAATTAACTCGCCCTCTGCACCAAACTTCCGAGCAAAATCCATAATCTTAATAGACTTTTCTCCGTAAGTCTCTACAACTTCTCGTGCATTCATATTTAAGAAACCAGCCTTCGCCATTATAGCTGATGCCTCCTTATCAACAAGCTGACGTTCCCACTCAAAGTGTTGAGCAAGTGGTCTAAAGGTTCCATCACTATCAAACATACTCTTATAAAAAGTCGCCTTTTCTTGCTTGCCTTTCTTTGCTGTTATACCCCGAAGAGAGTCCGAGAATCTTTTGGCAGTTAGGCTTGATCTGCTTTTTAAAAACGCTATCTCCTCCTTTAAGGACTTAATGTCAGAAAGAACACTCTTTTCTTTTGTTACCTTTCCCTTTTCTAACTTCACCAGGGTAGACTCAAGCTGGCCTATTCTTCTGCTAAGGCTTTCCTTTTCTAACTTTACAGCCTCTGTTAGTCTCGGAGTGTCCGCCGGGGCAGTTAGACCTTGGCGGTTGCTTTTTAAAGATGCTATCTCCGTCTTTAAAGCCTTAATGTCAGGGTCAACCTTCGTGCCAAGCTTCGTGTCAACCTTCATTGGAGCTTGAAGCTCACCAAGGGTAGACTCAAGCTGGCCTACTCTTATACTGAAGTTTTCCTTTTGCTTCTTTATAGCCTCTGTTAGTACCTCTAAAAAGC
>Ga0209402_10002356_pt1 | contig 19059 bp, 10 predicted proteins | sample ArcticOcean_MG_C_3_FD_187437 | JGI IMG/M metagenome (GOLD analysis project Ga0209402, IMG submission 187437) | Marine microbial communities from western Arctic Ocean - ArcticOcean_MG_CB8_126 (SPAdes) (version 2) | ecosystem: Environmental > Aquatic > Marine > Oceanic | place: Arctic Ocean... | reverse complement strand
GGCGAAAACCAAAGATGAACTAACAACGCTGGCGCATCGGAAACTAAAAAGCATGTCCAACGATCCAGGTTTGATCCGCGGATTGTACTTCCGATCCTATGTTGCAGATTTTTTCAGATGAGCCATACTTCAGGATCGTCGGGCCATCAGCCGTGTCGCCGTCGAAATTCAGCTTGACATATCGAGCCGGCGTATTCGGAACAGAGACAGCCGGCAGGTCGACATGAACTTCATTGGCAACAATCGGGAACGTCGCGCTGACGGTCGAGCCGAAATCACCGGCATTTGTGCCAGTACTGCTGAACGAAATACTGACATCATCCGGCGTTGAATTGCTGAACTGAATTGTGCGGTACGTGCCCAGCGTGACATCACTAACGGAAACAACACTACCCAGATCGAAGATGATCTCCGACGCCGGGGCGGGAGCCGGGTTGGCTTGAAATGCAGTCAGCGCCGTGTTGGCTCCCGCGACACTCGCACCGTCAGGATGCACTGCGCCGTCGGTCAGCTCGCCTGTACTGAATACGCCCAGACTTTGCGTGTGCGGATCATCAAGATAGTTGCCGGCCCCGTCACCCGGGAGCAGCGTCGTATACGCATACGTCTTTCCGCCGGAAAGATTCGCGGCGAGATTCGCAGAGGCAAACTCGCCGCTGACGAAGTCGGCCACCGGCAGCACGTTATTTGTAAACCGGAAGTCGTCCAGGACACCCGGAAATGCATTGCCGCCCGCGGCATCGCGTCGACCGATGGCGAAATCAGCATTCGACGGGACTGACGTAATGTTGTCTTCAGTGCGCTGCAACGTTCCATCGACATACAGCGTGGCCTTGCCACCGGAGGTGGTACCACCATCGTGATCCCAGATGAAGGCGAAGGAGTGAGCCTGTCCGTCGTCGTACGTCGGCTCTGCGCCGGTCGTCTGGTAATCAACGGCGCCGGAAATGATAAACCCGATGCGGCCATTGTTCCTCATGAAGACGGCCCAGCCGTCAAGTGCACTGTTTCCGTAGGTTCCGCCAAGATATCCATTGATTCCGGTGTCTGTGACATCGTCGGCTTTGAAGAAGCCTTCGAAAGTGAACGACGCATCGGACGTTATGTCGAACGCCGCATCCGTCGACTTCGCACCGCTGGTCGCATTGGTGAAGTCAATGCCCGTCCCGCTGTTGAGCCCCGTTTGAGAGTAGGTGACCCCTGCGGGCGCGGTCAGGTTCTGCGCAACACCGGCGCTGTCTACCAGGACACCACTGGACTCGTCCATTGCGAAGAACGCAGTACCGGTCAGATTGACCGGGGTGCCGTTGCTGTTGACCGTCCCATTGAATGTGACATCACCTGCAGTGAGCGCAGTATCCGTCTGCAACAGAACGGCACCATTAAAGACCTGATTGCCAGTTCCGGTCGCCAGTGCCGTCGTGTTGAGATTGATCGTCTCGGCCGTGACCGTCAGGTTTGCGTTGGTCAATGTTGTTGTGGACGTCTGAAAGTTGACCGTGTCCGTGCCGTCACCCGCATCAATGCTGAGACCGCGAGTGCCTCCCAGATTCAGTCCCTGGACATTGATCGTGTCGTTGCCGGCCAGAGAGACGACCTGGACGTCGCCCGTGAACGACGTCAGGGGAATCAACACCGTGTTGGTGAAGCTGCCGGTAGCACCTGCAATCGTTGTCTTAATGATATTGCCGGGGTCGTTGATCGTGATGAGCGTCGCGCTGGCGGAAACGGTCAGTGTGTCGTTGCTTGTACCACCGCCGGTGTCGGTGATGACCAGATTACTGGAACCGTCGAGTGTGACCTCGGTGTCCGAAGCCTGCTCGTTGAAGTAGACCTTGTTCTCGTTGCCGGAACTGGGCTGGCTGGAGACGAATACATCCAGGTCACCATCTCCGTCGATGTCACCGAACGTCACACCACCGGTGCCAAAGCCATTCAACGCCTGGCCGGAATCCGTGAATGCCCCCGACCCATTATTCAGGAATACCTGGTCGTACTGACCACCATTCGTAAACCCGGATAGAATATCCAGGTCACCATCGCCATCGACATCCGCCACCGCGACACCGTAGCTGCGGATGTTCGAGCCCAGGGCTGCACCACTCGTAAACGTGCCCGATCCGTTATTGGTATAGATTCGCGTCGGGGCGGCTTTGTCACCCACGACTGCGTCCTGGTCTCCATCACCGTCGAAGTCACCCAACGCAACCGCGCGGGTGTTGGAACCGAACGGGATGGAGCTGGCTGTAAACGTTCCCGCGCCATCATTCGTGTAAACGCCCCGCCCAACAGCATCCAGATCACCATCACCGTCGATATCGGCCAGACGAGCGAGCACCAGGCTGTTCTGCGAGCCCAGTGACTGGCCTGTGTTGGTAAACGTGCCCGAGCCATTATTGGTAAAGACCATGTCGGAACCGTTGCGGGCGACGAACAGGTCCAGGTCGCCGTCGGCGTCGATATCACCCAGAGACGACCCGGCGACTGTTCCCAGGCCTGAGATGACCTGACCGGCCGAAAAGACTCCGGAGCCGTTATTGGTGTAAAATCGGTCTCCGATGTAGACGTCCAGGTCGCCGTCAGCATCGATGTCGCCCACCGCCGGCACGGAAAACTGGAACTGGGAACCCACCAGCGTCTGTCCCGAATCCGTGAACGTCCCGGACGCGTTCGTATAGATCTTCGTGTTCGTGAAATTCACACTCAACGCGTCCAGGTCACCGTCGTTGTCCAGGTCAGCCAGGACTGTCTGGACGGTGCGGTCGGAGCCGAGGGACTGTCCGGAATCAACAAAGTTGGCGAACCCACCCGGAGCTGCGATCGTGACCTGGTAATCTTCCACTTCACCATCGCTGGCAATACCACCGGGTCCAAGTCCACCGGCTGTACTGAGCCGGAAACGGGCATACGTCGTGCCGCTTCTGATGAAGGCTGGCACGTCGAACGTCAGGTTGTTGTTGCCACTGGCCAGAGTCACCGTGTCGAAGATCTGCTCGTTGGCCCCGTTGAACGAACCGTCGCCATCGAAGTCAATCCACGCATCCAGCTTCGCCACCGCGCTGGCGTTGACGGTCACGGTCGCGTTCTGGGCACCAACGGTAATCGTCCCGAATGTCACGCCGTCTTCGTCGTCCGGAGTGCCCGTGGTGTCGTCGCCCGTCGCGGTCGCGTTGCGCGTGGCGTCTGCTTCAATGTCACGATTTGTGCCGAGCGTCGGGCCGGCCGGTAAGTGCCGTGCTCCGTTTTCGACAAGCGTTGTCGGATAGGGTGCCGGGGCATCCCCAAAGTCGAAAACAGGGTTGAAGTAGACGCGGTTGGCTTGGGATTGCGTGTTACCGACAAACGCGTCCGGTGAGCCGTCACCGTTGAAATCAGCCAGTCTGACATCTCTGCCTTGGAAGTTTCCGAGGCTGATCCCTGAGTCGGTGAAGCCCCCAATCCCGTCGTTGAACCAGACTTTGTCGGCTGCGCTGTCTGCCGTTGTGAAGGCATCGAGGTCGCCGTCTCCATCAAGATCTGCCATTCGCACGCCGCGTGTGCTGGTTCCAAAGTTCGTTCCCGCAACAAATACGCCTTCCGTGCCACCCTGAGTACCACCCTGGTTGATCAGTACTTCAGTGGCGTTGTTAGAATTGCCGACCAGCAGGTCGAGGTCTCCGTCGCCGTCGATATCACCCAGTTCGGCCTTTTTGCCATTGAAGCTGGCTCCAATGTCGACACCGCTGTCAGTGAAGCCGCCGCTTCCATCATTCAGGAATATTCTCGTCGGTGCACCGCCTCGTGGGAATACGACGTCGACATCACCATCACCGTCAATGTCACCCACTCCAATGGAATAGGCTGGGTTTGTCACACCGAATGCTGGGCCGGCCGTGAAGTTGCCTGTCCCGTCGTTGAAAAGCACCTTCTGGCCGTTTGACCCTGCGATGGCGTCGATGTCGCCGTCGCCATCGACATCCGCAAGGCGCCCGCCGTAGGTATTGCCGGCTCCACCGACACTGACACTGTCCAGCGCCGTAAACCCGCCGCTGCCATCGTTTTCGAAGCTCGTCAGGTTACTTCCAGCCTGGAACACGACCAGGTCGAGATCGCCGTCGCCGTCCAGATCAGCAAAGTCGGCTTCGAGGCTGATCTGTCCGTTCAACTCGATGGCGGTCTGGCCGCTGTCGGTAAAGACGCCGCTGCCGTTGTTAATCCACAGGATGTTGTCACCGCTGTGGTTCGCGGCGAAGACATCGACAAAGCCATCGCCATTGACGTCGCCAATCGCAACGCCATACGTCAAGCCGGAACCAAGGGCCTGCCCACTGTCGCTGAAGATGCCGTCTCCCTCGACCTGAGACAGCGTGACTTTGTGGTCCTCAACTTCGCCGTCCGCCGCCAGTCCCGAGGGAGACAGCCCGCCAGCCGTGCTGAGTCGGAAGCGTGCGAATGTGTCACCCGAACGCACTGTTTCGGCAGGTACGTCGAACGTGAGATTGTTGTTGCCAGTGGCGACCGAGACGTTGTGGAAAATCCGCTCGTTGTATCCATTGAACGAGCCGTCGCCATTGAAATCGATCCAGGCATCGAGCTTACCGGCTGCTCCCTGCACGTTGACTGTGACCGTCGCATTCTGCTGACCAACGGTGATCGTCCCGAACGTCACGCCGTCTTCGTCGTCCGAGTCGTTCAGGTCGTCGCCCGTTGCGTTGGCATCGCGAGTCGCATCGGTTTCAGAGTCACGGCCGGTTCCGAGAGTCGGGCCGGTCGGTGTGTGGCGTGCTCCGTCTTCACTGAGTGTTGTGGGGTATGGCGCAGGAGCGTCACCAAAATCCAGTGGGACAGCATTGAAAAACACCTTGTTCGCCTGTTGTCGCAATCCAGCGACCGCATCCAGCGAACCGTCCCCGTTCACGTCACCCAGGTCGCCCTGCCCCTGAGCTGATCCTCCAGTGCTGATAGTACTGCTCGAAAAATTCGCGCTTCCGTCGTTGACCAGAATGACACTGCTACTCGCATAACGGAACACGAGTGCATCAAAGTCGCCGTCACCGTCGATGTCGCCGAGCCTGACTTTCAACCCACGGCCACCGTCGGCAGTGGCATGCTGCGTAAAGTTTCCATTGCCGTCGTTCTTGAACACGCGGTCGCTTTGGTTGTCTGCTGACACATATGCGTCGAGGTCACCGTCGCCATCAAGATCCGCGAGTGCAACCGAATTGCCGTTGGTTGTTGTTAGGACTGGAGACTGCGTTATCTCCGTGAAGTTTCCAGTGCCATCATTCCTGTAGACCACGCTCGTCGAATTGGACGCCACGAACAGATCGAGGTCACCGTCATTGTCAAGATCTCCCAGAGCGGCGCCGGTGGCTCCGGACGTTGCGATGGACCGAGTCTGGGTGAACGCAGCGCTGCCATTGTTCGAGTGAACTGTCGTCGAACTGTTGGCAATGATGACATCCAGTACGCCGTCTCCGTTTACATCGCCGACGGCAATGCCACCGAATCCCGAGCTGCGGGTCTGCGACCCTGTCGCCGCCGTAAAGGTTCCCAACGCACCGTCATTATTGAGGAAAACTGCTCCGGATCCGCCGTGGATAAAATCCATGTCGCCGTCGGCGTCGAAGTCGCCAATTTCCCCGTCGCGAAGTGCAGTTCCCGTTGTAATTAGATTCTCCGTTCCGAATGTGCCCGACCCGTCGTTGAAGAAGATCGCTGAGTCGGCGTCCTGGCGAATGAACAGGGCGTCAACGTCTCCGTCGTTGTCAAAATCGGCGAGATACGTCCCCGTGTTCTTCTTTTCGCCACCGACGCTGGAGAGCGACTGACCGCTGTCCGCGAATGTCCCGCTGCCGGGAGACGCGGTCAGTGTGATGATGTGATCTTCAACTTCTCCATCACTGGCAAGTCCGGTCGGAGCCAGTCCACCAGCCGTGCTGAGACGGAAACGGGTGATCACATTTCCGTCCAGCGCATCGGCCGGCACATCAAACGTGACTGTGTTGTCGCCGGTCGAGACGCTGAGGTTGTCCGCGATCTGCTCACCGAGGCCGAAGAAGGATCCGTCACCGTTGAAGTCGATCCACGCATCCAGCTTGCCAGCCGCGCCCTGCACGTTGACCGTAACAGTCGCGTTCTGCTGCCCGACCTGCGCCGAACTGAACGTCACTCCATCGTCATCGTCGGATGCGACCACGTCATCCGAGTTTGCATTTGCCGAGGGGATTCCATCGACCTCCTTGTCACGCAGAGCTCCCAGTGTCAGCCCGGTCGCGGTGTGACGTGCTCCGTTGTCAACGAAGGTTGTCGCGTAGGGGGCGTCCCCAAAATCGAGCGGCGTACCAAGCGCGATCCGCTGAAACGTCGTGACCGTCTTATCACTGCCTCCCGATGCGTAGACGTGGGCACTGTCCGGGCTGAAGACGACCAGTCGACCCTGCAGACTGAAGAGGTTTCCGTTCAGTCCGGTGATTGTCGTGCCAAGAGCATCGGTGCCGTTCCTTGTCAGTTGTTCGCTGACCGTGATCTGACCGGTCGTGCGGTTGATGTCCCAGATCGAGAGGGTCTGAGTTCCGCTACTCGTCTCAAGGCTGGCAAGGCGTTCTCCATCTGGACTGACCGCGAGAGCGCCAACGCCCGAGGCCTCCACAGTATTCCCCTGGGAATCCGTTCCGCCGTCTGTCAGTTCTTCGACGAGAGTCAGCTTGCCGTCGGATTCGCGCCGTGAGAACACGACTATCGAATTGTCACCACGTCCCGCGACGTACAAAAACTTTCCATCTGGTGTTATGTCGAGATCGTGTGAGCTGCCCAACTTGGTGACAGGGTTACCCGCGACATCCGTTCCACCATCCGAGATCGACTGAATATTAGACAGGTTTCCGTTGGTCGCGTTGCGGGAAAAGACCTTCAGAGTCCCGCCGTTCTGGATACTGGAGTAGAGGTTCTTTCCATCCGGGCTTTCGACAAGGCTCCCGTACTGGCCGCTCTGGTTGAAGTTCTGCTGAAACGTCAACAGACCGGTTGTCGTGTTCCGAATGTAGACGCCGAGTTCGTTACCGGATCCGGCATACACGTTCTTGCCGTCATGGCTGACAATGACCTCGTTGACGCTATTGAGACCGTTGTTGCTACCGTCGCCATCTACCAGCGTCTGCAGGTGTGTTAAACCGCCGGTGGTTGAGTTCAACGAGAAGGCCAACAGCGAGTTTGCTTCGAAGGCCACGACATAAACGTGAGCTCCATCCGGGCTCACGGCCACACTGTTCGGCTTGAACGTCGGCAATGTTGCGCCCGCGGCGTCGAGTCCGCCACTTGAGACGGTGGACGCCAGTGTCAGGGCGCCCGTTGCAGCATTTCTGCTGAAGACGTTGAGCGTCGTGTCGGAGTTACCGACGGCCACAAAGACAAATTTGCCGTCGGGCGAAACGGCCGAGTCAAATGGTTTGTTGAGCTTGTCGAGTAGATTCGATGCGCTGTCGTTCCCACCGTCAGTCAGCGTCTCAACGAATGTGAACCGCGTCGTGAATGATTCGACAGCCCCGATATCGACGGTGCCCACCTGTCGCGGATTGTTGGCTCCACGCTGATCAAACGGGACGGCTTCGGTCGTGTTGCCGTCACCATCGAGATCGCTGGTGTCCACCGGGAGCGACGCCGGGTCTCCGGCATCTACCGCCGGTCCACCGGCGACAATAGCGTGTGTAAACGTGGGGCCGCCGTTGTCAGCCAGCGTCGTGTTGAGCACCGTGCTCAATGTGATTGTGCCGCTGCCAGCGTTGCCGACGATGTTCCCATTCGTCCCGTTGGTCACCCCACCGGCTGTACCCGAATCACCAATCAGGCTGTTGGTCGACCCAGCCAAAGTTCCGCTGATGTCATCGTTCGCCGTATCAGCCACATTCCGGTTTCCGGCGACAATCGAGTTCACCAGAGTCACCGGATTCGTTGCTCGGATTCCGCCGCCGAAGTTGCCCACCAGCGTTGTGTTGATCAGCGTCGTTGAGTCTGTCCCTGTGCCGCCGAAGGTGTCGATCGCCCCACCTCCACCAACGCTTGCGGTGTTTCCAGAGATTGTGCTGTTGATGATCGTCATCGAGCCATTGACGGTTCGCATGGCACCGCCCTGGTGCTGGGCCGTGTTACCAGACAATGTGCTGGAATCGATCCTGACATTGCCGCCTGCGTTATTGATGGCTCCACTAATCTGAAACGTACCGACTGCCTGGTTGCCGGAGACTGTCGTGCGCAGCATGCTGACAGTTCCAGAATTATGAATTCCGCCCCCGCTCCCGTTCGCAATGTTGTTCGTAACCGCTGCATCCGTGAGATTCAAAATCCCGACATTTGAGATGCCGCCGCCAAGTCCGGAAACAGTCCCGTTCGTCACAGTTACGCCATTAAGATTCAACGTCGCCGATGTTTTTACATCGAACAGGCGATCAAGATCGGCTCCGTCAATAATCGTGCTGCTCTGGCCTGCTCCCTGAATGGTCAGTGTGTTGCCGCCGTCGGCCGCGATGTCGAAGTCGCCGGTCGCATTCGAATTCTCATTCGCGCCGGCAATCGCAACGGTATACGTGCCGGCGGGCAGCGTGATCATGTCCGCCTCGGCATTGCTGTTCGCCGTGGTGATGGCTTCACGCAGCGACGTCAGTCCGTCACCGCCATCCACGACGTCGGTGAACGTGGTAACCGTGATTGCTGCAAGAAGAGCGCGGTCCTCTAGCATCTCAATGGCAGAGCGGTGACGTCTGTACCAGCCGGACGATCGCGAGGCTGGCGGGAGGGAGCGTGTCCCGGTCGGGCGCAGGGACCGGGCTCGGGCAAGGGGCTGACGGATTCGGTCACGAAACGCGTTCAGCCAGTTCAACAGAATCATAGAGCCATCCAGAAAGCGGAATAATGAAGCTCAAGAAATGTCGGTCGACTTCAGGCCCTCGGACGCGGCAGATAGACCACGAACCGAGGCGTTGACATACTGTCAGCCCGGATCGCGGTCTGGCCCGCAGCAGCGTTTAACTGAAACCTCGTATTACGGTGAGTTCAGGTAAATCACGGGGAGTGTACGGAAGTTGCTAACTGCAATGATTATGCGGACTTCAAGCCGTAAAAACATGACAAGCTGGCGAAGATAGAGGGCATTTACCGTCTTCCGTGGCTACCAGCGCCAACTCCTTTCGGAATTCTGACCAAATCGGTATAACCGTCCCGATCTTCTTCTGTTGCGTGTTCCCCCAAATGACAGACTCAATGCAGGTCGTTCCGGCGCAGCGTGACCCTGCGACCTGGAGGCCTGTGATCGAATTCTCAGACGTGGCCAGCAACCGCCAGTTCCCGATTCTCTGACCGTAATGACGCGACCTGCGCGGCGGGAAGTTTGTACTTCCGCTGACGGTTCAGGGCGCCGCACGGAGTTCGGCCTTCAGGCGGGCTGCAAACTGACACAAGGAGTGCTGAGAATGCCGCAGCTTGTCGCAACGGGCACGAATCCCGGCGAACGGCTGGAACTCGAACTTGAAGTCGGACCGTCGATCCGCGTGGGCCGCAAGTCACCGACCGGCTGGTCAATACCGTGGGATAAGCAGATCTCCCGCGAACACGCCGATCTCAGCTGGAACGGATCGCAGGTCGAGGTTGCGTGCATGGAAGCCGCCCGCAATCCAATCTACGTGTCCGGTGAGGGAGTTCGGCAGGCGAGTCTGCAACCGGGACAGTCGTTCATCATCGGCCAGACGACGTTTTCCGTGGTCGGTGCGGAAATTGTCGATGACGTCTCCGGTGACGGTCCGGAAGAGCACGCATTTGACCGCGAAGCTCTGCAGTCGTTCGAATTCCGGGACGCTGGCCAGCAGATCGAGTTACTCTCGAAACTGCCGGTGATTCTGGACGAAGGCCCCAGCGATGCCGACTTTGCGGCGCAGCTCGTCGAGTTACTGCTGCAAGGCGTGGCACGTGCGGACGCCGCGGCCGTCGTTCAATACGACGTCCCGGATGCCGGGTCATTGCAGACCGGCCCGGATGAGGACGACGGCGCAATGCTGATGGAAGGCGCACCCGTCTTCCCCAGCGAACCGGCCATGATGCGAGTCGCGACGGCTGATGACTATGAAGGTCGCTTCCGGCCCAGTCGTCGATTGATCATGTCGACATTTACACGCCGCGAGAGCATCGTGCATCTGTGGAGCGACGACGGCGGCGACGACGATGATGGTCCGCAGTTCACAGTCAGCGACGATCTGGACTGGGCGTTCTGTACGCCCTTGCTGTCTCCGTCCTGCCGCGGGTGGTTTCTGTACGTCTCGGGCATTGCGGACGGCGATGTCGATGAAGCGGAACTCGGCGGTGATCTGCGTTTTGCCGAGTTGATGGCACACTTCATCGGCGCCGTGCGTCAAATGCGAACGCTGCAGGAAACTCAGACACAGTTGAGTTCGTTTTTCTCGCCGAAAGTCATGGAAAGTCTCACGGGCGAAAACGGACATCTGGCCCTCGTGCCGGAAGAACGTGACATATCAATCCTGTTCTGCGACGTGCAGGGGTTCTCGCGCAAGTCAGAGCAACTCAAGAACGATCTGCACCAGCTTCTGACGTGCATGAAGGAAGCGCTGTCCAAGATGACGGGCGGTATCCTGGACGCCGACGGTACGATCGCCGACTTCCAGGGAGACGCCGCCCTCGCATTCTGGGGCTGGCCCGTGAAGTTGGAAGAAGGCCCGGTACCGGCCTGTCGTGCAGCATTGATGATTCAGGACGAATTCCTGAATCCGTCGGACAATGCGGATCTGCTTGAGGGCTTCAAGATCGGGCTGGGTGTTTCGCACGGGAATGCGATTGCCGGGCAGATCGGGACGCCGAAGCAGGCCAAGATTGGCGTGTTCGGTCCCGTCGTCAATCAGGGCGCGCGTCTGGAATCCATGACGCGGCAGTTCAAGATTGGAATCTGCATTGATGAAGTCACGTCCGACTTCTGCCGACGTTTCCTGACTCCCGAAGAAGGCCGGATCCGTAAGCTGGTTCGCGTTCGCCCGAAGGGCATGGACATTGCGATCACTGTTCACGAATTAATGGGTCCGGTTGGAACGCCCGACACACCGTCCAATGAACATATCGAAGTCTTCGAGACAGCGGTGCAGGCCGTTGTTGACGGCGAATGGGACAAGGCCAAAGAGATTCTGAACTGTCTGGAAGATGAGGGTCCGAAAGAATTCCTGTTCCTGCGTATGAGTGAGCTGGGCGATCAGCCGCCCGCTGATTGGGATGGCGCTTTCCGCCTGGCAAAGAAATAGGTCCGTGGAGCCTGTCAGACCTGCTGGAACTGTTGCGACGTGAGTTCCCAATGCTGGTCGAGCGGGCTCTGACAAGTTGACGATCAAAGGGTCAGACGCATGCATGAAGTCAAGCTAAGCGGCGGGCCGTTCGACGGTCAGGTGCTGCAGTCACCCAAACCCGTGTTCGATCTGCAAATCAGGTTCGAGCCGGGGGACGAGAAAGAAACCGTGGAGGTCGATCAACTGGAGCTCCACGTCTATCGGGACGTTGATGCTGACGAGCAGGACGACGTTCTTACCTGGTGTGAGTCTCGCACTGACCCATTCTCGCTATCGTTCGACGAACAATTCTGAAGTAGCTCTGTCCAACTATGCACGGATGAATTTTGATTGTGGATCAAACACATTCAGCAGCCGCTGCGTGAAGGGCAGGCCGCCGCGTGGGCCTCGCAGTACGTCGCTTTGCTTGCCGGTCAGGATCATGATGGCCCGATTCAATCGCTGGCAAAGGCGATTCAGCTCGGTCGATTCCAGAGAATCCGGCCAGCCGATCCAGGCGACATTGCCGCCGACGCTGTAACGGCAGGGCAAGTGATCGAAAAACGCACTCAGTGCGGCCTCAACCTCAGGCAACTGCCCGGAGGTGATGGGCATCTTGATCAGACTGTGCTCCTCGGGCAGCCAGCGAAACTCGCGAGCATCGCTCCAGACCCGCGCGTCATCTTCACCGGTCAGAAGTTCGACCGTCGCATCGGCGATCAGTCGACGCACGCGCTCGACACGGGCCGGCTGCGCGTCCGCCAGACCACCCAGACGCACCCACAATCGGTGCGGCGGTTCCAGGTCCAGGCAGAACAGGTCTTCCTGTGCAACCGCCAGCCGATGCAGCGCGTCGATTGTCGGAGCCAGCTCTGTGAAGTCAGCTCGAATCGTCGTCCACGTTTCGGGAGCCGGAAACACTTTGAATGTGAGTTCGACCAACACGCCCATGCGACCCAGTGCCCCGGTCACCAGCTTGGGGATATCGAATCCCGCGGCGTTCTTCACAACCTTTCCGCCGCCGAACACGACGCGTGCGTCACCAGTCACCATGCGGACGCCCAGGATGAAGTCGCGCACTCCACCGAACCGAAAACGCCCTGGCCCGGACAATCCCGCCGATACTGTTCCGCCAAGAGTTGCGCCGGCTTCGGCCAGGGGAGGGTCGAAAATGAGGAACTGACCGTGCTCGGCGAGGACCGACTGAATGTCCGCGATCGGCGTACCGGCCAGAGCCGTGAATGTGTATTCGCTGGGTTCGTAGTCGAGGATGCCGCTCAGCTTGCGTGTCGAGATCGTCGCATCACGTGAGAGCGCCGTCTTTGTACCGGCTCCACGCACCAGCACATGCTCGGTGGAGCGGACGGCGTCCTGAAGCTGTTCGATGGATTCCGGGACTAACATGAGTATTCGCCTCAGTGCCGTGAGATCACGCCGGCCTTCTCCAGTGGGTGTGCCCCGTATCGAGACGTCAGGACAGGCGCCTCGGCACTGGGCAGTTTTTTGCCACGATTCGCCAGTGCGAGCGGATCGACGGCGTGACGAATCTGCTGCATGAACTCAATGTCGTCCTCGCCATACATTTCTCCCATGAAAGCTCGTTTTTCGAGACCCACGCCGTGTTCGCCGGTGATCGATCCGCCCAGTCGAATGCACAGGCGAATGATCTCACCGGCCAGAGTCTCCGCTGCTTCGAGCGCACCGGACTGCCGGCCGTCGAACATGATCAGCGGATGAAGGTTTCCGTCACCGGCGTGAAACACGTTGGCGACTCGGATGCCGTGCTCGGCACTGAGCCGTTCGATTTCGGCCAGCGCTTCACCCAGTCGCATCCGCGGAACGACACCGTCCTGAACGATGAAGTCGGGACTCAGACGGCCAACCGCCGAGAATGCGCTCTTACGCCCTTTCCAGATCAGAGCCCGCTGCTCTTCCGTCTTAGCGACATCGACGAGGTAGGCCCCTGACTCTTCAATCACCTTGTGCAGTCGCGGCTTCTCCGCCTCGACTTCGTCGGCCGTACCTTCCAGCTCGACGATCAGAACAGCTTTCGCGTCGGTTGGGTAACAGTCGGCGATGGCGGCGTTCGCGGCATCCATCGAGAGCCGGTCCATGATCTCCATGGCCCCGGGCAGCAGACCGGATGCGACCACCATGGCAACCGCCGTCCCCGCTTTCTCCAGCGAGTCATAGGCGGCCTGCACTGTGTGAAAGACCTCGGGCCTGGGCAGCAGTCGCAACGTGATCTCGAGCGCCACCCCGAACAGGCCTTCGCTGCCGATAAACATGCCGGTCAGGTCCGGCCCCGTGGATTCCACGCTGTCGCTGCCAAACTCCGTCACTTCGCCGTCGGGAAGCACGACCTTCATGCCCAGCACGTGATTCGACGTCATGCCGTACTTCAGGCAATGAGCTCCGCCAGAGTTAAACGCCACGTTGCCACCGATTGTGCAGACAGGGCCGCTGGACGGATCCGGCGCGTAATACAACCGATCAGGAGCGGCACGCTGCGACACTTTCAGGTTGATCACGCCCGGTTCAACGACCGCGATTCGCTGTTTCGCGTCGTACTTCAGAATCCGGTTCAACCGGTTCAGAGCAATGACCAGCCCATCTTTCACAGGGACAGAACCGCCGCTGAGACTCGTCCCGCTACCGCGAGCCATGAACGGGATTTCGTGCCGATGGCAGATTTGGACGGTCTGAATAATCTCGTCCTGAGTCTCCGGCAGCACGACACCAGACGGCTTCGCCCGGAACGACGTCAAACCGTCTGATTCGTACGGAGCCAGCTCGGCATTACCGGTCAGAAACCGGTTCGGCGGGTAGATCCGCTGCAGCTCTGAGAAGAACTCCCGGAAACTCATCGATGCGGACTCAGTTCTGTGATTCGGGCGTTTGGCTGCGGACTGTCGGTTTTGGCTGATACTGCCGAGTTGCTCGTTGATGCGAAACGGCGAACGCCGGAACGCCGAGACCTACGGCCGAATGATAATTGAGCATCCAGAGGCTGTCTCAGTCGAACGACGGGAAACTTTGCGGACTGTATCGGTCCTACCGGATGAAGCGACTGATCCGACTGTCAGGACTGCGCGGCCCACGAGCGTTGTGCTCGATTTTCAGGTCCAGTCGTGACGAAGAATCCGAAGCGGCTGGCTTTGCGCAGACAAGGGGTGTCTGTCACGAGCCAATACCGGTCCTCGGGGGGAGAACCAGCACAGTGATCAAGCCAACATACCGGTCTATACGAGTTGCTCTTTGTCTGGCGAGCGCGGCGTGGTTGAGCAGTCTTGCTGTCTGTGGACAGAGTTCTGCCGCGGATCAGCCCAAACTCGCGGATAGCGCCGGAACCAGGACACTGGACGAATGGATCGAGCTGCAAGGCTCCGGATTCAGCACGGTGCCCCAGGAGTCAGCTCCTGTCGAGATGCCTGCTCCTAAGCTGCCCACGGCCCGACCTGAACCCGCAACCCTGCCGGAACCTGCAACCTTATCTGAACCCGCAACTCCGTCTGAACCCGCAACCCTGCCTGAGCGCGCGGCCGTGATCCTGACGTCTGCCCAGGTCCCGGCGCCCGAGTCGAGAACAGTGAGTTCGCCAGCCAGTGTTTCTACTCTCGCCGCTGACACAGTCCATCGACTGCTCTCAAACGCTCGCCGGGCAGTAGCAGCCGGCGACCTTCCGCAAGCGCGTCTGCTGGCCGAAGTGGCGGCGGAAATGCCCGTCCCGATGGAACTGTTCCAGAAGTTCCCGGAGCGCATTCTCGACGAGATCGAGTTCATGACTTCCCGCAAACAGGATGTGATGACGACCGCTTGGAATCAGGAGACTCCGGCTGAGGCGGCTCCGCCCGCCCCTGACGCAAAGCCAGTGCAACCGCACCGCCGGGATCCAGTGTCGGGCGTATTACTTGCCGCGGACGGCCGGAGGCTATCGCTCTTCAAGACAAGTGCATTAACAATAAGTCCAGTAATGATAACTATGAACAAAGACGCAATAGAGGACAATGACGTAATAGACATACTCGAGGTGCCGCAGCCAGGAGACCGGTTGATCTCTGAAGGCCCTCCTGAATTCGGTCACAGCCGTGACTGGAAAGCGTTGTCGTACGCGTGGGAAGCCCCCGTCGCGCGTCATCAGCCACTGTATTTTGAGGACCCGGAACTGGAACGCTACGGCAACGAATTCTGTCTTCTGCAGCCCGTTGTGTCAGGCACGAGGTTCTATCTGACCTTCGCGACGATGCCGTATCAGATGTCGATTCCGAACAACGCCTGGTTCGACGTCAAGTACGACCTGGGACACGATCGTCCCGGTAACTGCGTTCCGTACTCGATTCACACGCTTCCGGTTGACTGGACCGCCGGGCTGAGCGCTTCGGGTATCATCGCGGGCATCGCGTTCGCATTGATGACACCGTAACCGGGCGGGAATCGGTTCTCACGGGTCGCGCAAACTCCTCAACAACACGACCGCGTCGACGGAACTTCATGACATTCTGCAAACCGGATGTTGACCTCGGCAGTCGCACAGTCGTAGGATCGTTTTCGTTCAACCAAATGTCCTGAATCAAACAGGTTACGATGCCAGCTCCGACCCTGACCATTGAGAAAGCCAGCCAGCCGCTTCCTTCCGGAAGTTGGCGGTTTTTCTTTTATGGTTTTCCCGTGAGGGAATTCAGGGCACGACCGGCCTGATCGGTTGTTCGACTCAACTGAGTATTCACCAGCCCTGAAATCCCTTGAGGTTTCAGGGCTTTTTTTGTGCCAGAACAGGAGACCCGCAGATGATCGTTGTCATGAAACCCCAGTCCACCGAAGAAATGATCCAGCACATGATTCACCGCGTCGAAGAACTTGGCCTGAAGGCACACGTGATTGTCGGCACCGAACGCACTGTGATTGCCGCGATCGGAGACAAAAGAAACGGCGAGCAGGAAGCGATTGAAGCCTGCGAGGACGTCGAGCAGGTACTGCCGATTCTGGCTCCATACAAGATTGCCAGCCTGGAAACGCGATCCGAACCCACTGTCGTGGAAGTGCTCGATTTCGCCGCTGGCGGACCGAACATCGGCATGATCGCCGGTCCGTGCTCGGTCGAATCTGAAGAGCAGATCATCGGCACCGCCCATCAGGTCAAAGCAGCCGGAGCAACGGCACTCCGTGGCGGAGCCTTCAAGCCCCGCACCAGTCCGTACTCGTTCCAGGGCATGAAAGAAGAAGGCCTGAAACTGCTCGCAGCCGCACGCGACGAAACCGGGCTCGCCGTTGTGACCGAAGTGATGGCCCCCGACCAGGTCGACCTCGTTGCACAATACGCCGACGTACTGCAGATCGGTGCCCGTAATATGCAGAACTACAACCTGCTGCAGGCAGTGGGCGAGACACGCAAAGCCGTGCTCCTGAAACGCGGACCGGCCGCCACGATGGATGAGTTCCTGCTGGCGGCCGAGTACATTCTCGACCAGGGAAACTCGCAGGTCATGCTGTGCGAACGCGGCATCCGCACGTTCGAGGCGCACACGCGATTCACGCTGCCATTAGCCAGCGTTCCGTATCTGCACGAGAAAACTCACCTGCCCGTGATCATCGATCCAAGCCACGGCACCGGGTACGCCAACCTGGTGACACCCATGGCCGCAGCCGCTGTCGCCGCGGGCTGTGACGGCATGATCATCGAAGTCCACCCGGATCCGGCGCACGCATTCAGCGACGGGCCGCAGTCACTCACCCCCGAAGTCTTCGCCGGCCTGACGGCCCAGTGCCGAAAGGTAGCAGCCGCGATGGGACGACAGCTTCATTAGATCGGACGAGTCCTTAAACAGACCTCTCCCCCAAAACATTGGCGATGCAGGGCTCTGCTCCAAAAGTCAGTCGACCGCGCCTATGTTTCGGGGGAGAGGGGTGGCCTGATGAAAAGTCGGCGAGTTTCACGATTTCAGTTCAGCCGGTCTTAATTCCGCGAGCGGTCATGCACGAGACGTTTCGCCTGGTGGCCTGGCTCTACAGTCCACATGGTCGTCCTGCGACCTGTTCTGAGTCGAGTTGTCGTCGAAGATGTTGATCCGTGGGAATCACCTCAGGCCAATTTTGCCCACGGATGCCAGAGCAATTCCACGGATGGGTGGGGGCGGCCAGAACAAAACTCGCGAGCGTCCGAATGTCGTGCCCCGACTCCAGCAGATGAGTTGCAAAGCTGTGACGCAAAGTGTGGGGCGACGCATTCTTCTCCAGCCCGATGTTGCGAACCGCAGCCTTAAACAGGTCAGCAAACGTGCTCTCATACAGATGGTGCCGACGATGCACCTGGGTCACGGGGTCCCGTGACAGGTGCCGCGACGGAAACACCCACTGCCACCCGAATTCCCGATTGGCATGCGGATACTTCCGCTCCAGTGCATACGGCAGCCACACCGTTCCGAAGCCGGCCTCAAGGTCTCTCTTATGCAGTCGGCGAACGGACTCGACCTGCTCCTGCAACGCCAGGTACGCGAGGGCGAGGAAATCTCAAGCCCTGAAAGGGCAGCAGGATTCGTGCCGCACGCCATTGCTTCAAACCCCGGGTAACAACGTGTTTCCGGGGTTTCTTGTTTGCCCGGCAAAGTGGCACACCCAGTCACTGCTTGTCAGTGACCTCGCCCTGTTCATGGGGAAGTGAATTCGAATGGCAAGGGCGTCGCTCGCCAACGGCGGGGTCTGAAGGAAGCCATGGAAAGCTGGTGGTCCGTAGCGAAAGCGAACCTGATTCGGCGGCCTGTCGGGGTTGTGACCGGTCACGTCAGTTCAAGAGGGCGACTCAAGAATCAGCTCACGCGGTGTGAGGTGGCGGATGATCCCGTAATCGTGAGTAAGCCCCGGCCTGCGAAAGCTGGTAACAGTCTGGAGGACAAAACCGCGGTGACGCGGCGTCTGGTCGTTACAGGCGGCGCATCGAATAGTCGCCAGGCATGGATTACTCACTCCTGAAACTCTCCCGCCTGGCCGTCACGTCTGTCGCGTTCCACCGACCCCATACCGTCCAGCGGGCTGGCACCCACGATGCCAGGGCGGTTCAGCACATGGGTATAGATCATCGTCGTAGAAACATCCTTATGGCCCAGCAGCTCCTGCACCGTCCGGATGTCCGCACCCGCCTCCAGCATGTGCGTAGCGAATGAGTGCCGCAGCGAATGAGCGCTGGCATGCTTGTCGACCCCGGCGGACCGCATCGCCTTCTTGATCGCCCGCGCTACAGAACTCTCACCAATGTGGTGCCGCCGCACGATCCCACTTCGCGGATCAACAGACAGCCGCGCCGCAGGAAACACATACTGCCACTCAAACGACTGATCGAGATCCCGGTACTTTTCCGACAGTGCGAACGGCAGCCACACCCGCCCGTTCCCCTGACTCAGATCGGCATCATGCAACCGACGAACCGCGGCGATCTGATCCCGCAATTCAGACCGGACTGAGACGGGCAGGTACGTCAAGCGGTCCTTGTTCCCCTTGGTATCCGTCAGAACGATCTGCTCGTAACCGAAGTCGATATCCTTCACACGTAACCGGCAGCCCTCCAGACCCCGCAGACCTGAACCGTACTGCAGACGCGCCATCAGCGAGTACTTACCGCTCATCCGACCCAGCACACGTGCCACTTCCTCACGAGTCAGGACCACCGGCAGGCGCTCATCACCACGCGCTCGTGCTGTATCCGCAAGATCGCCGAGCGGAATCTCATAGACTTTCTGCAGAGCATAGAGCAGCGCCGCAAACGCCTGATTCTGCG
>Ga0209402_10002355_pt1 | contig 19062 bp, 18 predicted proteins | sample ArcticOcean_MG_C_3_FD_187437 | JGI IMG/M metagenome (GOLD analysis project Ga0209402, IMG submission 187437) | Marine microbial communities from western Arctic Ocean - ArcticOcean_MG_CB8_126 (SPAdes) (version 2) | ecosystem: Environmental > Aquatic > Marine > Oceanic | place: Arctic Ocean... | reverse complement strand
AGTCCTAGGTTAGATAGAAAATTTTCTAGAGGTAAAAATTCACCAAAAGGAACAAGATTAATTTTATTATATAAAGATAAAATTTCTAATTTATTGTTTAATACTACTAAGCTATTAAAGTATTTTTGATTATCTAAATTATTTATATTAGTAAAATGATTTATTCCAAAGATAATTAAGTGATTTTCAGAAAAATTATCTTCAAATAATTTTTGGTACTTTTTTATATCCTCTAAATATGAGTCGTAAAATATACCTTCTGGCCAAATGAATAATGTTTTTTTACTTTTATCAGGGTTACTAATTTCTATTAATCGTTTAATTTGATACTCTTCACTATTCTTATAATAATCTTTAAGAGAAAAATTAGGTGAGATTATTTTAACATTAAATTTTTCATCAAAGTTATAAATATTTTTATTTAGTTTAAATATCCCATAAGTATAATTGAATGAAAGGATTACTAATAAAAATATAGCAAAATAAATATTTTTTTTTAATATTTTTTTTTGAAAAAAAAGAAAAGGAGCGCAAAATAAAGTAATTGAAATTAAACTTAATGAGTATGCGCCAATAAGAGATAATACTTGTATAGATTCTGCAGACCATGACCATGTATATGAAATTAGGTTCCACGGAAAACCGGTTAATAAGTTTCCTCTTAAAAATTCAAATACAGAAAAAAGTAATGAAAAAAATAAGATATACGAGATGCTTTTATTAACAAAAGGTCCTGCTAAAAAAATTGATAATCCAAAAAACAAAGATAAGAATAAAGGAATTAATATAAGAGCGAAAGGAATCAAAGCCTTAAACATTTCGTCATGAGTCAAAGAGATAGAAATCCAATAATTTCCTAATAAAAAAAAACCAAAACCAAAAGAACATCCTAGGTAAAAAAAATAACGATTAGATTTTTTTTTTCTATATTTAGATTGAGTCCTTCTACCCACCAGTGAAATTAAAAATAGTAAAGTCGAAAAAGTAAAAAAATTTATGAATGTTAAGTTATATGGCGCAAAACCAAGTATCGTAATTGCACCCAGTATAAAAGGTCCAAAAAAAATTACAAAAAACTTATTATTTAATAAAGTACCCAGATTTATATTCCTAATATTAACTAATTGAATTTAAAATTTTTTTTTCAACTCTATGCATTTTAAAATAATCTTTATTTTTAATATGATCATAACCTAATAAGTGTAAAAATCCATGAATCCAAGCTTTATCAAATTCCAAAGTAAAACTTTTTTTCTTAGATCGTAGATTAATAATTTCATAAGATATGGCTATATCACCTAAGTAAAAGTTTTTTTGTTTAATATGTTTTATTTTTTTTTTATCAAAAGAAGGAAAAGACAGCACGTCAGTAGGTTTATTTTTATTTCTAAATTTTTTATTAAGTTTTTTTATATTCAAAGAATTAGTTAGTAAAATAGTAAAAATTAAATTTTTTCTATTAATAGGCTTAATAAATTTTTTGATTTTTCTTAGCTTTTTTGACAAATATTTTTTTGGGTTATCAATTTTAGAGAGCCAAAATTTATTATTTATCTCAACATTAACTCTTATCATCTGAATTCTTTTGATAAGCTTCTACAATTTTAGTAACCAAAGGATGTCTCATTACATCTTTATGATCAAAATTTACTATTGATATTTCTTTTATTTCTTTTAATATAGTCTGTGATTTTGCAAGTCCTGATTGATTTTTGTTAGGTAAGTCAATTTGTGATGGATCTCCATTAATAACCAATTTAGAATTTTCTCCAATCCTAGTTAAAAACATTTTAATTTGTGTTTGGGTAGCATTTTGCGCTTCATCCAATATTGCAAATGAGTTTTTTAAAGTTCTGCCTCTCATAAATGCTAGCGGTGCTATTTCTATTTCACCTGATTGAATTTTTCTTTGAATTTTATCATAATCTAATAAATCATAGAGTGAATCGTAGAGTGGTCTTAAGTAAGGATCAATTTTATCTTTCATATCGCCTGGTAGAAAACCTAATTTTTCTCCTGCTTCCACCGCAGGTCTTGATAATATTATTCTTTCAACTTTTTTTTCCAACAACATAGATAAAGCGGCGGCGACAGCTAAATAAGTTTTACCTGTTCCCGCTGGTCCTAATGATATAACAACTGGGCTAGTTTTAAGCGATCTAACATATTCTTTTTGCTTTTTTGATCTAGGTATCACAGATCTTTTAGGAGTTTTTATTACCTCTTCTAAAGGCTGAATAATAGATTGATGTTTTGTATCTTTAATCATATCTCCATTTAATGATGAAATTATATCATTTCTATCTATTTTTTTATCAGATCTAAAGCGATTAATTAAATATTCAATCGCATCTTTAACTTTTATGTTTGCATTTTTATTACCTTTTATAGAGATTGAATTACCTCTAAAGTAAATTTGTGAACCACTAATTTTTTCTAATTCTTTTAAATTACTATCAAAAGATCCTGCGATAGCCATTAGAATTTTATTATTAAATATATTGATGTTTATTGAGTCATTTTCTTCATATATTATTGAAATATCCCTATCATTTTTATTTTGTTTATGTATTTTCATTAAAATTATGCAGCTTTTTCTTTATTAAGTTTTGCAGTACCAAATAAATACTTTTTATTAGCAGATGTAATTTTTACATTTATCAAATCACCAGGCTTACATTTTTCTGATTCAAATATAACTGGTATCATATACTTTGTTCTAGCATAATATTTTTCTTGATCTTTTAATTTGTTTTCAATTAAAACTTCAGAATATTTATTTAAGCATTCTTTGTTCTCTTCTTGCTGAAATTTTTCTAAAATATCTTGTAATGCTTTAAGTCTTTTTTTGCTTTCTTGTAAGTTATTTAATTTTTTAGACGCAGCAGGTGTTCCGGGTCTCGGACTGAATATATAAGAATAAGAATTAATAAAACCTACTTTTTTAATAAGGTTAATTGTATCATTAAAATCTTTTTCAGTTTCACCAGGATATCCTATTATAAAATCACTAGAAAATTTAATATCCTTATTCATATGTTTAAGTTTTTTGATAATATTTAGGTAATGTTCTATGTCATGTTTCCTGTTCATTAGTTTGAGAACTTTATTTGATCCACTTTGAATGGGTAAGTGTAATATTGGCATAAGCTTATCACATTCTCTATAACAGTTTATTAAATCATCCGACATATCTTTTGGGTGTGAAGTTGTAAATCTTATTCTTCTTAACTCCTTAATTTTATTTAGTTCTTTTATTAATGAAGAAAGTTTATATTTTCCTTCAAAGTTGTAAGAATTAACATTTTGGCCGAGTAGAACTATTTCCTTAACTCCATTATTCACCAAATTATTGGCTTCATCTAAAATTTGTTTAAAAGGCCTTGAATACTCAGGACCTCTTGTGTACGGCACTACGCAAAAATGACAAAATTTATCACAGCCCTCTTGGATTGTTAAATAGGCAGAAGTTTTATTTTGCAAATTAGAAACTTTTTCTAATTTATCAAATTTTCCAATCACATCAAATTCAGTTTCAATAATTTTTTCTTTTTTTCTTTGATAATTTAAAATTAGATCTGTAATTTTATGATAAGACTGAGGTCCAATTACCATATCAATATATGGTTCCCGCTTTAGCATTTCCCTAGATTCGGCTTGAGCAACACAACCAGAAACAATAACTAATGGTTTTTTTAAATTTTTAAAATTTTTTCTAACTCTACCTATTTCATGATAAACTTTTTCTGTTGCTTTATTACGAATATGGCAGGTATTTAAAATAAAACAATCTGCTTCCTCTTTTACCTCAGTTTTACTATAACCAATTTTTGATACTAGGTCATAAATACGATTTGAGTCGTATTCATTCATTTGACAACCAAAAGTTTTGATAAATATTTTTTTAGGCAATTTTATTATTTTTTAATTTTTGAACCATATAATTCTAATCTATGATCAACTAATTTGTAGCCAAGTTTTTCCGCCACCTGTTTTTGTAATTTTTCAATATCTTCATTGACAAACTCTGTTATTTCTCCAGTATTAATATCTATTAAATGGTCATGATGTTCTTGAGTTGTCTGTTCATATCTAGCTTTATTACCTTTGAAATCATGCTTAGCTACAATTCCAGATTCTTCAAATAACTTTACCGTTCTATAAACTGTTGCAATACTGATTTTAGCATCTAAACTACTAACTCTTTTATGTAATTCATCAACATCCGGATGATCTTCGGAGTCTGACATAACCTTAGCTATTAATTTTCTTTGGTCGGTAAGCCTAACGCCTTTTTGAATACATTTATCTTCTAAATTGCTATTCATTTTTTAATTTCATATTACAACTAAAATATACATTTTCAAAAAAAACTTTAGCTTATATATAATGGTTTAATGAATTCTTCATCTAATAGTCCCTTTAATCGAAGAAATTCTAACACATTATGGTTTAAATCTACAACAGCCAAATTATTGAGTTTCAATATTTTTTCGTCAAATTGATCTTCTAAATTTTTAGGGATAACCTTAAATTTATTATCATATTTTTTAATTATTTCATTTCTTTCAATTTCTTCTACTGCAAAAGAACCACCAAGTTTACTATCAAATTTTTTTATAAAGTATTTATTCCTAAACTTTATAAAGCTATAAATAAAATTACTTTTATTAAAAAAATTTGCACAAGACCATATGAATGTGTTATATCCAAATAGCTTTAAATTCTTTGATAAACTAATACCTTTTGCGGTAGCCAGTGAACTTCTAAGTCTTGAAAAATTTCCAGGACCTTGATTTATATATATTTGTGAAAGATCTTCAAATTTTATATCATTTTCTCTAAAAAATTCTAAAATTTGCACCATTAATGAATCATTATTATGTTTATCGCTTTGCAAAACTTTGTTAAATGTTTTACTTTCAATTTTTACAAATAATGATTCTATGTCTGTACTACAATCTATCGAAAAAAAATTCATAATATTTCTATTAATAGTACTTTTTGTATTGCCGAGCAAATCCTTTGCTGTAACAATTAGTAATTTAAATACAAAAGTAGGCATTATAACTTTAATGTATCATAGATTTGAAGAAAATAAATACCCTTCAACAAATATAAAAAGTGAAATTTTTATAGAACATCTAAAAGAAATAAATAATTTAGGTATTGAAATTATTTCATTTAGCAAGTTTGATAAAATTATAAACACTAACATAGATAAAAATTATATTTTATTAACCATTGATGATGCTTTTGAATCTTTTTATTTAAATGCTTGGCCTATTTTAAAAAATAAAAATATCCCTTTTATTCTTTTTGTTAGTACTAGAGAAATTGGTAAGAATGGTTATATGACTTGGGATCAAATTAGAGAACTCACCAAAAGTGGGTTGGTAACGGTAGGAAATCACAGTCATTCACATGAATACTTAATAGATTTGAACGATGAAGAAATAAAGTCAGATTTAAAAACTTCAATAAAAATTTTTAAAAAGAAACTTGGTTACGGGCCAACAATTTTCTCTTATCCCTTTGGAGAATATAGTACTAGTTTTAAAAAAATTATTGCAAATTTAAATTTTAAGTATGCTTTTGGACAACATTCTGGGGTAATTGATTCCACTAAAGATTTTCTTGAATTGCCAAGATTTCCTATAAATGAAAAATATGGTGAAATAAAAAGATTTAAATTTATTCTTCATACTTTACCCTTTCCGTACGAAAATATTTCTCCTTCAAATAGATTTCTTAAAGAAAAAGAAAATCCACCTGAGGTTACGATTCAATTTTTTAAAAATTTAATTAATATTAAAAATATAAATTGTTACTCCAATGAAGGTAACATCTGGAAAAAATCTAATATTAATATTTTAAGTGAAAACAAGTTAGTAATATTACTTAAAGAAAAATTTCAAAGTGAAAGAGGAAGAATAAACTGTTCTCTTCAAGAGAAAAGTAATAAGTGGAGATGGCTAGGTATACAATATGTTATTGAAGGATACTAAAGTATCAATATTTACAGAGATACGCCATTTGTAGATTTTGTATGCAATAAATTTGATTTATCAAAATCTGTTAAAGAATTTCTTTCTATAATATCATTAAGTATAGCAACGTATTTTTCTCCTATGCTAGCATAATTTTTTAGATATTGAGTTAATTCTCGACCATTTATTGAATTTTCATTTTCTCTTAATTTTGCTCTTGCTTCTCTAAATTCTCTATAAGCATTATGAGTATTTAAATTATTTTTATAAGCTCTAACAGACGCCTTGAGAACTTGAAATTGCAAGACTTTATGAGTTTTATTTTTATCTTTATTTTTGGGGGAAATTCCTTTTTTACTCCATGTCCACTGACCAAATAGTGCATTTCCTTCTAGAGCAAATCTTGATGTTCCCCAACCACTTTCGTTAGCAGCTTGAGCTAAAGCAATAGATACAGGAATAATATCCATTCTCATTTTTAATTTACTTAAATCTTGATCTTTAATTTTATATTCTTTAAATCTTCGCTTGAGCCAAACTCTTTCACCTGGAGAATTAAAATTTTTATTTAATATTTTAAAAAGTCTTTTTCTATCTTCTGTAATTTTATTATTTTCATTTAAAATTAAAGGCAGTAATATTTTAATAAATAGCTCTCTTTTCTGCTTTGTATTACCTAGAGATTTAATATCTCTGGGTAACTTTGTTATATAAATAGGTTTAACTTTTTCACCTGCTCTTACACTTTTAAGATCATATTGTAAGTCCTCAAATAGATTTATAGTAGTTTGAGCGTTTAAACTTATCGCATTATCATTATTGCTCTCGTAAACCGTTGGTTCAGTTGTTTTTTTTGATTTAGCTATTTTTGATTTGTCTATTTTTGGTTTTTTATACTCTTCTGCTACATAAGTAAATTTAACTTCATTTACAACATTCTTAATATAAGGTCTTGTAATTATCAAACAGCCTATAAAAAATATTACAAAAAATGCAAGATAGGCATTTGTTATTGAATTTTCTCTTAACTCTTGCTTTGCAATCGCTTTATCACTAGATCTATTTACAGGTAATTTTATACGATTTTTTATTAATAATAACTCTAGCTGCGAAACTGTTAGTCGTTTTGAACTTCTTGCATAACTTTTAATTTCCCCAACTCCATAAAGCTTTGCTAAATGTAATAATTGTTCGCGATAACTCTTAAAAAGTTTTTCAATTTTTTTGGACACCTTTTAGATTGCCTCCACACTTTTTACTTCTGGTATGTATTGACACATAAGATTTTGAACTCCTTGTTTTAGTGTCATAACTGAGCTTGGGCAACCTGAGCAGCTTCCTTTAAGCTCAACAGTTACAATCCCATCTTTAAAAGATTTAAATGTAATATCTCCACCATCTCTAGCAACTGCAGGTCTGACTTTTGAATCTAAAACTTCTTTAATTTTTATAATTGTTTCATTTGATTGATTTGTTTCATTTTTTATATTTTTTTCATTATATTCTTTACTTACAACAACGCTGTTTCCTTTAGAGTAGTAATCATTTATCTCAGAAATAATTCCGTGTTTTAGATCTTTCCAATCTAAACCTATTCTTTTTTTTACTGTTATAAAATCTTCTCCAAAAAAAACCATTACGATTCCATCTAAAGATAATATTTTATTAGCTAATGGAATTTTAATACTTTTATCATCTTTTAAAAACTCAATTGGTCCAATTTCTGAAACTTTTTTTCCAGGTAAAAATTTTAAAGTATCAGGGTTTGGTGTATGTTCTGTCTCAACTATCATAAATCTTATTTATTATACAAAAAATTAGTTATCAAGTGAACTTTGTAAGTCCTATAATATCATAGATTTCTTTAATATTGTTTTTAGCTATAAAATCAGCTCTTTTTGCGCCTTTTTGTAAAATCTCATTTAAATAACCCTTATCCTTTAATAGTTTTTTCATTTCATCGCCAATTGGGCAGACCTTTTCTACTAATGATTCGCTTAATTTACTCTTAAAAGTTGAAAAATCTTTACCTCCAAATTCTTTTAAAACTTGGGTTACTTCAATTCTATTAATACTTGCATAAATAAATATAAGATTAGCGGCTTCATTCCGATTTTTAAGTCCATTTATTTCTGAAGGTATTGGCTCATTATCAGTTCTTGCTTTTTTTATTTTTTGGTTAATCGAATCTTTATCATCTTTTAAATTTATTCTACTTTGATCAGAATCTTCAGATTTGCTCATTTTTTTTTTTCCATCCCTTAAACTCATCACTCTAGAAGTTTCTTTAGATATAAGAGGTTCCACTGATGGAAAATACTCTCCACATTTAAAATCATTATTAAATTTTTTTGCTATATCTCTTGTTAATTCTAAATGTTGTTTTTGATCTTCTCCCACTGGTACATGAGTAGCTTTGTATATGAGTATATCAGCTGCCATTAAATTTGGATAAACCAACAATCCTACACTTGCTTTTTCTTTATTGCTTCCAGCTTTTTCTTTAAATTGTGTCATTCGATTCATCCACCCAATCCTTGCTACACAATTAAAAACCCATGCCAGCTCACTATGAGCAGACACGCTGGCTTGATTAAATATAATATTTTTCTCAGGATTTAATCCTGAAGCAACAAAGCTAGCAGCTGTTTCTAACAAGTTAGACTTTAACTCTTTTGGATTTTGGTGATTAGTAATTGCATGTAAGTCAACTATACAATAAATACATTCAAATTTATTTTGCAAATCAACAAAATTTTTAATTGCGCCCAAGTAATTTCCTAAGTGCAAATTACCTGTAGGTTGAACTCCTGAAAATACCCTTTTTTTATGCATATACAAAATTTATTATTTAAACTTAATATCTTTAAACTTAACCGTTCCTGTGAAATTTAAAATTAAAAAATAACTTATTAAAGTAGGCACTATTATAATAAATAAGTAAATAAATTTCCAACTCTCGTTATAGTCGAATTTGTCAGAAAAAAAGCCTAGCAACAGATATAAAACTATTCCCATTACAACCACAGATAATATCATGCGAGGAAATTTATAAATGAATTTATCATCAAACATATGCATATTTTTTTTTTTTATAAAATAGTAATGCATTAAAACATTTACCCAAGAAGAGATAGAAGTAGCTATTGGTATTATAATGAATCCTAATTTACTAAATAAAGATATACTAATTATTACGTTTAAACTTACCGATATAATTGAAAGATAAAATGGAGTCTTTGTATCATTCCTTGCAAAAAAGAAATTTGAAAAGATTTTTAATAATGAAAAAGCCGGCACACCAAAACCAAAAAAAGTTAGTGCGATAGATGTATTAATTACACTAATATTATTAAATGAACCATAGCCAAACAATGATGTAATAATTTCATTTGAAGCTAGTACTAAAGCAGTCGCGGCAGGTACTGATAAAAATAAACAAACTTCTAAAGCTCTATTTTGTAAATTATTAATCTGTTCATAATTATTTTTTTTTATATATTTAGATAATTCAGGTAACATAACTGTACCTACGGCAATTCCAGCGACAGCAAGATTAATTTGATATACTCTATCAGCATAATAAAGGTAAGAAACTGCTCCAGCTTGAAAAGAAGCAATTATTGTTCCAACTAAAATATTAATTTGAGTTACTCCTGAAGAGAAAATGCTAGGAAGTAATTTTTTAAAAAAAAATTTTATTTTTTTATCTACTTTTATTTTAATACTTAAAATTGGTTTAAAATGTTTTCTTACAAAAAATAATAAAATTATTAATTGTAAAAAACCAGATAATGAGACTGCGTAAGATAATATTAAAACATTAGAAATATTAGAAATATTAATCCATTGTGAAAAAAATAATGATCCAATTAATATTATATTAAGTATAATAGGTGCAGCAGCAGCAGCTGCAAATTTATTATATGAATTTAATATAGCACCAAAAAATGAAGCCAAACTAATAAATAAAAGAAAAGGGAAAGTAATTCTACTTAGGTCTACTGCAAGGTTTAATTTTTCGGGATCTCCGTAAAATCCAGGTGCAATTAAAAAAATTAGTTGAGGCATAAAAATTTCTGCCACCAACACTAAAATTAATAAAATAATAAAAAGTAAATTAAATACATTTTTTGCAAAGATATCTGCTTCTGATTTATCTTCTTCTAATATTCCTGCGTAGCTAGGAATAAATGCTGCATTAAAAGTTCCTTCAGCAAATAACCTTCTAAAGGTATTGGGGAGTCTAAATGCTACAAAAAAGGCATCAGCAAAAAGACTCGTTCCTAAAAAAATTGCAATTAAAATGTCTCGCACATACCCAAATATTCGACTTATTAACGTATAAAAACTAAATATAGATGTTGAGGCTATTAAGTTCATCTTGACATATAAGCCTTAATTTTGTGACAATTACAAGTTACCCACTTTTAAAATGAAGAAAAAGTCAAAAATAGATAAATATTCAGACCAAGAAGCTTTAGATTATCATAATAGTGGTAAAGCGGGAAAGATAGAAATTCTATCCTCTAAACCAATGACTAGTAAACGAGACTTAGCGCTTGCCTATTCCCCTGGTGTAGCCGCCCCAGTAAAAGCAATAGCAGAAAATCCTGATGCTGCTTACGATTATACTACAAAAGGAAATTTAGTAGCTGTTATTAGTAATGGTTCAGCAATACTTGGCCTCGGTAATTTAGGTGCTTTAGCATCAAAACCGGTTATGGAAGGTAAGGCAATTTTATTTAAACGTTTTGCAGACATAGATTCAATTGATTTAGAAATAGATTCATCAGATTCCAATGAAATTATCAATTGCATAGCAGCCCTAGGAAAAAGTTTTGGTGGAATTAATTTAGAGGATATAGCTGCGCCAGATTGTTTTGTAATAGAAGAAAAACTAAAAGAAAAATTAGATATTCCTGTATTTCATGACGATCAACATGGTACTGCAATAATAACTTTAGCAGCTTTAATTAATGCCCTAGATATATCTAAAAAATTAATCAAAGATATTAAAGTTGTTGTGAATGGAGCTGGGGCTTCAGCAATGGCATGCACAAATTTATTTAAAAATAGCGGCGTTCTAAGCAAAAATATCATAATGGTTGATAGAAAAGGCGTTATATATAGAGGGAGAGATAACCTTAACCAATGGAAGTCTGCACATGCAATTAAAACAAAACATCGAACACTTGAAGAAGCAATTAAAGGATCAGACGTTTTTTTAGGTTTATCAACCAAGGGCATCTTAACAAAAGCAATGGTAAAAAGTATGTCTAAAAATCCAATTATATTTGCCTGCGCAAATCCTGATCCAGAAATTACCCCTGAAGAAGTTAATGAAGTTAGAGATGATGCTATAATGGCGACTGGTAGATCTGATTACCCAAACCAAGTAAATAATTTAATTGGCTTTCCTTATATCTTCAGAGGCGCGCTTGATGTTAGGGCAAAAACGATTAATGAAGATATGAAAGTTGCTGCTGCCTACGCAATAGCGAAGCTTGCGCGAGAATATGTTCCTGATGAAGTGGTGGCTGCAATGGGTGGGGAACGACCAAGATATGGAAAAGAATATATAATTCCATCAACTTTTGACCCAAGATTAATTAGCGTAATACCAATTGCAGTTGCTAAAGCTGCAATAAAAAGTGGGGTAGCAAGAAAAAAAATAGAAAATTTTGAAATTTATAAAGAACAATTAAAACAAAGATTAGATCCTTCGGTGGGTATAATGCAGGGTATAAACTCTCAAATAAAAAAAAGTCAAAAAAAAGTTGTTTTTGCAGATGGCGAAGATGAAAATACTTTAAAAGCTGCAATAGCATTTAAAAGCAATGGCCTTGGAACTCCAGTGCTAATAGGTAAGAAAGAAATAGTAAAAGAGAAACTAAAAGAATTTGGATTAGACGAAAGTTATAATATTGAAATAGTTAATTCTACGGATAGTAAAAAAAGAGAAAAATATACAAAATTTCTTTATGAAAAAATGCAAAGATCTGAGGGTCTGTTAGAGAGAGATTGTGATAGATTAATAAGAAATGATAGAGTTATTTGGGGCAGCTGCATGGTTTCATGTGGAGACGCGGATGCAATGGTTACAGGAAATACAAGAAGATATACATCAACATTAGATAAAGTAAAAAGAGTTGTTGAAGCTAGAAAAGGTGAAATAATTTTTGGTTTAAACGTAATGGTTAACAGAGGTAGAACTGTTTTTATAGCTGATGTAGCTGTTCATGAAATTCCAACTGCAGAACAGCTTTCTAAGATAGCTATATCTTCTGCACGAGTAGTAAAACTATTTGGTTATGATCCAAAAGTTGCTTTCCTTTCTCACTCGACTTTTGGTACTCCCAAGACTAAGGCAACAAAAAATATGAGGGATGCGGTTGATTTACTAAAAGAAAAAAAAGTTAACTTTAAGTTTGATGGAGAAATGCAGCCCGATGTTGCTTTAGACAACAAATACAAAGAACTTTATCCATTTTCAAAAATTGTTGGTAATGCTAATGTCTTAATAATGCCTGGAAGGCATAGTGCGGCAATCTCATTTAAATTAATGAAAAGTTTAAGTGCGGTTAAGGTAGTTGGACCTTTGTTAGTAGGATTAGGCCAGCCAATTGAAATTGCTCCACTAAGATCATCTACTAGTGATATACTGAACTTAGCTTCGATTGCAGCTTACTCATCAGATATTATTAATTACAAAAATATTAAAAATTAATTTATTCTTTTTGTCTACTTAAATCAGATGTCATTAAAATACTTGTAACTAGCTCTTCGAGGTCCACTATTTGTTTTGCTTCTTGGATAATTTCTTTCTTTTCATTTTCATCATGCGCAATACCAAAAATATAAGTTTTTTGATTAACAGTATCGATATTAAAGTTTGCAGCTTTTACATTTTTATTAAAAATTAAAGCAGTTTTTAATTGGGATGTTATTAAGATATCTTTAGCTGCATTTTTAAAAGAAAATTTTTGCTTTATTAATATATTATTTTTAACTGATCTGGCTCCTTTTGTTTCCCATGCCATTTTAGTTATTTTTAATTTTTCTTCTGGTTTATCGACTTTACCTCCTAAAAAAATTCTTCCATCAAGCACTTTGACAGACAAACTAACTAAATATTTTTTTTCAGTAAGAGCTAATCTTGCTTGTAGGTTTTTTTGCATTATCGAATCATCTATTTGTGTCCCTAGAGTTCTTGGGTCAAGAGCAACACTTACTCCTGTGCCAAATACGCCGCTGCTTGAAGAACCAACGCATGAGTTTAGTAGGAGTGTGAATAATAATACTATAAAAAAATTTTTCATCTTATTTAATCAATTTTAAACAAAAATTATAAATCATTTTCTTTGGTAAGTTTTCTTTTTTTGAAATAAATTCAACAACATCTTTATGGCTATATTTTTTAATCATTTTTTTTATTTCTATTTTAACAGAATCACTTATATCATTCTTAGCATCTTTTTCTTTAATTTTTTTTGATATAACAACAGTTAATTCTCCTTTCAAATTTATGTTAGAACTTTCAATTGATTTGATATCACTTCGAATGAATTCTTCATGAATCTTTGTCATTTCCTTTGCTATAACTATTTTTCTATCTAAAAAATAATTTTTAAATTTTGTGATATAAAAACTTATTTTATTTGATGGAATAAAAAAAATAATTGAATAATCTAAGTTTGATAAGTTTTTGAGAGTGTTTTCTAGCTGTTTTTCTTTCTTTGTTAAAAATCCATAAAATATATATTGATCATTAAATCCAGAAATACTTGCAGCGGCTGTAACAGATGAAGGTCCAGGAATAGGATGAACATCTAAATTTTCATTAATACACTTATTTATAAGTATAATGCCAGGGTCAGAAATTGTTGGTGTTCCTGCGTCAGAAATTAAAGAAATAATTTTTTTACTTTTTATTAATTCTACTATTTTACTACTAACCTTTGTTTCGTTGAATTTGTGATATGAGGTTAGTTTGTTATTTATTTCAAAAAAAGAAAGTAGCTTGGCCGATCTTCTTGTGTCTTCACACAAAATAATATCTGATTTTTTTAAAATATCTATTGCTCTGTAGGTTATATCTTTCATATTGCCTATGGGTGTAGATATTAAATAAAGACCTGAGTCAATTTTTTGTTGTTTATTTTTGTCCATTTGATGCCTAAATTGTATTTTATATTAATAAAACAAATATAAATTAATGAAAAAATTAATAACATTTTCGATATTATCTTATTTATTATTTACAATAAACACTAGCGCTGCCAATCAAAGCTCAAATGAAAATTTAAAAAAGAAAGAAAATATATTAAAAATAGGTGTTTTGCTTCCTTTGTCGGGAAAATTTCAGAATATAGGAGAATCTTTTTTAAAATCTATTCAATTAGCTTTGCTTGAGGTGGGAAATAAAAATATAAAAATTTATCCAAAAGATAGCAAAGGAAATGCGTTGGATGCTTACGATTCGGCAAAAGAATTTGAGGAAATGGGTATAAATATTGTTTTGGGTCCAATTTTTTATGAAAGCATAGTGGAGCTAGAAAAAATAAATAAAATAACTTTTATTTCTTTTACAAATAAAGCTACTAGTATTCCTAAAAATGTAATTTCTTTTGGGGTTAATGTAGATTCACAAATAAAAGTTTTAAAGGAATATTTTAAAAAAATAGAAGCTTCAAAAACTTTATTTTTATCTCCTAATTCAGAATTTGAACAACAATCAGAATCTATAAAAAAAAAAGATATATTAAAATTTTATAGAACTTATTCGTATGATACAAACCCAAAAAAAATAACAGCGCAAATTGGAAAAATAACTAAATATAAAGAAAGAAAAAGAGACTTGGAAAAAAGAATAAATATTTTAGAGAAATCTGATTTATACAAAGATAAAAATGAATTAAAAATACTAGAACAAAAACATACCTTAGGTAAATTAAATTTTGATTCTGTAGTTATTTTAGACTTTGGTGAAAGATTAAAAAGTGTTTTATCTTCTTTCATGTTTTCTGATGTTTCAAGTGAAGAAGTTAATTTCTTTACTTTAAATCAGTGGTTTGATGAAAGTCTTTTTAATGAAAGTGCTATGCAAAATTTATATTTTCCAAGTATTGATTTTAAAAATTTAAAAAAATTCAATAAAAAATATGAAAAAACTTTTGGAGAAAAACCAAATAAAGTTTCAATATTGGCTTATGATGCCTTAGGATTAATTTATTATTGCTGGTATAATAATAATAAAAATTTTAATTCTAGCCAATTATATAATAAAAATGGTTTTAAGGGCCTACAAGGTAAATTTGTTATTAAAAATAACTTTAGTAAGCAAAACTTGAAAATTTATAAAGTTTCAAATAAAAAATTTATTAAAGTTTATTAAATAAAAAATTTTCTTATTTTTGCAAATGCTTTTGATCGATGGTCAATAGAATTTTTGAGCTTTGGCTTCATTTCTCCAAAAGTTTTTTTATATCCATGAGGTATAAAAATTGGATCATATCCAAATCCTCTTTTACCTTTTGGTTTTTCAGCAATTTTACCCTTTACTATATTTTGGTTTGTATAACTTTTACCGTTCGGCCAAAAAAGAGTTAAACTACACACAAATTGTGCTGTATTTTTTTTTTTAATTTTTTTTTTTAATTTTTTTAAAACTTTTTTAATTGCTGATTTAAAATTATTTTTTTCACCAGTCCATCTTGAAGAGTAAATTCCTGGCTCACCATTTAATGCATTTACTTCTAAACCTGAATCATCTGATAAGCAAATTAGGTCTGTTTTTTTAGAAAAATATGAAGCCTTAATTAATGAATTTTCTTTAAATGTTTTTCCTGTCTCTTTTGGAGAAATAATATTAAACTTTTTTGGTGAATATTTTATTACCTTTTTAGGCAATAAATCACATAATTCCTTATATTTTCCAATATTATTGGTTCCAATTAGAATTTTTTTTATTTTTATCATTTTATACTGGTAATTGTTTTTTTAATTACCATATAATAATCTGATGACAAAATCAGAAAATAATAATGAAGAAAAAACTTCACCAGAAATAAAAAAGGAAAGGGATAAAATATTACCTAAAGATCCTGAGGAAGAATTAAAAATTACTCAAGAAAAATTGCTTAGAACTTTAGCCGAAATGGAAAACCAAAGAAGAAGATTTGAAAAAGAAAGACAAGAGGCATTTGATTTCGGTGGATTTAACTTTGCTGGTGAGTCTTTGTCGTTAATAGATAATATTGAACGTGCTGTCACATCATTTAAAAATGATGAAAGTTTAAAAAATAATAAAGATTTAGATAAAATTATAAATGGAATAGATATTGTTAAAAGTGACTTAGTATCTGTTTTTAAAAAAAATGGAATTGAACCTATAGTATGTATCAATGAAAAATTTGATCCAAATTTTCATCAAGCAATGCTGGAAGTTGAAAGCAGCACCCAAGAAACTGGAACTATTGTTCAGGAGATACAAAAGGGCTATATGATGAAAGATCGCTTGCTTCGACCAGCTTTAGTTGGGGTTGCTAAAAAAGGAGAGAAAAAACCAAAAAAAGAGGAAAAAAAATGAATTTTTTAGCTTGTAGTAATAAAAATAACACCCATATAGCTAAGAAGAAATAAAATATTATGAGTAGAGTTATAGGAATAGATTTAGGAACAACGAATTCTTGCGTAGCAGTAATGGAAGGTTCTCAAGCAAAAGTGTTAGAAAACGCTGAAGGAGCAAGAACAACCCCTTCTGTAGTAGCATTTGGAGAAAATGGTGAAAAATTAGTTGGTCAAGCAGCTAAAAGGCAATCTGTAACGAATCCAGAAAATACTTTATATGCAGTTAAAAGATTAGTTGGAAGAACATTTGATAATGAATATGTTAAAAAAGATGCCGCTAGAGCACCCTATAAAATTGTTAAAGCTGATAATAATGATGCATGGTTAGAAGCAAGAGGTAAAAAATATTCTCCTTCACAAATTTCTGCTTTTATTTTACAAAAAATGAAAGAAACAGCAGAAAAATATTTAGGTCAAGAAGTCACCCAAGCTGTAATTACAGTTCCGGCTTACTTCAATGATTCTCAAAGACAAGCTACAAAAGATGCTGGAAAAATAGCAGGTTTAGAGGTGCTCAGAATTATAAACGAACCTACGGCGGCCTCATTAGCTTATGGTTTAGACAAAAAGGGAGGAAAAAAAATAGCAGTATATGATTTGGGTGGCGGAACATTTGATGTTTCAATTCTTGAAATTGGAGATGGGGTTTTTGAAGTTAAATCTACTAATGGAGACACTTTTTTAGGTGGAGAAGACTTCGATGATGAAATTGTAAATTATCTTGCTGATGAATTTAAAAAAGATAATGGCATAGATTTAAGGTCTGATAAATTAGCTTTACAGCGATTAAAAGAATCTGCAGAAAAAGCAAAAATTGAACTTTCTTCTGCAGCACAAACTGAAATTAATCTACCTTTTATTACCGCAGATAAGACTGGGCCAAAACATATTAATATAAAATTAACTAGGGCAAAATTAGAAGCGCTCGTTGAGGACTTAGTCAAAAGAACACTTATACCATGTGAGACTGCTTTAAAAGATTCTGGTTTTAGTTCAGCTGAAATTAATGAAGTAGTTCTAGTTGGTGGAATGACAAGAATGCCAAAAATAGTTGAAACTGTAAAAACTTTCTTTGGAAAAAATCCAAATAAAAGTGTTAACCCAGATGAGGTTGTTGCTATGGGTGCTGCTATTCAGGGTGGTGTATTACAAGGTGATGTTAAAGATGTTCTTCTTTTAGATGTTACTCCTTTGTCTTTAGGCATTGAAACATTAGGAGGAGTTTCTACAAAACTAATAGATAAAAATACTACAATTCCTACAAAAAAAAGCCAAGTTTTTTCAACAGCAGAAGACAACCAACCAGCGGTTTCCATTAGAGTTCTGCAAGGAGAAAGAGAAATGGCTGCTGATAATAAATTATTGGGAAATTTTGAATTAGTTGGAATACCGAATGCACCAAGAGGAATTCCTCAAATCGAAGTAGCATTTGATATTGATGCAAATGGAATTGTAAGTGTTTCTGCTAAAGATAAAGGAACTGGAAAAGAACAAAAAATACAAATCCAAGCATCTGGAGGTCTTAGCGACGAAGAGATTAAAAATATGGTAAAAGATGCAGAAGCAAACAAAGAAGCAGATAAAAAGAAAAGAGAAGCTGTAGATGCCAGAAATCAAGCTGAGGCAATGATACACACAACAGAAAAAAGTCTAAAAGATCATGGAAGTAAAATTACTGATGCAGAAAAGAAAGCTATAGAAACAAGTATTTCTGATCTTAAAAATGCACTTAAAGGCACTGACACAGACGCAGTAAAGAAAAAAACACAAGATTTAGTTCAATCTTCTATGAAACTTGGTGAGGCTGTTTATAAAGATCAGCAAAAAAATGCTGGCAAAAAAGATACAAAACAAAACCAAGATTCAAAAAATAAAGATGAAAATAAAGAGAATGTTGTTGATGCAGATTTCGAAGAAGTAAAAGAAGATAAAAACGATAAAGATAAAGATAAAGATAAAGAAAAAAGGGCCTAAGTCTCAAAATATTAAGATGTTGGTAAATATATGGGAAAAAGAGATTACTACGAAATCTTGGGCACTAACAAATCTGCCTCTGCCGAAGAAATTAAAAAAGCTTACAGAAAATCAGCACTAAAATATCATCCAGATAAAAATAAGGGAAATAAAGAAGCAGAAGCCAAATTTAAAGAGGCAAGTGAAGCTTATCATATTCTCTCGGATAAAGAGCGAAAAACAAATTATGATCAATTTGGACATGCAGCTTTTGAAAATTCAGGGGGCAGAAGTGGTTTTTCAAATTTTGACTTTTCAAATTCTTTTTCAGATATTTTTGAAGATTTCTTTGAAGGTTTTGGAGAATCACAAAGCCGAAGGCGTGGAAGATCTGCTGACTTTAGAGGGGCCGATTTGAGATATGATTTATCCATTTCACTAGAAGACTCTTTTAACGGAAAAAAACAAGAAATTAATTTTTCTTCTT
>Ga0209402_10002351_pt1 | contig 19087 bp, 24 predicted proteins | sample ArcticOcean_MG_C_3_FD_187437 | JGI IMG/M metagenome (GOLD analysis project Ga0209402, IMG submission 187437) | Marine microbial communities from western Arctic Ocean - ArcticOcean_MG_CB8_126 (SPAdes) (version 2) | ecosystem: Environmental > Aquatic > Marine > Oceanic | place: Arctic Ocean... | reverse complement strand
GATTTTGTAGTTAGCTTATTATGAAAGATAATTTGTTGAAATGTTAAGCCGGCCATAGCGTTTGGGTGCGACCCAATCCCATTCCGAACTTGGAAGTCAAACCAAATGTCGCTGCTGTGTTACTGACATGCGAAAGCCGTTGGGAAGCAACAGTGCTGGCATCTTTTTAATTCAATTAACTATAAGTTACTCTCATATTGTTTGTAAATATGGCAAATTGTTCTGTATGTGGAGAAAAATTTGATAATGATATACGATTTTTAAACCACATGATGGAAAAACATGGCTTTAGAAATCCTAACGTCGACAAACCGGATCGTAATAGTCGTGGGTATTAACAACAATAAATCTATAAGTCGCTAAAATTGAGTTGTTCGTACAAGCAACATGATAAAAAAACAACTAGAAAAGACGCTCAAGGATGCAATCAAAGAAGATGCATACATTATTGGTACAAAACAAGTCTTAGGCAACATTTCAAAATCCAAACTAGTACTTCTTTCAAAATCGGTACCAAGTCATATCAGTGAAAAAATAGAAAATGACGCAAAAAAATCAAAAGTTTCAACAATTTCGTACAATGACACCTCTATCAACCTTGGAAAACTCTGTGGACTACAATTTAGAGTTTCAACAATTTCACTAACCAACATCGCTGATGCTGATATCAAAACATTACAAAAAGAAACAGAATAGAAATGATGTTGTTATTAAAAACTTACCCAAAATCAAAAATCAATCAAGGTTTAAATGAGACTGAAAATTTTTTTGAATAATTAGATTTACTATGACACAAGAAATTAAGCCTATATCACAAGAAATCAAATTATCAACTGATCAAATGAAATTAATGTCACTGTTTCAAATTATCACTAAAGCCACTGCACGCGATTGTATTGAAGATGAAAAACGTGATAGAATTATTTTTGTTGTCAATGAAGGAAAAATGGGTCTAGCGATTGGCAAAGGTGGGGCACATATCAAAGCACTCCAAAATAAAATTGACAGAGCAGTTGAACTTGTAGAGTATAACGAAGATCCAATCATACTTTTAAAAAATATACTAAATGAGAAATACATTACTGACGTTAAAATATCTGAGAGACTGGATGGTTCATTCCAAGCTAACGTAGAAGTTGATGGTGCAAAGAAAGGTGTCGTAGTGGGACGAGAAGGTCGTAATGCAGAAAAGGCAAGATTACTTGCACGAAGATATTTCAATATTACATATGTAATGATTAATAGCAAGGAACAAGCTTTCGAGTGGTAATAATGGCAAAATCACCTTTAGGACTATTTGCAGGACGCGATCTTCGTAATAAGAAGAAACAACAACGTTGGGCTATCTCAACTTACAAAAGACGAGAATTAGGATTAGATAGAAAATCAAATCCATTCGCAGGTGCTCCTCAAGCAAAAGGAATTGTTTTAGAAAAAGTAGGTGTTGAAGCAAAACAACCAAACTCGGCTGTAAGAAAATGTGTTAGAGTACAATTAATTAAAAATGGAAAAACAATTACTGCATTTCTTCCACGTGATGGTGCAATGAACTACATTGATGAACACGATGAAGTACATGTTGAAGGAATGGGTGCAACTCAAGGTGGTGCAATGGGAGATATTCCTGGTGTCAGATTCAAAGTTTTCAAAGTTAACAATACCTCATTACGTGAATTAGTTTTAGGAAAGAAGGAAAAACCAAGAAGATAGAGATATGGCTGAACAAAAACTACTTCTATTTAGAAAGTGGGATACTTCTGAAATTGAGATAAAAGATTTAGGTCTTCAAACACATGTATCTGGCGATAAAGTACTTTCTGCAATTTCATTAAAATCTGTAATCTATCCAATTGATTATGGTCGTTCAGCATTAAAAAGATTCAACAAAGGTGAGGTTCACATTGTAGAACGTTTAGCAAACAAACTAATGCATTTTGGTAAAAAATATGCAAAAAACACCGGACGACAAGGTGGTAAAAAACAACACTCACTAAAAATTATTGAAGTCGCATTTGACATCATAAACCTAAAAACTGGTCAAAACCCTGTAGAGATACTAGTACGTGCAATAGAAAACTCTGCACCAAACGAAGATACAACTAGAATAGTTTACGGTGGAACTGTCTATCACGTCTCTGTTGACGTCGCTCCAATTCGCCGTGTTGATTTAGCACTAAGATTTATTGCAGATGCAATTAGAGAAGCAACTTATTCAAACCCAAAACCAATTGAAGAATATATTGCAGAACATTTGATATTAGCTGCAAACAATGACCCTGCTGCTCCTTCTGTAAAAAAGAAGAATGAGTTAGAGCGAGTCGCACAAGCTTCTAGATAAATAATTAAGGTAGCCCGGCCCGGACTCGAACCGAGGTCAAAGGCTCCAGGGGCCCCTATGCTTGCCGCTACACTACCGGGCTATATGGAAAATTATAAAATCTTTGAATATATTCATTATTGTAAAACTTATCTTATCTTAATTTCATGTAGTGCGGTCCCATAATCAACTTCTGCCTTTAATCTCATGTATGGGATTAATCTAAAATGAATGAAATATGATTGTCTTTCTTTGTAAAGTAGGCCCCTTTGAATTAATGATGCCAATCCTCGTGATAATGTATTAACTGAAATTCCATATTTCACACATATCTCATCACGTTTTCTTTGATACTGTAACAAACTAAATTCTGCATCATTGACTTGTATAATTAGTGGCCATACAATTTCTTTCCACACAAATCTTCTGTTCTCTGTAGCTGATGCATATTTACCTTTTTCACTCAACATTATAATATCAAACTTTATGAATATAAGAAATAATGTCTCAAAAAGAAATTCAAGAATCTTTGGAGTTACTTGAAAAAGATTGGGATGTTGATCCAATTTTACATGATTTTGTTCTTGGGAAATATACTGATGTTACAGATTTCTCATTAATTGTAAAAGATGTTGTATTCCACATTCCATATTTGCCAAAAGAAAAAAAATACATTCTATGGAAATGTTATTGGCCAGATTGTCATAACTGCTGTGATAGGCAAGGACGTCTACCGCTAACATCTGATGATTTAATCCAAATTGGCCAAGGTATGAAATACCAAAAAACATCTGATTTTGTAAAGAATGAAACACTAGTTGCAACTCATGATGAACCTATTCCATCAGGTGGGTTTTCTATAATGACAAATATCAGTCTCAAAAGAAAAATAGATGAAACTGAAGCTGATGATGGTACGCACATTGCATGTAGATTTCTAGATGGTGAAGGTGGATGTGGAATACATCCTACACGTCCAGGTGTTTGTTACTTGTATCCATTTTCAACATGGGCACAAAATGAAAAAGGACGTGCACGTGTTCATGCAACATTCCAATTTACTGGAGATTGTCCTGGGTTCTATCTCTCTGAGTCCATTGATTCTATGAAAGAAGTCTTAGATGATTATTCTACAACAATTTATGATTATAATATGAAATCCAGTCGAACTTTAAATGATGGGTTTGGTTCTCTAAGTATGTCTTAGGCTTTCGCCACTTTCATCAAATCTGCAATTTTAATATGCATTCCAAATCTATTTTCATTCTTTTTCATGTATCTGAATATTGCTATAAAGTCAGGTAGTGCCTTTAAGAAATTAAAATCATGATGTATTTTTGCTCTTACAAAATTAAACACTTTGGCATAAACTTTGTAGTGTTTCTCAACTGCCTTTTCATATGCTTTGAAATCATGCATATTTTCTAAGAAAATATCCACACATTGCATAGATGGAATAATTCCTTCACCTAACAATGCGTAAACCGTTCCAATTGATTCTCCAACTCCAACAACTTTTCCAGAATAATACGGCTTGCATCTATCTGGAGTTGCTAATCTGATTGGACGTCCTTTTGTGGCAACTATCTTACCTCCATGTTTTTCTAGAAATGCATCTGTTGCCTTAACATGATTTTTGTTATAATCCCCTGCACCGATATGCGCAAATTTTTCTCCTAGTGGGAAGTACCAAAAATATCCTGACATTCCTGGAAATGGTTCGATGTAAAAATCGTCATAAGGTACTCCGTTTTCATATTCAACCTTATACTCATATGTTGGTAAAAAGAAATCTTCTTCCATTTTTGGTAAATAAACTCTATGAAATCCTGTACAATCTACTATCATGTCATATTCTTTTTCAAGTTCTATTAGTCGTGGGGCTTCACCATAAATTACATTACAATCTTTGATGAAATCTTTGATCAATCCTAATTTGTTGTATGTACATAATCCCTTCAAACCTATATCAAATTTTACATCATCGTTCATCTTGACATGCATTTTTTTACCGTCATGAATTAAAAAATCATCAAAATTTCTACCAGTTTTTTTACAAAAATTAGCTAATTCTACTTTTATTGTACCCCATGCACAAATTGAATCATGTCGTTCCTCCACCATTCTTTCATATCCGACTACTTCATGTTCAGAATTTTTCAGTCTAGCCATAAGATAACTTCCGGCAACACCCATTCCCATAACTGCAATTTTCATTTGATCTAATTAGTGCATTCACCTAATAAATACAATTCCAGTTTTTATTCAATTAATATTGCTGGTTTGTAAGGTCTTGCCATTCTTGCTTTATTTTTTGGATCATATTTCTCAGAATCATTTTCTGAAAACACCTGAAGTTTGATTCCATAATCTGCTTCAATCAATGATGAAAGTTCATTAGAAATTAGTATGCTTTCATCAACTTCACCTGCATTTATCTTTGTTTTTCTTAGTTCTGTTGGTTCTGAAAGAATATCTTTCAGCGTTTTTTTAACAAAGTCCGGATCTTTTTTTACATTTTCTGTTTCTTTTTGTGAAATTAATTCTTTGATGAATATTCCGACATTTGTTTCTCCTGAATTAACCCCACTTAGAATTTTATGATATGCTTTTGACTTCCAGTTATCTGCGGTGTATATTGTAATTGTTTTAGGTACAATCTTTGTTACTTTGATAATATTTGAAATATCATCCATTACTGAACTAAGTAGGCTTTCATTTTGGACTGATGTATCGTCTGTTTGTTCATCTTGTTTTGGCCATGATGATTTTGAAACCATTTCTGAATTTCCTAATTTTTCCCACATTTCTTCTGCTATGTGTGGTGCAAATGGAGAAATCATGGAGACACGTGTTGTAAGAATTTTATTTAATACTCCTGATATGTCATTTCTATTTTTTGCATTTGCTCTTTTCATATACCATTGAAGTTCAGAATCAAATCCATACAAAATATGATGTAATGATTCCCGAAGTCGCATTTTTTCCATAGATTCTGTAACTTCTGAAATTAATTTTGATAATCTACTTTGTATCCAAACATCTTCAGGTTCTGTTCCAATTTTTCCAGGATTGTTAAATTTACCACATTCATCATACATAGATTCAAGTTTATTTTTAATACCTGAAATTGATTCAGAATTGAAATCAGCATCTTGTAAAAGTTCTGCTGAAATTAATATTGCTAATCTGATTGGGTCTGCACCATATTTCTTAATGGCATCACGTAGTGGAATTATGTTTCCCATTGATTTTGACATCTTTTTTCCATCCATCATGACAGAACCATTAACAACAATTTCTTTTGGCCAATTCTCTTTAGGAAATAATGCAACGTGATTTAGAACAAAAAATGTTAGATGATTTGGAACTAAATCCCTTCCTGAATGTCTAGAATCAACAGGATAAAAATACAAAAACTCTTTTCGTATTTCTTCTAGTTTCTCTTTTGTAATCTTTGCATTTTTTGCATTTTTTTCGACATCTCCATTTCCATAGAACACATAATTGAAAAACTCATCAGACATATTCTCTGCTAAAATTTCTCCTGAATTGACAAACTTTACAATTGTATAAAATGACATATAGATTACTGAATCTGCTAAACTTTCAACCAACCACTCCTTATCCCATGGAATTTTTGTACCTAGTCCATGCTGTCTTGCACATGCTCTTTCTCGTAACCAATCAAGTACATTGAAAAATTCTGTTCTGATGTCATTTGGTAGTATATTCATTGACTCAAAGCAATCATGCGCCTTTTGTTTCCATTCTTTATTTGCATAGTCTAAAAACCATTGATTATTGAGTAGCTTTACAACACATTCTGTACCGCATCTACATTTTACTGACTCATTTGTTAGTTCAAGCATAATGTCTGATTTTCCTGTTTTAGAAATCCATTCTTTCACTTCTTCTTTGGCAAATGTAATTTTTTTGCCTGCAAATTCGCCTGTATTTGCATTTAATTTTCCATCATAGAATTCTTTTGAATAGATCTCTTTAGTTGCATCTTCTAATTTTGGATCATCTTGATCTATAATTCCCATTTTCTTTATGACATCTCGAGCTGGAATCTCTCCAAATCCTTCTGTAGCAATTATTGCAATAGGTTGAATCTTTCCAACTTCAGTTTGTAATGAATCTTCCACGTTCTTCTGTTTTCCATTCTTGATATCTTCTAATGCTTGAAAATCATATGGTGCATGTGCTGGAACTGACATTACAATTCCTGTACCTATAGTTGCAGTTACAAAAGATGCAGGAAGAATTAAAAATTCATTTTCATTAGTTGGATCGTGAACTTTTTTACCGATTAATTCTGAACCTAGTACATCCTCTATAATTTCTATTTTTTTATTAAGAAATTCTAATTTGTATGCACATTTTGCACTAATTATCCATGTCTCTCCATCAACTTTGACTTTTTTATAGGTGATTTCTGGATTTATCCAAAGATTTGTTACACCAAATAATGTTTCAGGTCTAAGTGTAGCAACAGGAATAATCTCATTTCCCATGTTAAATTTTATTACAATATATTCAGTAAAGTCAGGTTCAACATCTCCTATTGTGTCATGCTGTGAAACAGGATTTTGATCATTTGGACACCAACCTACCGGGTGATTTCCTTGTACAATTAGATTTTTTTCTTTTAGACTTCTAAATTGCCATTCAATAAACTTTTGATATGCAGGTATAATTGTTGTAAATTCTCTTCTCCAATCTATTGAATATCCCATTTCAATCATTCCTGCTTTAATCTCTTCATGAAAATAATCTGCAATCTTAACTGGATCAACAAACTCTTTGATCTTTTCTTCAGGAACGTTATACAAATTTTTGAAAGCTTCAATCAACTCTTCGTCATTAGCTTGAACTCTTTTTGACATTCCAAGAATCGGTGTTCCTGTATAATGAAATCCCATTGGGAATAAGACATTGTATCCTTTCATTCTGTAATATCGAGAATGAACATCTGCTAATGTGTAGGTTCTTCCATGTCCGATATGTTGGGGTGAGTTTGGATATGGATATGCAACTGTAATGAATTTTTTTGGTTTGTCATTAGGATCTGTTTCAAAGTCTTTTGTCTCGTACCATTTACTTCTCCACTTGTCATCTATTTGATTCCAGTTTAATTCCATCTTGTCTACCTATTCGATAATCATGGACTTCGCATTTTTAATTGCATCTTCTTTCTTTGATTTATCGACTCCTCCTCCTTGAGCGAATTTGGGACTTCCTCCTCCTGCTCCACCTAAAATCTGTGAAATACTCTTGACAATCTCATCTGCACTCTTTTCTTTTGAGATTTCATTACCTGCATACACTATAACTCGAATTTTTTCTCCTTGTTCAAACAATCCACAATATATCAATTTAGGATCTGACTTACAGAGAACTTCGCCCAATCCGATATGAAAAACATCATCGTAATCATTACTTGTTGAATAACAAAAGTTTACTTTTCCAGATTTTGTTAACTCGATTGTAATATCCTCAATTGTGGATATTCCTTCTTTACAATTTGATAATGATTCTGCTATAATTGGAATTCTTTCTTTAGCAAGTTGTCTCCTTTCTACTCTTTTTTCTTTTTCTTTTTCTTTCAATTTTTCTTCCTTTTCTTTACTTTCTGAATCTTGTTGTGTTTTCTTAACAAATTCTTTAGCACTATCACCTGAAACAAACTCGATTCTTACAACTCCATCCTGAATTCTTTTTGTTCTTGTAATCTTAATTTCTTTTACATCTGATGTATTTGCTACGTGTGTTCCTCCACATGCTTCTATATCTAAATCTCCTATTGATACAATTCTAACTGATTTTACAGGAACAACTCCTCCTTGATAAATTCTAAAACCATATTTTTGTTCTGCAATACCTCGGTCAAAATTTTCTATCTTTACTGGTATGGATTTTTGAATAATTGAATTGGCGGTTTGTTCAATTTTTATAACCTCATCATTTGTTAGTGCAGAATGATGTGTAATGTCTAGTCTTGCATGATCTTCTTCTTTGAAAGCTGAATGTTGCCATACCCATGACCCTAAAACACTTCTTGCTGAAGTATTGATTATGTGTGTACTAGTGTGATTTTTTGTAATACTGTCTCTTCTTTTTGTATCTACTATGCATGAGACTAAACTTCCTTCTTTCGGAATTTCACCTTTTATTTCATGAACTACAATGTTGCCATGTTTTATAATATCGATGATATCACATCTTCCAATTTTTCCATGATCTGGTTCTTGACCCCCACCTCTTGCATAAAATGCAGTTTTATCTAACACTACAAAATTATCAAATGATTTTAAAACTCTGGCATCAAATTCTCTTGGATCATTTCCGTAGAAGAGCAGTTCTGTGTCTGGAATTCCCTCTAATGGTAAGTTTCCTTGTTCTTTTTGTTTTTTGGATTGATGTAAATCAGAAAGTTTAGTGTAAAATGTCGATGGAATTTCTGATATGACATTCATTTCTTTTAGATATTCTGGAGTAACTCCATCAGATTCGTAAAGTGTTATCAAATCTTCAACTTTTAGTTCTTTGTTTAATTTGCTAACAATTTTTTGCATTCTTTGTTTTGAACTATCATACCTTCCTGTTTCAATTGAAATAATTTCTTTGACATCCTCTTGTGTATTCTCCAATTCTGGGTATGTGTTTTTCAAATAATCAATTTGAATATCTACTATTTCGTCTAGATCAAATTTCAATTTCAACCTGTCCATGGTTGAAACAATTCTTCTCAACATTATTCGAAGATTATATCCACCCCCAACATTGCTAGGAAGTGCACCATCTGATATTGCGAAGATGAGTGTTCTAATATGGTCAATTATAAGATAAATTCCTTCTAGTGGGGCGATGATACGATTAATTTGTTCGTCTGATAACCCTGTTCTTTTGATAGCATTTCTCCTTACTTGAGATAAATCATGATATAATTCCAAATTCTTTGCAATTTCCGTGAAATATGGTACTAGCACTGAGGAATCTGAATCAATTCCTGCGTTTTGAATTAATTTTTGAGTAATTGGACCGAAACAACAATCGTATGCTGTAGGTGTCCCCATCGTAATCCATGCAAATCTTTCAAGACCTGCACCCATGTCGATTATTCTTTGATCAAGTGTTTTGTAATTTGAAAGGTCACCTTGAAATTCTGTAAACACTGCATTACCAAGTTCTAAACCCCTAACAAAATATTCTAATGATGAACCAAATGATCCTCCTCCTTCCCATACATCTTCTACAAATGTAATTTCTTTTTTTGCAATTCCAAATTGTTGTGTTAATAAATTAAAATCAAGATTAACACATTCATCTTTCCAATACCCATTTTTGTTCGGGATACTGTGTTGTCCTATCATGCAAAATGATGAAAAATGTCTGCCTGTTACACCTACATTTTCTAAATCTTTAAATCTTAAACATGTTTGTGGCACAACAAGTGGATTTGCAGGAAATTCAAATACAACTTTACTTCCCACGACTCTCTGAAAATCAACAATTGATGCAATTGTAAAGTATAGATCATCACGCCATCTACATACAACTGGATATCTGTTAATTGATGTATGATTATTTTTAACAAAAAAAGATTCAACTTCTTTCCATGATTGTGTGTAATCAAATCTTTTTGATGTTGGCGGATCTCCAATGAATGAGTAAGTATCATCAGAATGATCAGGACACTTGACTCTTTCTGAATCCAAAGTCCAAAAGTATCTATTACAAACATTGCATGATCTACGTTCGAATCCCTGATCTTCAAAAAGTTCCACATTGTAATATCTCTGAGGGTCTCCTGAAAATTTTTCAAGAATATCTTTTTTATTCACTAAATTTTTGACCTAGTACCGATATTAAGGATTGTTGATTCAACCGTTAAATATAGAAAAATGTAGAAACTTTTCATGTTTGGAAGAAAAAAAGGTGAAGTAAAAGAAGGTGATTTTGTATTCACTTCTAGAAAAGATGACGGTAATTATCATAATCTCGTATTTGGAACAGTTACTGGTGTTGATGGAAATAAAATAGGTGTAAACGGTTTTTTTGTTAATCCGGTTGGACTAAAGAATAAAGTCTCTCAAGGAAAAGCAGGTCCTCGTTCAAAAGAAATCCTCACCTCTCCTACGTCTGAAAATTGCATTTTTGCATTAATCTATAGAATTGAATATGAAAACTTCACTGAAGTTCTGGATATTGGGTCTGAAAAAGTTGAATTCATCTCAAAAAAAGTGTTCACCGTCTTTGATGGCTGGATCCGAGAATCACTATCTGAATTAATTAATAATGTACTATCTCTTCCCGAAGGTACAGATCAAGATCATGCAAAAAGAATCCTAAAACAGAAGATGGAAAATCTTTATGATAAGGACTTGAAAAGAAATCTCTATTCGATTTGCCGAAGCCTAAAGATACTGATCTAAACCACTTTTTGATAGCTTTTTATTATGCATAACGGCTTTTTTGTACATGGAATATGTTTACGCTGCCTTAATGTTGCACAAACTCGAGAAAGAAGTCAACGAAGCAAACGTTGCAAGCGTAGTTAAAGCAACAGGCGCCGAAGTCAACGAAGCTCAAGTCAAAGCACTTGTAGCATCATTGGCAGATGTCAACATCGAAGATGCAATTAAAGCAGCACCTGTAGCAGTTGCAGCCGCACCGGCAGCAGAAGCAGCAGGTGGAGATGAGAAGAAATCAGAAAAGAAAGCAGAACCACCAAGTGAAAAACAGGAAGAAGCAGCAATGGAAGGCTTATCATCTCTATTCGGTTAGAATAATTCCAAAATTCTATCAATGTTATTAGTGACTATTTTCTAATCTAATTATCTTGGCAGATTCAGCTTTGTCAATTGAATTTTTCATTTATGTTTTAGATCTATTTGGTACTATGGCATTTGCTGTAACTGGTGCATTCAAGGCTATTGAGCATAAAGCAGACATTGTTGGAATAATAATTCTTGCAACAATAACTGGTGTTGCAGGGGGTACAATACGTGATGTCATACTTGGTAAAGCACTCCCAAATTCATTAATTGACCCATTTTATGTCATAATCACTGTAACATCTGCAATCATAATTTTTCTTCTTCACTCAAAAATGAAAAAACATTGGAATGTATTTCTAAAATTTGATGCTATAGGGCTTGGAGTTTTTACCGTGATTGGAGCTACTTTTGCCTATAACATGTTTGGAATGAATTTTCTTGTAATTGTACTGTCTGGAATGCTTACTGCAATTGGAGGGGGAATACTTCGTGATGTATTTGTTAGTCAAACCCCTATTGTATTTGTAAAAGAATTGTATGCTTCAGCCAGTTTCCTAGGCGCAGCTGTATTTTATCTAGTAATATTGCTTACAAATGATGTCTATGCTGGAACAATTTCTGGACTCTTATTGGCTACTGGACTTAGAATTGTTGCAATGAAGTATAATTGGAATTTACCTAAAGTAAAAAGTAGTTAATTTATGCTGGTGAGTAGTCTTTTGCTTTTGAGGCCACGCCTTGTGCTTGACCATGTGCTTTTTGTAACATCTGTTCTTTAGTATCTTCAGTTAGATATCCTGCTTCTGTTGAAACAGAACGTGCAGATTGAGATGCCTTTGCTAAAATCTGTTTAATATTATCAGTAGTAATATATGCTGCCTCAATTGAAAGTGAGATTGCTTCTTGATGTGCTTGAGCCAAATCATTTCTGAATTTCTCTACATCAATAATCATCTCTTCTTGTTGATAGACTAATCCTTCTTCTAGTGCAGCATTCAAGACTATGCCTGCCTCAATTGCTTTGATATCTAATTTACTCAAAAGTCCAGCAAGCTTTTCAGATATTACTTCTCCTTTCTTTACTGGTATTGTCTCTTTCATAATCCAGATTGTACCTTGATCAATCTTTGTTGCAATTCCATTTTCTTTAAAGTCTGTTAACATTGGTCCTGGTGCAATCCCTGTATTCTTTGGTGGAATTACAACATCCATGCTAGCAGTATCTCCACCTCTTGCAAATAACATGACTTTATTCTTACCTAAAAGTACGTTAAGTTTGAATGGTGACATATTTGTAAACATGAAAACACATTGACCTTTTACTTTTTCAGATAATTTATCTATTCCAGTGATTCCAGCTTTTACAAAAGCAAGTTTTGCTATTTTATCTTTAATACTGACAATTTCAACTTCACCTTGAAGTTTTTTTCTTAGTGGAAGTAATTGTGAACCTCTAACTTTCTCCATTCTTACAAGTGCTAATACATTATATTTTTTTGGAAGATCCTGTAATTGTTGATACATTCGTGCTTTCTTTTTTGGATATACCGTTCTATTCTCATACATTTTACTTTGTCACCTTGTTTACTAGTTTGATTGCTTTTCCCATAGTCGTTTTAATCATATATTTTCTAATATTTTTATTTCCATTTGGAAGTTTTGTAATTAAATTATTAATTATTGCAATTGCGTTTGCGGCTACTTGATGTTCATCCATTGTAACATCCCCTATTTTACATGTAATTGAAAGTGAATTTTTTACTCTTACTCTAATTGAGGTTTTGAATCTATTTAGAAATGATTCAATAGGTGCATTAAACGGAACTGGTGTTGGCATTTTACCTCTAGGTCCTAAAAGTTGTCCTAGCGATTTACCTACTAAAGGCATGAGTTTTGTATCTGCCAAAAAGAAATCATATTTATTGATGAATTTTCTAGAAGCTCTCTTATCCTGTGCTAATTTATCAAGGCCGTCGTTATCCATCACTTTATCTGCTTTTGCATCTTTTGCTTTTAGTCCCATGTCTCCTGACGCCATTACACAAACTACTGCTGGTTTTGACATTTGATTTGGTAGTTGAATTACTTCGTTCAGCGCAAATCCTTTTTTCACATCTATGTCTTTTAGAGTAATGTAAAGCTCTAATGATTCTTTGAACTTACGTTCTTTTTCACCTTTTTTTGCTTCTTGGATTAAAGTAACTATCTCAGACTCGCTTACCATGTCAAAAACCTTAATCTCTTACTTATTATCGTTTAGAGTAAATATTTTTCGTTGCATCATTTTCCTAAAATTGGTTAATCTTTTTCTAAATTTTACCAAAATTTTGGTTTATTCTGCCAAAACTTACATTTACTACCAAAATTTACTTATTTTAAGAAAATGGCAAACGTAGATGATTTAGATCTAAAATTATTGTCCGAATTGAAAAAGGATGGAAGTATTTCAATTCCTCTTTTGGCAAAAAAACTAAACATTAACGCATCTGTTTTGTACAGTAGAATAAAGAGACTAATAAAAAAGAAGTTGATAAAGAAATTCACTATAGATATTGATGAAACTAAACTAGGTTTTGGTGTTAAAGCATACGTTGGTATTAATAGAGATCCTAAATGTAAAATAGAAATTCATGAAAATTTACTAAAAATTGATGAAATTGATAGAATTATTGAAGTGACAGGTAGATTCGACTTGATGGTTGGTACATTAGCTGAAGATTTAGAACAATTGCATACTATAGTGGTTGATAAAATTGGAAAAATAGATGGAATTAGAAATACAGAAACATTTGTTGAGTTAGAAAGAACTGAAAAATCTCCTGTGTATTTATCTAGTTAGACTAATTTCTCGTCCCACTTACCGTCAGTTACCTCGATAGTGATCTCTTTTGGTGTTTTACCTTCTATTTTAATACCTAAACACTGACATGTACCAATAATCTGTTTTGCAACTGATTTAATTTCTGATGCATATGATGTTTCAACTTTAACATTTGCAACTTTAACTACTGTATCCATTCCAATATCTGCAACCCACTCTGTGCCTGATGTACCTGAGCCTTTTGTGATGTTTGCTTCTTTGAGAATAAGTGCAGATGCTGATGGAATTCCAACTTCAATATCATATTCTTTGGTATCTGTATCAACACTGACAGTTACTGGAACTTTCATTCCTTTGAAGTCATTTGTCTTTTCGTTAATTTTAGCAATTATTTCCATGATGTTTACACCTAGTGGACCAAGTGCTGGACCAAGTGGTGGACCTGCAGAAGCTTCTCCTCCTGTTACTAATGATGAAATTGTTTGTTTATCGCCCATTTGAAATCTGTCTCTTTTTTAATGATTTATTCCTTCCTATGATGCAACAGGTTTTAGATAATTTGCATCTACTGTTACTGGTAATTGATATGGTGCATCTAACAAAATCACTGTTGCTTCTTCTTTATCGTGGTCAACTCTTGTAATTGTAGCTTTCATTCCTTTGAATGGTCCACCAATAATTTCTACTGTTCCATCAACTGCTAATTCTGAAACTGTAGATTTCTTTATAAGATAATTCTCAATCTCACTAAATTCTAATTCCCCTCTTAATTGTCCTTTTACATGTCTCAATCCTTGTGTTGCCATAAACATAACTTGTGGATCACTTGCTTCTATAACGACATAACCTTTGAGATTTTCAACAATTAGAACTGATTGAACCTTTAGTTCACCACTTCTCATTTTTGCTTCTAATTGTCTTAAAACGACCTTTTCTTGACCTCCGGTTGTTCTAAGTGCATATAAGTGAGAATTAGTTGTTTCGGACATTTTATCTCTATTTGAATACCATTCCTGGTGAAATTGTCGCAAAGATGAATTGAACTCCAAATCCAAGTAGTCCTACTGTAGCCATACCAAACAACACTAATCGCATATGTTGTTTGTAAACCTCCTTGTCGGATTTTTTCGTTAATTTTATAGTGTTAACTATATTTTTGAACATAAGTTTTGGGTTCAATTGATAATGAAAAATAATAAAGTGTCAATATATCTTTTATTCATGGAATTACTGGTTGCATACAAAAATGACCCTGCTGGCCACAATATGGCAAAATTCATCTCTCAGAGTATGAATAAAGATGGAGACCTATATCATAGCAAAAATTTCGATTTAATCGAAATTGACTCTCCTGTCATCTCTGCAGATTGGTTGGATGAAAAATATGATTATGATGGATTTATTTTCTTATCAAAACATGCTGCTGAATCTGGAACACTTGCTCTGACATGTCATAGTACTGGAAATTTCAATGAAGCAAAATTTGGTGGGAATCAAAAAGAATTAGCAATCCCGTATCCTGATTTTCAGAAAAAATACATGCAAAAACTTTGGGATAATCATGAATCATATTTAGACTATGAAATTACTATAGAGGCTACACATCATGGGCCAACCCATCTCAAAAAACCTTCAATATTTGTAGAAATTGGTACTACTGAATCACAATGGAATGATGAAACTCTTTGTTCTTCTGTAGCAAAACTAGTAGTGGAAACACTTGAAAAACCATCTGACTTGTATCCGTTTGCTATTTGTTTTGGTGGAACTCATTATTCTAAAAAATTCACAAAAGAATTACTTTTTGGTAAATATGCTTTAGGAACTGTAATGCCAAAACACGCATTAGAATTTCTTAATTCTGATCTATTTGATCATTTACTTATACAAAATTATGGTGCAAAAACTGCCTTACTTGATTGGAAAAGTCTAGGAAAATACAAACAAACTCTAATTGATCTTCTTTCAACTACTGATCTGGAGATTATCAAACTTTGAAAATCGAAGAAAAAATTTACCAAAAATTGTTACAGGTTCCTTCTGGATATGTGACAACATATGGTGATCTTGCAAAAGCAATTAATCTAAAAAATGGTCAAAGAATTGTAGGACAAATAATGAAAAAAAATCCATTTCCTGTTATTGTTCCATGTCATCGTGTTATAAAATCTGATGGAACTGTTGGTGGGTATGCATATGGAACTGAAAGAAAAAAATACATGTTATCAAAAGAAGGATTAAAAATTATTAATAATAAAATTTCAGATTTCCAAAAAAATCTATTTCAATTCTAAGATTTTTGTGTAGTAATTTCTTCTGCAATGATCGTTCTTAGATGTGCTTTATTTCTTATTGTGTTACCGCCAATTTTTTTATAAATTGCTTTGAATGATTCGTTTGTAATCTCTTTACGATCCTTTGATATTTTGAGAAGATATCTTAAAGCGCGAACTTTGTTTACATATACTGTCTTCTTGCCTACGCGAGCACCTTTTCTTCCTTTCTTAGAACCTTGTCCTGTACCTCTCTTTGCTTTTTGAATTCTTTTAGCTTGTGCTCTTCCGTGAGATGTACCTGTAAATGATTTAATTGTAATTGTATTTGCAGTAATTAAACTTCTAATATCATCCCTAGTGATTGCATCTGCTACATCGTCTAAGTGATCATTATCAAATCTCACACGATTTACTCCAACGCCAACAATTCTTGAGACAAGTCTCTTTTTTGATTTAAGATTAACTGGCATTCTGACTCACCCTTGCGTTAAAGACTTTGAATTTTTTTTCTAACGCAATTTTCATAATATCTCTTCTTTTTTTTGCTCCTACACTATGACCAAATCTAATTCCATCTTCTTTTGGATTAAGATTATCTAAATCACTTGCAGTATGTACTAAATTATCTGTATAACCTGATGGGTGCAATCCGTATGCAATTTTAGGTGTACCATAACCAACTTTTACTAATCCTGGACGACCACGACTTTTTTGTTTTCTTTGATGATTATCAATTCCTTTTGGTTTTCTCCAATTAGTTTCCAATCTTGTATACCTCCAGCTTTCTGGACGAATAAATTCCGGTCTACTAACTCTAGATTCTTCTCTCGCTTGGAGTTTTTCTTTATTGATTGGCATAGAGTTAAAACTTGAAATTTAACATAAATACGTTCTGATAATCACATTTCGATTGCGTAAACGACCTATTTTTTCAACTTGTTTTTAATAGAAATGACCAAAATTGCAGGTGCTACAAAGTACATTCCAACGTTTAGTAGAATTATACCAATACCATATCCTAACATCTCCTCTTCAGTATCTACATCAACGTAATTGAGTAGCGTCAATGAAGTAAGTAACGGAGTTAGTGTAACTTTCACTGCTTCTTTGAATACTGGATTTTCTCTTTCATAATCTGCCACATATGGAGAGAAGGAATAGTAGAATTGATTGAAACCGTTCATGAATGTAGTTCCCGAAGTTGTTTGAAGTACAGTGTTATCTCTTAGTTCTCTCAAGAATTGAACTTGTGGTGCCATCTCAGAACCAAATGCTGCAGTTGCAATTAGGCAACCACCACCAGAAGAGGATGGTGTAGAGGTTTGGTCTTCAGATACAGAAGATAATGAGGATTCAGATTTTCCAGAGTTTAGTTGTTGTAAATCTGCTAGTTTGTACTCTTTTGATTTCCAAACTGTATTTGTCATTTCATCAGCTAATGGTGAAAAATATAACTCGATTTGAGAATTTGTTGTTACGTTATCGTAGACTTGATAAAATATTGTGAATTTTACATGTGTTGACAGATCATCGACCCATCTCCATTCAAAATAATCATGGCTACGATTCCAAATAGGTAATTCATTCCCATATCCATTATCTGCAGAATAATCATACTGAATTGGATCAGGTTCTGCACAAGTATAACCACTGTATGATGTGCATCCAAAACGTTCCCCATCAATATACACAGCAAAATCTCCTAAGAAAGCAAATAGTGAATCACCTTGTTTTAATTGCTCAATTTTTGGACTTACAAAACCTTCTATGATTACTACTTTGTTTTTTGCATCTCCTTGAACAATGTCATATTTTTCAAAAGCAATTGTAACGGTATCTTTTGAATTAGTCCACCAAATGTTTTCTCCAAATGCACTTGGAACCATCAGTCCAATCATTGCAACTGCTAAAACAGAAAAGAGTAGAATTTTCACGTTAAATCAAGGCGTTTGTAAAAAATAAGGTTTTTTCAATTCCAATAACACGCACAAAACCTAATCCTAGTTAATTTCAAGTATTTTTTTGGCTTGAATTAAAAGATCGGGGAGTTTATGCAATCGTTATTAGGTTGCGTAAATACGTATCTAAGTTTCAAATTATTGGATCTTAGAAAGAGATAATAATATTCAATTTTTCCCAAAAATCCTTGACTACAACATATAGTATTGAGGATGATTTTTGATATGTCTAACACTACTTCAAAAGTACATGATCAGTTAGTAGCATTTGGAGTAAATCCTCATTCCATTCATCGAAATTTAACTGTTGAAAAACTGGTTGAACAATCAATTGAAACAAATGAAGGGATGTTAACCTCTACTGGTTCATTATCTGTAAAAACTGGCGCATACACTGGACGTTCTCCTCAAGACCGTTACATAATTTATGATGATGAAACTCATGAAACAATTGATTGGGGTGATGTCAACAGACAATTCCCAACTGAAAAATTCAATTCAATTTTTGAAAAAATGAAAAAACATGCAGAAGGTAAAGATCTTTATGTTTTTGATGGATTTGTAGGATCTGATAAAGAAAATAGACTGGCAATTCGTGTGATTAATGATCATGCATGGCAAAATCTCTTTTGTAGACAATTGTTTGTTAGACCATCAAATGAAGAATTAAACTCTCACGAACCAGACTTTACAATTTTATGCTTAAACGACTTTGAAACAATTCCTGAAATTGATGGAACCAGAACGAATGTTTTCATTTTGATCAATCTTTCAAAACGAATTGTATTGATTGGCGGAACAAATTATGCAGGAGAGATGAAAAAATCTATGTTTGCTGTAATGAATTATTTAATGCCAAAAAAAGATGTTTTTCCAATGCATTGTTCGGCAAATATTGGCAAAAATGGTGATACTGCATTATTCTTTGG
>Ga0209402_10002349_pt1 | contig 19110 bp, 19 predicted proteins | sample ArcticOcean_MG_C_3_FD_187437 | JGI IMG/M metagenome (GOLD analysis project Ga0209402, IMG submission 187437) | Marine microbial communities from western Arctic Ocean - ArcticOcean_MG_CB8_126 (SPAdes) (version 2) | ecosystem: Environmental > Aquatic > Marine > Oceanic | place: Arctic Ocean... | reverse complement strand
GTGCAGATAGCCCACACCGAGCAGGAAATGTTCCTGTGCCTCAGGAGAGCCTGAGGTAGGAAAGTCGAAAGTGCCGATGTTTTCCAAATCCGCTGCTTGTGCAGCCCAGGAAAACGTGAATAGCGAAAGAATTAGTAATGATCCGATGAGACTCTTTTTCATGTTGAGAACTCTCTAGATTTTTTGGATGGGTAAATCTATCACTTTTTGGCTGAATCCGTTAGTGACCAAATGCCGAGAAATAGAATTATTTTGGCTCTACTATGCCAGGGCAAAACCTGTCGTCCTCAATATTGCGTTTTTGTCCAATCGTAGTCTATCCCCCGCAGAAGGGAGCCAGCCGCTGAGGTAAGTAGCTTCATAGTAACTCTCAAGAATACCTAACAGTTCGTCCACAGTAGTATGTATACAGGTGCGATTGTACCCCGTCAGCCCTAGTATATATAGATAGGGGGTGGGGTGGCCTCCTGCGTACCCACCAGAAGGCCCTTCAGAGTCTTTCAGAAGCCCGTCAAGACACGCTAAAGCTTGATAGTCGTCAGACTACCCCTTAAATCGGAGGTTCAGAAAATCTCTAGAGTTTTAGAGGTTTCCGGAGACTTTAGAGTCACAGTAGACCAAACAGTAGACCAGAATAATCCTTTGACAATGAACTAAGTTTCGGTAAATCATTGATATATATAGACTGAGTAAGAAGTTAGTTCCTGAGTAAGGATGTGACCCTCTCTGGGCGTGCCATACTTAAACGCTAACTTCTTGAAAGGTCTATGAAAACTCATAGTCTTTGGAGAAAGTGGTGTAGGAGTCTAATCAACTTTCAATCTTTCGCATCCATTGATTTAGAACATTCAATTGATAACCATCTCCGTAGGTTTCCCCAATACTTTTGTATGACCATCCTCCTAATTGATCCATCACATCAGCTGGTGCTTGTATCGCTCTTAAACGATCTCTAAAGGCATGTCTAAGCCCATGAATCACTACATGTGTTTTACAAACATTTTTAATCCACTTGTTTAAAGCAGCACTCGCAGAATTTCTATTACAAAAAGTGTCACTGGTATAACGTGGAAAACAGTAATAAGTATTATTGGCTCTAATTTGTCTAGCCGCCCACAACGATGTACCAACTAATGGTATTTTCCTTACGCTATTTGCCGTTTTTAAACTTCTATGTGGATGAGGTCTTAAATTTATATAAGGAATTTCTGAGTCAAGAATCAAATCATCTTCTACTAAACCAACACCTTCTGATAGCCGCATCCCAGAGTCTATCAACAACGCTACTAACCAACGTAAGTCATCATCTATTTGATAACATTCATTCACTAGCTTTTGAATGTTGTTAGAACTGACTGGATGTCTGGTCTTTGTTTCACCCGAATCAGGCATGTAAATACCAATAAACGGATTCTTAATCGCTAATCCATTCTCACTAATACAGAGATTTATTACCGATTTAATTGTGCTAAAAATTCTCTTGATCGAAGAAGAGGATAAGCGTTTTTCTTTTAACCAGTCCCTGAACTTTGCAGCATCTGCGGTAGTGTATAAATCTAATGCTCGGATGCCGATAAAATCTATCAAATAGCCAACATTTCGGTTCGTTAAAGAATAGAAGTATTTATCTCTACCCTCTCCTTTCAACCTTAGATATTCATTTAAAGCCATGCGAATATCAGGAAGATCAGACTGCGCGTTATGTCCACTATCCGTTAGTAAATGAGCAGCAGGGATTTTGACTTTTTTTATACGAGAGCTTAACCAGTACTCTTCCAATCTAGCCGTGAGCATTAGAGATGCCTTCTCAGCAATAGATGGGGATTTGGTTCTGAGAGACTGAACTATACGAGGTTTAGAATAATAAGCACGAAGATCAGATGGGACTCTGCGAGAGTAGTAAAAGACCCTACCTTTCTTATAAGTAAAAGTTAGACTCTCTACATTGGTCAACTGTTTGTACACCACTTTCTCCAAAGACTATGAGTTTTCATAGACCTTTCAAGAAGTTAGCGTTTAAGTATGGCACGCCCAGAGAGATTCGAACTCCCGACCAACTGGTTCGAAGCCAGTTACTCTATCCAGCTGAGCTATGGGCGCATGGAAAGATGATTATATATGCTTGAACTTAAGCGGTCACTGCAAGACTGCACGAGAGATTGATTCTCCTTTTGGCTTAGCCAAAAGCCTCTCCCCTGCGGGGCGGCTTGCAGCCGTCCTGCGCGCTTCGCGCTTGTCGAACTTCCGACCAACTGGTTCGAAGCCAGTGCTTAAAACTCTCGTCTGCCCCGCTTGCGGGGATCCAGCTGAGCTATGAGCGCATAGAGGGGTGATTATATATGCTTAAGGTTGCACGGTCACTGCAAGACTGCATGAGTCCCCTTTTGGCTTAGCCAAAGGCTCAGCCCTGCGTTGCTGTAGCCGTCTCCAATTCGGCGGCATCGCTGGTTCTTGCTATAGCTGCCTTCACTGAATTGTCCATGTTCTGCAGGGTCGCGCTCAGTAAAATGAAGGCTACAGCCACGATTACCAGAATCAAGCTGGCACCGAATATAGCGTCTGCTGCCCCAATCCGGTCGGCAGCCATTGCCATGGGGAAAACGCCGATTGGAGTCAGACCGAAGGAAAGCAACATGAAACTGCTCATGCGACCTCTTACCTTGTCGTGTACCAGCAGCTGTATGGTTGCGTTGTTAACGGTCTGGCTGGCGCTGGCACACATATTGGCCAGCAATAGCGGGATGAACGCCAGATAGAAATTCGTCACTCGAGTGGTAATGGCTAGAAAGATACCGAAGGCGATGGTGCAGCCCACCATTAACCGCAGGCGCTGTACTCTGTCACCCCTGCGCACAATCCAGATCGCACCGAGAACCCCACCGGTTCCTCCCACCGCCATCAAGGTACCGACACCACTTTCGCCTACTTGCCAGGCTTGCTCGGCGAGAACGATGAGGATGCTTTGAAACGGCATCGCCAGGAACATCGGCACCAGCCCAAAGGCGAGACAAATGAATATCGGTCGATTGCTGCGAATATAAGTAAAGCCTTCACCAATATCTGCTAGCAGAGCTTTCTTGGGCTCATCTTTACCCGCAGAGTGACTACGCTTGACGCCAAACATACATAACACGGCACAAAAATAAAAAGTCACCGAGAGCACATAGGCTCCTGTCACCGAACAGCTGGCTATGACCAGGCCCATTACAGCGGGACCTGCAACCCGGCTTAGGTTCATGACGGCGGCGCCAAAAGCCATGGCACTCTGCAGCATGTTTGGCCCTACTACTGTTGCCGTAATGGCCATCCGCGCTGGCATAATGAAAGGGAAGGCGCAGCCGGCGAGGAAGGCGGTGCAGAGCATATGCCAGAACTGCAATTGATCCGTTAAGAGTAAAGCCAGGATGACAATGTCATTTAAAGTAATAAGGCATTGTCCAATAATCACCAACTGCCGTCGCTCTACCCGGTCGGTTATCGCTCCGCCTATTAAGGATGCGAAAATCATGGGGATAGCTACTACCAGGTTGACGTAGGCCAGCGATGTGGCCTGGCCGGTGAGATCCCAGGCCAGAATTGTGCGGGTCAGCATTTGCCCCTGCATGGCGAAGAAAAACGCGACATTACCGAAGAATAACCAGCGAAATTGGACTATTGAGAATACCGAGAATGTACTTTTTCTTGCGGGGAGCGACTCTGTTTGCGAAGAAGAGATAAAACAGCCTCCTTTTTGAGTGCGCAAAGTATAGCCTATGCCACAGAAAATTGTCCGGCTCCAGCAGAGTCCGGAAGATTGCTGCTATAGGCCTGCATCAAAGCTTGGGACAAGCGCCAGACGGAGTAGTTTTCAGTTTGATTACGCTGATTGAGAATGCATGACCCGGGCAATGGTGCCAGGCATTGGAAGGATGTTGCTGCGAATGCTAAAGCGGAATAAATAACCGGGCAAACAAAAAATGCAGTAGAGTAGCTCTACTGCGCTGTGTTTTTGCCACTTACTCTACGTCTATCGGTTGTTCTGAAAGAACACCGAATTGATGAAGTTGTAGTCGGTCGCCGCTGCAAACAGGTGACAATCACGGCAGAAAGCAGCCAGACCGGAGTCACCAGTTCCTCGTGCGCCATCAGGTCTTACGTATTCCCAGTCGCCGGTTTCAGGTGATCGTCCCGCCGCCAATTTGATCATGATGGTCAAGTCGGGATTTCTTCGTGCATCGAGCGCAGCCTGATTATTGAAGCTTTCCTTCAACAGAATAGACCCGGCTGGATAAGGATAGCTCGCGGTTCCACGGTTCACTCCCTCGCCGGTAGAATTTACGTAAATTTGTCGAAAGCCTCTGGCACCGTCATGAACTCCGCCGAGAAACCCGGTTGGATCGCCGGTGGTTGCCTGGGGAGTTACCTTGTACCAGGATGTATAGTTATTCCAGGTACTGTCGGCCGGCCCCAGCGCGGGTGAAGTTGACATACAGGCGGATAAAATAGCCAACAGTGCGGCTGTAATTATAAATTTTATTTTCATGGTTGTTCCTCTTGGCTCTTTTAGTTGCAAACGAATAAATTAATTACTAACAAATGATCTGAGATAATTCACTACATTCCAACGCTCATCCTCATCGAGAATTGCCTTCCAGGCAGGCATCGTGACCCTCCCCTCAGAAATTTTCCAATACAAGCCACCATCGGACTGCTGCTGAAATTCATGCGTGGTCAGGTTCGCAGGTTTCGGAGACAAGGACTTGCTGGCAGGCCCATCTCCCGCACCCTCAGCCCCGTGACAAACCGCACAGCGTTGGGCGAATACTCTTTTGCCGCGATTCACCGAACGACGACTGGCATTAATTGGATTCTCGACGGCTGACGCCGCTGCATCGGCGGTCCAAGAGGCCACAATCTCTTTCGCCTCATCCGCGATTTCGTGGGCCATGCTGCCCGGCGTCAGGTAGGAACACAGCACCAGGGTTAGCAATAACGGCATGAGAACTGCCTTGTCTTGTCGAAACCACTGCATGATTACTCTCTCGATTTGGATCTTTCACAATTGTTACTGTTATTAGAGATCGTCTTAATTCGATTTCTATTTCAGAACCGCATAAGAATTGTTATCTTTTTCCCTTTTTACGTCGTTTTGGCATCGGCAGCCGCCCTGTTTACTACGCTCTGATCACGGGCTTGGCCAGGCGAAACTCTTCCCCCAGCGCCATAGAAATGATTAGTAAATTTGAATTAATACTAGAAAATACAATATATTAGAGAAACTTCTCTGCATCTTAGAGATTTTCCCCGCCGCCCGCGAATGCCTCAATAACAGCCTTGTCAGCCCGGCCCTGAAGTAATAACTGACCGACTACGGAGATCGAGCGTAATACCTGCATTGCTGTTGCTGATTTCCGGATCTCCCGCACTGATCCCTAATCTGGAGCTTGCAAATAATACTGTATTTATATACAGTATTTCCTTCCACGAGCTGATGTAGCAAACTCACCAGATTGCAACAACCGTGGGCCCGGGCTTTAAGGATTTATCCAGACGAGCACCCACTATGGAGAAAGCCTAGGATGACAAATCGCTGCTGGTGGCCAGGCACCGATCCTCTGTATATCAAATATCACGACGAGGAATGGGGCGTGCCCGTACATGACGAGCGCCTTCTGTTCGAATTCCTTTGCCTCGAAGGCCAGCAAGCCGGCTTAAGCTGGATTACGGTTTTAAAGAAGCGCGATCACTATCGCAAATGCTTTAAGAATTTTGAGATTGAAAAAGTCGCCAGGCTCACAGACAAAACTATCGAGAAGCTATTACTGGACAAAGGCCTGATACGTAATCGGCTAAAACTCTACTCCATTCGCAGCAATGCACAGATTTTCATAAAGGTGCAGAAAGAGTTCGGTAGCTTTGACAGCTATATCTGGTCGTTCGTAGGGGGCAAGCCCCTCGATGGTAAACGCCAACAAGCAAAAGATGTTCCGGCAACTACGCTAGAGAGTGATGCCATGTGCAAGGATTTAAAGAAACGTGGCTTCAAATTTATAGGCAGCACAATTTGCTATGCTTTTATGCAGGCAGCGGGCCTGGTCAATGACCACACCACTAAATGTTATCGCTACAAGGAGCTGAAAAACTAATTGCAGACAGCCACAACTGCTAGAATATTAACTTTGCTGCCGGCACACCGCTTCGATATTTTTAACATCAACCACTTTTACCACCAACCATTTTTACCATCAACCAAGAGCGGAAAAGAGGGAACGACAATGATTGGATACGTAACACTCGGCACCAACAACCTGGAAAAAGCTGCCGTATTTTATGATGCGCTGTTAGCAGAATTAGGTGCTGGTCGATTTATGGAAATGGAAAATATGATTGCCTGGTCAGCCGGTCCCGGTACCCCAGGTGTGGGCCTTATCAAGCCAAATAATGGCGATCCAGCAACGGTGTGGGCAACGGCGTGATGGTTGCTCTGGCGGCAGCTAGCCCGGAGCAGGTAGATGCGGTTTACGCCAAAGCCATCGAGCTTGGCGCCAAGGACGAAGGCGCTGCCGGTCCTCGTGGCGACACCTTCTATGCCGGCTATTTCCGCGATCCAGACGGCAACAAGCTGAATGTATTCTGTATGACGCAAGCAGAGAGTTAAAAAGCGTTATGGGATAGTAATGACTATTATCCAGACACAAAAAACCCGACCACTTTGCGGTGGTCGGGTTTTTCCTACAAATTGCTTGTGTGTTTGTAGCCTACTTTCCCTGTACTACTTCATTTCGCAATATACCTATACCGGATAACTCCACTTCAAAGACATCACCTGGCACCATGGCACGAGTGCTGCCCATCGTTCCCGACCAGATCATATCGCCAGCTTCCAGCGTGAAGTAGCTGGAAATGTAGCTGACCATTGCTTCCATGCCGAAGATAAGATCAGAGCTATTTTCAGCCTGTACAACCTCACCATTGTGGCGACCGGTTATTTGTATGTTGTTATAGTCTGCACCTTGTACGAGTACCGGACCAACAGCGTTGAAACCGCGCGACCCTTTCGCTCGCACCCACTGAATATCACCACCCTGCCAGGATCTCTCGCTGACATCATTGCCAGCGGTAACACCAAAAATGTACTCACCTGAAGTCTTGATTTTGAATTAGATAGCCCACTCGACCTGAATGGGAAAGCCGATGCTACGCTGCTTGCCAGATCGGGTCAACTGCGTTGGGTGGCTGTATCGAAGCGGTGTTTTAGTGGTCTATTGGGGGGCGTCTTGGTGCCGCAACTGGGCAAAGGCGATGGAATTCAGCTCGGTCGCTCGACCACCAAAGACGATTTTATGCAGGCTATCAATAATGCTTTCCTGAAAATCATCGGCATGCAGATAGCCGGCAACATTACCGTCTGTCGGGGGTCCAGTGCCAACTCTTTCAAATCCTGGCGATGATCTTCGGTAACGATGATAACCGGAGTGAAATTTCGTAGCGGGCTGCGCTTCTCTTCGCTGCGCATGCGAAACAATAATTGATCTCTGGGTTTTTTGTAACTGTTCCAGCCGGTAATAACGCAGGAGAGTTTGTTGGTAATAAATCCAAAACCCCGATCATACTGATGCAAGGCCTCGAGAGCATTGCTTTCGTTATAGGTATTGATGGTGGTGTACAGCCCGGTCTTACCGATAAGCTTTGCACACTCATCCACCAGGGAATTATCCAGATCATAAAGAAGAACAACCGGTTTTAAACTCATAGTTTTTCTTTCTAGCTGGTTTCACTTATTAATTTTTCTTAGTCCGACCTGAAAACCACGTTAGAGGAAATATCATCACGACTTGTTCGAGTCTCGTTCGCTGGCACCGATGTGTCTTCGTAGCCAAAGCTGATACCGAACAGAATTTTGCTATTGTCCTGAATATCAAATGCATCACGAACCATATCCGGATAGTCTCGCATTGTGCCCATCGGGCAACTGTGTAAGCCGAATGCTACCATAGTTAGCATCAACGTTTGTGCGAACATACCCACGTCCAGTGCCACGGTGGTGCCAAATTCGGGATCCATACCCAAAAACGCGATATAAGGCGCGTCGAAGAACTCAAAGTTTCGCAATATGGCACGCATGCGACCGGCTTTATCACCTTTCTCGATTCCCATTTTTGAGTACAGGGCAATGGCACATTCCACCTGTCGATTTCTGTAATCCCCCTCAAACTTTCCGCGGTACGGGTAGTCCGGATTGGGCGCTACGGCGTTGGCAGTGTTTTCCACCATCTGTGCTTTGAGCCGATCTTTTAATTCGCCCGATGCGATATAGACCTTCCACGGTTGAACATTGCAATTGGAGGGCGACAGCTGCGCGATCTCAAAAATTCGATTCAGCACTTCCTGTGGCACTTGCTTGTCCAGGTAACCACGCACCGAACGTCGAGCCCTCACCGCATCGATCAAGCTCATATCGGGGTCTATCACTATCGCATCAGCCGCTTCTGTTTTCGTGTTATTCATACTGCATCCGTTAGTTAAACGCTCCGGTAGCCTGACTGACCCTAACCGAAGGGATCTGTTTAATGGCGCTGTGCGCACTGTTACCCTTGCCTTGGACGCCCATCGCAAATTCAGTCAATGTAGAGTAGCGCTGGTTTCTCAAGAGAGAATACGTCCACCGTCTACGTCTATTGTAGTTCCCGTTACAAAGCCATTTTGCATGACAAACAGTATACCCGCTGCCACTTCAGCTGGACTGCCAGCTCTCTTTATCAAGTGCGCCGATGTCATGGCCTGCAGCTTTGTGTGTTTCTCGTCTCCCATCCAGTCAAACATCGCGGTGTCGACCGTGCCGGGTGAAACCACGTTGACCCGGATTGGTGCCATTTCCATTGCCAGGCAACGCACCATGTTCTCCACCGACGCGCCGACGCAGCTCAAGGCCGATTGAGCAGGCCTGATCTTGCGCGCTGGCGAACCGCTCAGCAGGGTAATACTGCCATCTTCTGCCAGATAAGGCGCACCAGTTCTAACGACTTTTCCATACCCCCAGAGCTTGTCATAGGCGGCCTTGAACTGTTCTTCTGTCTGCTCAAGAAAGGGCTTAAGCGTCCTCTCTCCGCCCACCGCCGCAGACACCAGGTGATCGATGCTGCCAGCTTCCTCGAAGATTGCTTGCAGGCTGCCGACGTCGTGAGTGTCAGCTCGTCGAACTTCGAAACTGCCATTACTCATTTGCCTGGCTTTGTCGCAATGCGCCTCGGAGCGACCTGCGGCCCAGACCCGGGCTCCCGCTGCACTCGCTGCTTGCGCAGCAGCCAGACCAATTCCTGCGGTGCCACCAATGATGACTATATTTTTCCCGGCCAAACTGTTTACTGTCATTTGCGTCCCCATTATTCAGTGGTTCCCAAGTACTTTAGATTAAAAGATTCTACCGGGGTTCAGAATCCATTGTGTGTTTGACCATTTTCATTAAAGCAATCTCCGCCTCACTCTTACTGTAGGGCAAAAATTGTTTCTTCATCAAACCGATGCCGTGCTCCGCTGACACCGCCCCCTGCAATTCCTGAATCAGACCGTAGATGATTTCATCCATCTGCAGGTGGTGCTTCGAGGTATCAGGACCCACGTTAATAATGATGTGCACATTGCCATCACCGATATGGCCAAACAATCCAAATATGGCATCTGGCCAGATACTACGCAGCCTGGTTTCAACTTCTTCGCCAAAATAGCCCATGTCGTCTACATTGAGACTGACATCATAGGTGTGCATGGGGCCGACGCTTTGAAATATTTCTGCCGCCGCGTCGCGCACCGTCCACAACTTCTTGATCTTGTTATCCGTATCCGCCAACACTACTTCATCAAGCAAATTTTTCTCATCGGCTGCGTTTAACACATTCACAAACAGCTCAGTATCCTTCTCAGTGTCGCTTCCCATACTTTCCACCAGCACATAAAAAGCATGATGATCTGGTAGCGGCACGGTAGCGTGGGCAACGTGTTTATCGATAAGCTTGTAGGTATTCTGCCAGATGACTTCGAAGGCGCTCAGGTTGGATCCGAGACTGGCTTGCATATGCACCAGCAGGTTGGCTACTTTATCAAAGCCACTCAGCCCGCACATTGCGATCACCTGGCTGTTAGGCTTCGGTGAAAGTTTAAGCACGGCACGGGTAATCAGCCCCAAGGTTCCTTCACTGCCAATAAAAAGCTGCTTCAAATCGTAACCGGTATTGTTTTTGCGAAGCTTGTGCAGACCGTCGATGATGGTGCCATCTGCGAGTACCGCTTCGATGCCGATGACCAGCTCTCGAGCCATGCCATAGCGAATAACCCGATTACCACCGGCATTGGTCGAAAGGTTTCCACCAATAGTACAGCTGCCGCGGGCACCGAGGTCGAGCGGGAATAGCAAGCCATTCGCATCTGCCTGCTCCTGAATCGTTTGCAGTTCCACCCCGGCTTCCACCGTCATGGTGCTGGAAAGTCGGTCCACCTCCAGAATGTTCTTCATGCGCTCAAAACTCAGGGCTATCTCACCTGCCAGTGGCGCCGCCGCAGACACCAGGCCGGTCATGCCACCCTGCGGCGCAATCGCTTGCCCGGCGGCGTGGCAGAGCTGTAGAATTTCCGATACTTGCTGGGTAGTGCCGGGCCGCAATAACAGTGCTGGAGAAATAGCGCGGGCCCCCATTAGGTCCTGATAATTCCTGGCTTCAATATCAGCGCCTTCGCGGTAGCCACCCGGGCCCACAATAGCCTTTAGTTGTCTCAACAATGCTGCTTGTGTAATCGGCTCACCTGCACCCATAACTATGAACCCATTCAATTCAAAAAAACCACCGGATTCTAGCATATCAGGCCCCGCAAACGAGATGCGGGTGGTCAAAAATGATAGAATAGCTGCACTGGGACAATTCCTGACATTTTGCCTCTATGGCCTGTTCGTCCCTGTTTTCAGGAGTCGCTAATGAAGAAGGTGCTTGCTCTTTTTATCGGTTTTACCGCCCTCAGCGCGTGTAGCACCTGGGTCGGACTCACTATCGAGGGAGAAGGCGTGCGTCTGGCTACCGCAAATGCAATCTCAAATTGTTCCCGCCTCGGCCGTACCCGCTCACATACCCTGGGCCGCGTAGTCGGCGTTGAACGCGGTGCCGATCGCTTGCAGGAAGAACTGCTGACGCTGGCCAGAAATGACGCCGGCGCCATGGGTGGCAATGTAATCGTGCCGGAGTCCCTCATCGACGATGGTGAACAGGTATTCGGCATCTATTCCTGTCCCTAGAGCTTCCCAGGACAAACAAGTTTGAACCAATGCCTTTACCCTAACGACCTTCTATTCGCAGCAACCCTCAAGGGATTGTCTGGTACTCGAGAACATAAGAGACAATCAGTATGAGTCATACCATAGTTTCGCCCACGGATGCTTCTGCAGGTCGCATACGCCATTATCGGCTGTGGCCATTGCTTCTGTTTTTCTGCTTCCACGCAGGGGGTGCTGCTGCAGCCGATCGAGCCATAGAAATCATTGACAGTATGGAGGCGCTTTATCAAGGTGCGTCAAGTAGCGCGACCATGACCATGATAGTGGAAACACCGCAGTACCTCCGCACCATGGAGATGCAAGCCAGTTCGATGGGAACGAAAAATTCATTCATTCGAATTGTATCGCCCCGCAAAGACAGAGGGATCACCACCTTAAAACTGGATATGGAAATGTGGAATTACTTTCCCAAGATTAACAAGGTAATCAAGGTGCCGCCCTCGATGATGATGGGTTCGTGGATGGGCAGCGATTTCACCAACGATGACCTGGTCAAACAAACCACACTGACTGATGAATACACTCTTACTCTCGAAGAGACTGACGAGTTGTATACGGTGATACTAATTCCTAAAGAAGAGACCGTGACCGTATGGGGTAAAATTGACTATATAGTCAACAAGGAATACATGGTCCCGGTTGCCCAGAACTTCTATGATGACGATGGTGAACTGGTTCGCAAGCTCGAATTTAAGGAACTAAAAGAATTTTCAGGCAGAATGATACCTTCGAGGCTCGAAATGGTCCCACTGAACAAAGAAGACAGTAAGACCATAATTATCTACGACGAGCTTCGCTTCGATCCGCCAGAAGTTGATGAATCCATCTTCACTCTGCGAAATCTTCGGAGTCGCTTTTAGCAAGCCGACGCTATAACCGACTGCTGCGTATCGTAAAAATATTGAATACGAATTCAGGGATTCCCCAGTGTTATTGTTAAAACTTGCCTTTCGCAACATCTTCCGGCAACGACGTCGATCGCTATTGACTGCGCTGAGTATGACCGGCGGGTATATCTTGTGCGTCTTCAGTTTTTCTCTCAGTGAGGGCAGTTACAACAACGCCATTTCTTTCTTTACACTCGACCACACCGGCCATGTCCAGATTCACCAGGAAGACTATCATCTAAGACCGAAGATCCACAAAACCATAGATGAACCACAGCAGCTGAGCGAAATACTTGACGCCAGCGCTGCAATCGAGAGTTATACCTTCCGAATTTTCGCCCCGGCTCTCGCCTACTCCGAGCATGACAATGCCCCAGTACAGGTGATTGGTGTTGACCTGGAGCGAGAGCAGAACACCAGTACGCTGGCGGCGAAAGTATCACTCGGCAATTATATCGACGACAAGCTGGATGCAGAGGATTATTACTCTGCAATGATCGGGGCCGGAATCGCCAGCAATTTGGATATCAGCATTGGAGATGAACTCATACTGATTTCTCAGGGGGCAGACGGCTCCGTTGCCAATGACATCTTTATCGTCAATGCCATTATCGGCGACAAGGATTCTGGCGATAAATCGACGGTTTTTCTGCCCTTGATAGCGGCACAGGAATTTCTCAGCATGTACGGCCGCGTACACGAAGTATCTATCTTGCTAAAGAATGACGGCCAGGCGCGGACAGTGGCCGCCGCACTTCAGAGTCAGTTAGCTGAGTTAACCGTGTTGCCCTGGCAAATTATCGAGTCAACCTTTTACCAATCCATGCAAACAGACAAACAGGGCAACGTTTTCTTTATGGGAGTCATCGTTTTTATTGTTTTCGTAGGGGTACTCAATACCGTTCTCATGTCCGTGCTCGAACGTACTCGGGAGTTCGGCGTACTCAAGGCCATTGGCAGCAGGCCCGTGAAAATAGCCCTGATGATTACTCTCGAGACCGGCATTCTGGCTGCTCTCAGCGTTTTTACAGGGCTCTTGCTGTCGTTACCACTAATCGGATGGTTTACCTCCACCGGCATTGAACTCGCCGAACCCATGGACATAGGCGGCATAGTAATGAGCCATATCACAGGCGAAATGTCCCTGTATGTTTTTGGACTGCCGCTGCTGTTGATCGTATTCTTTGCTGTCGTTATCAGTATTCCAACTGGCATTCGAGCCGCAAGAATTTCCCCCACCGAAGCCATGCGGAGCAACTAGTGCAAACGATTAAACTCGCGTTTCGGAATTTGTTCCGCAATACCCGCCGCACCGTGCTAACTGTCATGTTAATCGCCTTTAGCCTGACTGCCTTAATACTCGTCGATGGCGCCATGCGCGGCATGCTTACGCTGATGGTGGAAAATGTCACCGGCACTATCACTGGCGAGGCACAAATTCATCTCGTTGGCTACCGGGAAAATCTGGATGTCGATTTGTACATGGATGACTCTGATGAGATAGAGCAAATACTTCGACAGGATTCATCCCTGCAATCCTACAGCCCGCGAGTAATTAGTGGCGGTATGATTTCATCCAGTTACAACGTTTCCGCTGGCTTGCTCTATGGTATCGATGCAGAGCTAGAACGGGGCACCAGCAAGGTAAGCGATGCGGTAGTGCGAGGAGAATATCTCAGCGGTCTGGACAGTGAACTCCTCATTGGCCGGTCCATGGCTGACTTACTGGAAGTCGATTTAGGTGATCGCATTGTAATTACACTGTCCGAGGCAGGCAGTGGGGACCTCGCTCAGGCACTATTCAGAATTACCGGCGTGCTGAATTTTGGCATGCGGGAACTCGACGACAATTTTGTATTTGTAAATATTGACGCCGCACGCGCTGTACTTGGCATGTCTGAGCAACAAACCCATGAATTCGCGATTAAATTTAACAATCCTCTGGATGCTGAAAATCCGGACACTGCAATCTTTCAACAATTCAATAAAGAAGAAATTGAGGCGATGGGCTGGCTGGATCTGAACAAGGAAATCAGCCTCGTCATTGAATTGATGGCCTACTCTTCATTAATAGTTGGCTCGATTCTTTTCCTGCTAGCATCCCTGGGTGTTATTAACTCCATGTTTATGTCCATTTACGAACGCATCTATGAATTCGGCGTAATCAAGGCCATCGGCACTCGCCCGGCTGCGATCAGTCGATTGATACTCTGTGAAGCCCTGCTACTGGCTATCATTAGCTGTTTGCTCGGCAGTTTGCTGGGTTTTGCACTGGGCAGTTGGACCTCGACCCACGGCATTGCCATAGGCGAGATTGAATTTTCCGGCATCGCCTTCAACAACAATATTCTTACTGAATTTCACGTTGCACAATTCACGCAATTCCCGTTTTACGTGGTATTGCTAACTATTGTCGCGGCGATCTACCCGGCGCGGTTTGCCGCTAAAATTGTGCCCTCGGAAGCGCTGCAGAGAAGTCTTTAGGAGCTAGTATGACAGCAGTAATTGCAACCAAAGAAGTTTGCCGCTATTTCGGTGATGACGAAGAAACCATGGTCAAGGCCGTCGATAAGGTTTCGATAGAAATAGAGCGAGGAGAATTTACTGCAATTGTTGGCCCCTCGGGATCAGGTAAAACCACCTTACTGCATTTGTTGGGAGGGCTCGATAACCCGACTTCCGGTTCCGTCGAGTTGTCCGGCACCAATATCGCGGAGATGTCCGGCGCGGTACTCTCCGATTTTCGCAGAGATCATATCGGCTATATCTTCCAGTCCTACAATTTGATCCCGGTTTTTTCTGCGGAGGAAAACATTGAGTACATCATGTTGCTGCAGGGTGTTGAGGCCGCAGAAAGAAAACGCCGGGTAGCTGACATGCTGCAACAGGTGGGTCTCGAAGGCCTGGGAAATCGTCGTCCCAACAAACTGTCCGGAGGTCAGCAGCAACGGGTAGCAATCGCGCGGGCCATGGTATCGCATCCGGAAATCATTCTCGCCGATGAACCCACCGCCAATCTGGACTCTAAGACCGGCATCGCCCTGCTTGATCTTATGAAAGAACTGAACGAAAAACACAATATGACTTTTGTATTCTCTACTCACGATGAGAAAATCATGAACAGAGCCAGTCGACTCATTCATATACACGATGGTGAAATAGAACTGGACGAAAGAAAATAATCAATGCGCTCCCTGCTGATAGCCCTTGCTTTTATTTATTTCAGCCTTGTAAGTTTCGATGCGGTTAGCCAGGTTAATTTCTCGGGCTACCTGAAAAACTATACTGTAGTACAGGATGAAATAGACGACGGGCCAATTCAACTCGATCGCAGCTATAGGATGCAAAACAGCGGCCGTTTCATGCTCGATGTATTTAACGGCAATCAGGTCTGGCAAATACACTATGAGACGGGTCTCGATTCGACTTCTGACCTGCAGCGCACAGGCGAGTCATTGCTGGCCCCCGAACGTCAGAGTTATCGCCTGACTGACATAGATTCAACCATTGGCTCCAGCGACAGAAAAAACGTCGTGCCACAAAATCTTGATCGCTTCAATGTGCAGTTTCAGTTGGAGGGCGGCGACCTGACTATCGGCAGACAGGCAATAACCTTCGGCTCTGCCAGGATTATTAATCCCACCGATGTATTTCTTCCCTTCGATGTGAGAACTCTAAACACGGAATACCGCACCGGTATCGATGCTGTCCGCTTCCAAAAGCCTATCGGCCAACTTGGGGAACTGGATATGGGTGTCATCCTTGGGCCCGATGGCAAGTCAGAGAATTCAGCCGCCTATCTGCAACTGTTAACGAACGCATCCGGTAGCGATTATCAATTTACAGCCATGCGCTTTGCCGATCAAAATCTGCTCGGCGCCGGTGTGCAATCGGCTCTGGGACAATTTGGTTTTTGGTTGGAGGTAGCTCAGGTTAGCGGTGATGACGATTACACCAGGGCGTCTATAGGGCTGGACTATGCTTTTAGTGAACGCGTCTTTGGCATGATTGAATACCATCTAAATGGAGCCGGCTCCAGCGACCCGAATGACTATCTGGCGCAATTGGATGATCTGGCCTACACCGCAGGTGGGGTTTTTTTACTGGGTGAGAACTACCTGATCCCCAGTATAAGTTGGCAGCTAAGCACATTACTCAGCCTGTCGACGACTGCGCTGGCAAATTTGGATGACAACTCAGTTTTTCTAAGCGTGAATGCTGACTACAGCCTTTCCGATAATCTTTATATGGGATTGGGTTACTACCACTTCGCGGGTGATGACTTTAATTTTTCCGACGAAGATCCTGTTGCCGCACAGCTTCAACTTGGCTCCGAATACGGAGCTAACCCGAATTCCATTTTTATTAGCTTTCGATACTACTTTTAGCCTGCGCTGAGATGTAGTCGGATTGGACTCCCCGCTACCGGTCGCTAGAACTTCAGCGGACGCTCAAAAATTTTCCTGTCGAATTCGTCTTCCCAATTGGCAACCGCCATGGACACCGACAGATCACCACCTATATTAACGCTGGTGCGTAACATATCCAACGGCCTGTCGAAGGGCAGGATAAACCCCACCACTACAGCTATCTGTCCGGGTGAAAGACCTATAGTCTCCATCACCGCAGCCATAAGGAATAATGATGCACCAGGCACCGCAGCAGTGCCTATTGATACCAGGGTAGTGGACCCCGCAATCAGGGCATAGTCCGCGAAACTAAGATTTACCCCGAAGGCCTGCGCTGCAAAAACTGAAACGATACCGACGTAGAGTGCAGTACCATCCATATTGATAGTGGCACCCAGGGGCAATACTGTTGAAGCCACTACCGGACTAATGCCCAGATTTTCCTCTGCCACCGACATCGTCACCGGCAGGGTCGCCGAACTGGAGGAAGTGGAGAAGGCAACCAGCATGGCGTCACGTGCTCCTCGAAAAAACATCACCGGAGACAACTTCAACATGACTCTCATGATCAAAACACCGTGAACAACGACCATATGGATCATGCAGCTCAGGAGCACGGCAAGTGCCAGAGTGATTACGTCCAACAAGGCGGTTACTCCTTGAGTACCGGACACCCAGGCAATCAAGGCGAAAACTCCGAAGGGAGCCACTTCCATTACCCAGTGGGTAATTCGCAACATCATGTCGCTACTGGATTCCATCAAGTCGGCAACTGGCTTGCCCTTGTCGCCGATTGTTAGCAGGCTTACGCCCACCAGCAAGGCAAAGAAAATAATCGCCAGGATATTGCCTTCGGCCAGCGCCGCTATGGGATTTGACGGCACGATATTCATCAGGCGCTCGCCCAAAGGTATAGCTTCCTGAATCTGTCCCGGTACCGCGTTGGATAAATCTACGCCCACTCCAGGCTGTAGCACCGCTGCTACCAACAGACCTATAGAAATCGCAGCCAGGGTAGTGAACATGTATATCGCCAGCGTTTTAACCCCCAGGGAACCCAGTTTGCTGGGATCACCCATGGAGACAACACCCGAGACCAGGGTCACGAACACTAATGGCACTACTACCATTCGAATCAGGCGAATAAATAGGTCGCCGACCCAGGCGATACTTGCAGAACCCGGCCCCCATATCGTACCGACGATTACGCCGAGCACCAACGCAGCCAATATACGTTTCCAAAGAGCTATCTCAAACCAGGTCCCAAGCATTGTTATCCACCTATTATTGCAGCTACTCTTGCAGATACTAGCGTAGCAGCCAACGTACTTCATATCGCAAGAAATTAGCTGTCTCAGATTAATCAACACCACCCAGAAATGGACAATAAAGACCAACAACTACAATTTATGCTTGCTAGGAGACTATAGAAATTCATACCATAGTTCCAGCATTTAGCGACTTATTAAACGGTGTCAGACCATGGCAAAATGGATACAGGGAACGGTGAGAGACAATATTCACTGGACCGAAAATCTATTCTCGTTACGAATAGACGCCGATGTTGACAACTTCACAGCCGGCCAATTCACCAGCCTGGCACTGGATGTCGACGGCAAACGCATCGCCCGCCCCTACTCCTATCTCAGCTCACCCGGTCAACAACCAATCGAGTTCTTTTTTTATACCGCTGTCGATGGCCTGCTTTCAAATGCCATGGTGAAATTGAAAACCGGAGATGCTATTTGGGTTAAGCCACAAGCCAATGGGTTTTTTACTCTGGATGAGGTGCCTGCTGCCGATGACTTATGGATGCTGGGAACGGGAACCGGCGTCGCTCCATTCTTCTCTATACTCCACACCGAAACCGCATGGCAACATTTTAAACGTATAGTCCTGGTGCATGCAGTTCGAACCGAAGCCGATCTTCGCTATCAGAACTTGGTGCAGGGGCTTGCTGAACAATATTCTGATCGCTTTCTATTTCAGGCCTTTGTCAGCAGAGAAGCATGCCCTGGCACCATCCGCGGCCGCGTCCCAGCGACCCTCGAAGACGGCTCTCTGGAAAATGCCCTTGGCGTGCAGCTAAATTTAGAAAAGTCCCAGATCATGCTCTGTGGTAATCCTGACATGGTTAAAGACTGTACGGAAATCTTGAAGACTCGCGGCTTCACCAAGAACCGCCGCCGCACACCGGGTCAGATTACTGTCGAAAATTATTGGTAGAAGTTAAAACTCATATTCAAGCAGGAATCTGAAAGTCTGGTCAGGGCTGCCGCTGTCCGCGCCGAAGATTACCCCCGCCTCCCAGTTCAAATTCTTACGGGTACCGATGTTTATATTACCCATGAACACCGGCCCGACTCCGGTTGCATCCTGACCTGCATAGATTTCCAGCGCCGGTTCGAAGGCCCTGGAGTGTACGTCGTCAAACCATCTTGGACAAAGTTAGCTCTGATCTAAGAGGCACATTAGCCCATCCGGGTTAATAACTTAGTCTGTTTATCGTAGTGCA
>Ga0209402_10002348_pt1 | contig 19112 bp, 18 predicted proteins | sample ArcticOcean_MG_C_3_FD_187437 | JGI IMG/M metagenome (GOLD analysis project Ga0209402, IMG submission 187437) | Marine microbial communities from western Arctic Ocean - ArcticOcean_MG_CB8_126 (SPAdes) (version 2) | ecosystem: Environmental > Aquatic > Marine > Oceanic | place: Arctic Ocean... | reverse complement strand
ATTTCATTGGTCAACGGCACCGGAGGTTCCCTGTCTTCAACCGGTACAGTGATTCTCGCAACCGACTAGACAACAAATGCACTAAGAGCCCGCACAAAAGGTACATACGTCTACGTGTGCCACGGTTCAGTTTTTTTGTATTAATTTCAAATTAATACAAAAAAACTGCATTTCTCCGCTTATGTTTAGTGAATTGACATACCGTTAGCTGTGCTAGTGTGACTACATATTTATGGGTTGGCGCTATAGGCGCCTTCTCATCATCTGTCACGCCGATGGCGAAAGGATACTATCTTCATGGACCGCACTATTTCTTCTTTTCTTCAGCACCTCATAGTCGAAAAGGGCTTCTCCCACAATACTTCGGACGCCTACCGCAATGACCTAGGCCAATTCTGGGAGTTCCTCCAAACCCGATCCAACGGTCATACCAACGGCAATTCCAGCCAGGTTTGGGCAACTGTAGATATCAACATCCTCAACAAGTACATAGAGGATTTACGCGTTCGGAAGGGCTACCGCGACACCACCACAGCCAGAAAAGTAGCCTCCATCAAATCTTTCTTCGGCTTCTTGTCTGAAAACAGCATCATCACTGAAGACCCAACCGAGTCCCTGGGTTCGCCCAGAGTCGGCCGCACCCTGCCCAAGTTCCTGCCGGAAGAGGACGTAACCACTCTGTTGAACACGGCCTACAAATCGGGCACCAATGAAGGTCACCGCGACGCTGTGATTATGGAACTGCTCTACGCCACCGGTCTCCGTGTTGGCGAACTGGTGTCACTCAACACGGCGGACATAGACCTCTCAGAGTCCTACATCCGCTGTATGGGCAAGGGCTCCAAAGAGCGATTGGTTCACCTTTACCCCAAGGCCTTGGAAGAACTAAGGCGCTACCTGAAAAACGCCCGAGTTGCGCTCCTAGGACATCGTCGAGCCGAGCCTTCTTTGTTCGTCAACCACCGGGGTGAAAGGCTCACCCGCCAGTGGGTCTGGACCATCCTCAAGACCTACGCGCAGAAAGCCGGCATCCAACAGAACATCACCCCCCATACCCTGCGGCATAGCTTTGCCACCCATCTGCTGCAGAACGGGGCTTCGCTTAGGCACGTTCAGGAATTGCTCGGCCATTCCAGCATCTCCACCACTCAGGTGTATACGCACCTGACCAACGGTTACGTGCAACAGGAATATGCCAAGAGTCACCCCAGAGCCTAATCTTCGATTATTAACCAAGAGTGCATATCACCCTCGGTGATTACCCCAGGGATTACTTCGGGGGTTACCTCAGGGATTAAATGATTAGCTGAAGCCAAAAGGGCAGTCCGGCACGTAGAAAACGGCAGTCATGCCATTAATGCGTGCTTGCGGACTGCCCTTTTTGGGGGATAGCTGATATAGTTGACTGGCTAGCTAGAGCCCGATCTTAGAGTCCTTAATGGTTTTGGCTAGCCCAATTTTAGATAACATTACACCCACTCAGGAGATACCTGCTCATGGCTGTAAAAGGGCGTCGCACTGCATCCCGGCAGGGACAACTGAAGCGGAAAAAGAACCAAAAAGGACCGAGTGGGATACCCGGGACCCGTCAGCAATTTGAGGAATCCAAGAATGATGACGTGGTTGCCGTTCCTGCAGGCGTAGATGACACTGAGATTTCCGCTTCTGGCGAGGAAGAGACCGGTGCCGTAGCAGCGGTGGCTCAAGCCCCCAGTGAGCCTCGACCCGCACCGGTAGCCCGAACTCCGCGCGGTGAATTCGCCGGACAGGGACAAAATCGACTTCGGGGAGAGCGCCCGGCTGCCTACCTGTACGTCGGCGCGGAATTCCGTCGCATATTGATCCTCACTTCGGGGATTGTGGCTGCCCTAATAGTCCTGGGAATAGTCCTCTAAGGCTCTCCGTGGCATTACCGCTGGTTGAACAACGTTTGCGGGCGACTCCAGAGCTTCCTGGCGTCTATCTGATGAAGGATCCTCGGGGTACCGTCTTGTATGTGGGCAAGGCTGCCATCTTGAGCAACCGTCTTCGCCAGTACTTTGGTTCGCAAACAAACCTGCCCAATAAGATCCGCCGCATGTTGGGCCACCTCCACGACTTTGAGTACATTGTTACCGAGTCGGCTTCCGAGGCGTTGATCCTTGAGAACACGCTCATCAAGCGGTACAAACCCCGCTACAACGCGCGGCTGAAGGACGATAAGACCTACCCCTACCTCAAGATCGATGTCAACGAAGAATTCCCCAGGGTGTACATCACTCGGCGGGTACTCAAAGACGGCGCCAACTACTTTGGCCCCTTTGCCACTTCCGGCACCGTGCGCAAAACCATGGATCTGGTCAAACGGCTGTTCCCCTACCGATCCTGCACCAAGAACATCACCGGCAAAGATGCCCGGCCCTGCCTGGAGTATTACATCAACCGCTGCGTGGCCCCCTGCACCGGCCAGGCCAGCAAGGAAGACTATGCCAAGGTGATCAACCAGGTGGTCATGTTCATGAACGGTGACACCGCGGAGGTGACCGACGACCTGAAGATGAACATGGAACAGGCGTCGGAAGGCCTGGAATTTGAACGCGCAGCGGTCCTCCGTGACCGAATCAAAGCCGTTGAAAGGGTCGTCGAAGAACGGCGCATGAAGGTTGAAGCCAACCCAGTGAGCGACATGGACGTGATTGCCATGGCTCAGGGCACCAATGAGAGCTGGGTAGAAGTGTTCTTCATCCGAAAGGGCAAACTGATTGGCCGAGACCATTTTTTCATGGAGGGCACCCAGGACGACCCTGCAGAACTAGTGCTGGGGCAGTTTGTTAAACAGTTCTACCAGACAGCGGCATTAGTGGTGCCACCAAGGATAGTCATTCAACATATGCCCGAAGACTCGGAAGCCATCACAGAATGGCTGAGAGAGGCCCGTAAGGGCGCTGTGCGGCTGGTTTCCCCCCAGCGGGGTGTCCACAAGCAGTTGTTGGATACAGTGATCGCAAACGCCGAGCAGGGGCTAACCCAGCATAGGGTCACCTGGATGGGTGACAACGATATTGTTCAGCAGGCCGCCGCAGACCTAGAGGAAGAACTGAGTCTGCCCCTGCCCCTACGCCGCATGGAGTGCTACGACATCTCCCACATCCAGGGCAGCAACACCGTTGCCAGCATGGTTGTGTTTGAGGACGGCAAACCCAAACCAGCCCACTACCGCCGCTTCAAGATTAAGACGGTGGACGGCGTTGACGACTTTGAAAGCATTCGCGAGGTGCTGCGACGCCGGTTCAAGCGTTTGGCCACCGCACGTGCCGCTGAGAAAGAAACTGAGAAAGCTGGAGAGGTCGTTACGGCCGGCATCGATAGCTTTGGAGTGATTCCTGACCTCGTGCTCATCGACGGCGGCAAAGGCCAGCTATCCGCCGCCTTGGAAGTGTTCTTGGAGATGGGGATCGATGACGTTCCCTTGGCGTCTTTGGCCAAGGAGAATGAGGAGCTGTTCGTTCCCCATACCCCGGAACCAATCATATTGCCGCGGGACTCCCAAGCCCTTTATCTGGTGCAGCGGATTCGGGACGAGGCCCACCGATTTGCCATCACCTTCCACCGGAACCTGCGCAGTAAGAGCAGCTTGAAATCCCCCATCGATAACGTCACCGGGATTGGTCCAAAAAGGAAGCGAATGCTCATGCGCCGCTTCGGTACCCTAAAGGGTATCAAAGAGGCCGCCGTGGACGATCTAGCATCGGTACCCGGCATGACCCGCTCTCTGGCCATCAGGCTTAAGCAGACCATTTAGCCTGTCGGCCCCGGCCCCGCCTGTCTCACGCCCGGCACACGCCTAACCCGTTCGGCCTAAGACTTACACTTATACCCACTACTCTGTTTGCCTTTGTACAGACCGTGCGGTACGATACGGTTCAGTATCCTGGATGGGTATCCTCTTACCTTTGGTTTAAGTGTAAACATGGTCAAAGTCTCCATCTCGCTGCCCAACAACGCACATATAACATTTGAGTCGGAAGAGTCAGAAGTGCTGCACGAGGTTGTGGGCATGGTGCTGCGGGATCTCCCACGGGAGTTGATGCAGGCAGGTTCGTCTGATGGTGGCGACGCCAATGGGATTGTGGCAACTAGCTCCGCGGAAAAAAGTACCGCCGTTGCGCCGTCCTTCCTTTCTGCATCCATCGCGGCCCCGGATTTTGTTGCACCAGCAGCGCAGGAAACTGCCGCTCCACAGACCATTGAACAACCAGCCCTAACGCCCATTGTTGCCAGCGAAGAACCCGTTCAATCGCGCATTGAGCCGACTCCTGAATCCAATGTTGTATCCGGTCAAAACAATAACGCCAGCCAAGCGCCGACGGCTCCGTCCCTGCCGACGGATTTTCTTTCTGAAAGTGGCCAAGCAGATTTCAAAGCGTTCTGCCGGGAAGCCAATCCCATGGGAGACATGCGACGGGTTGTGGTGGCGGCAGTTGGAGCTAATCGCCATTTTGAAGTTGACGGCGTTAATGCAGATGACCTGGCCTGGCTCTTCGATTTTGCCGGATGGCGCAAACCGGGAAACTTCACCCAGACCCTCCGCAACGCAGCCCGCTCCAAGTTTGGCTGGCTAGAACGCATCCCTGGCCGCTCTGGTCGTTACGCCGCAACACCCCTCGGCATCTCCAAAACCCTCTCCGCGAACTAGGATGCGAAACAGCCCACTAGGCAGAAACGGTCTCAACAGGTACACCAGAATGAAAAGGCATTAAGCCTTCCCAGATAACCTCAAGCAATCTCGCCTCCGACTTCAAGAGAGCCAATAACGTTGAGTCCGGACAAGGCGTCTTAAATAGTTTCCCCCTCTGGACATCGAGAACACCGAATACGACCTCTGGTGGCGCCTTAGATTGCAATGCATCGCACATTACCGCCCTCGTTAAGTCGACTTTGTTCTTCGATAGAGGCGCATTCTTGAAATAGAGTTTAATCACAGTCGGCTTGCCATCGATTAGCGTGAATCCGAGTTCAGGATTCACGCTAATCCTAACGCCTTCATGTTCCCAAAGGGCACGAGGGGGCTCAAACCACTCAGTTTTCTTCTTCTTTAAGAATTTGTTGTAGCCGCCAATAGCTTCTGGAAATCGTCCCTTTTTAATTTCACTTTGCACTTTCGACATCACGGCTAGGGTGTCTAGAGCCCATGGAACACCGGCGCGGGCATGAATTACAATTTCTTCTCGGATAATTCGCCAAAATCATAGTTCCGGTCGTATTTTTTTCGAAATTAAATTTCTCGAACCTTTGATACTTTTGCAACACCATTGCGGCTCGAAAAATCGGCAAAATCGGATAAGGACACTTCAATCATCGTCGTCACACCCTCATCTCCGAATGGAGATTCCTTTATAGTGTAGTTAACCCCGCCTAGAAAAATGCGCAAGCCGGGACTTCATATCATGTTAAACAACTCAGTGTTGTCTCGCTACTAAGTATTGTCAGTGAGCATGTCCCACAATCGATAATTGTCCCTGCTAAAGCCTACTTGGAGGATTTCCCAAACCTTAAATGGAAATACTAACAACTGCGCCCAAGAGGGCCATGGCGATTACACCCCATCCAGACGATTGCGAAGGCGGATGCGGTGGGGCTCTGGCCAAATGGGTCAAGGAATTTGGCACCGTGGGCGCGGTGGTCATGTGCACCAACGGCAACAAAGGGACCGGCGACCGGGAGATGACTTCAGAAAAACTGGCTGCCACCAGGGTGATAGAGCAGCACAATGCATCAGATATCGTTGGTGTTACCGACGTCGTTTTCCTGGGGCACCCCGACGGCGGGCTAGAAGACACTATGCTGTTTCGCAGTCAGGTGACGCGAGAGATCCGCCGCTTCAAGCCAGACCTGATCCTCTGCATTGACCCCTACAGGAGCATCTCGCACACCCACCGTGACCACCGCAAGAGCGGACAGGTGGCCTTGGACGCAGCCTTCAGCTACGCATGGAGCTACCAGCACTTTCCGGAGCAGATAACAGAAGAAGGATTAGAGCCGCACCGTGTGGAGCAGGCTTTCTTATGGGGCGGTGAAGAGCCCGACGTCTTTGTTGATATCCAGTCCTACCTGGACATAAAGGTCGATTCCCTCGGCGCCCACGTCAGCCAGATGTCTTCCGACAGGGAACAACGTTTGGAACGAATCAAAAACAACTCCGGTCGTCACAAAGAGAAAACCGGCTTGGACTATGCAGAGGGATTCCGCCGTATCACATTCAACTTGGGGTCCCTGGATTGGCAGTTGATGCACCGGTAGCACCAAATCTCGCCTTAGCCAAAATCTCAGAAAACAAGCAACAGACAAAAAAGCGCCCCGGCTTAATTGCCGGGGCGCTTTTTTAGAACCTGCTAAAACCAGAAGTCAAATGCTCGGGTTTGTTGTTCCTGCCAGAGCACTTCAAAGATGTGCTCTTCTTCGTCGAACCCTTTTAGGGTGCGCCGACCAAAGTCAGTGTACTCGTGCTCGGAGTTGGAAGGGCCGTTGGCCACCTGCCGCACCAGTTCAGAAACTAGTATCTGTCCGCCGACAGACTCATCCATGATTCTGCCGGCCATGACCACCGCAAAACCAAAGTAATCATCTTCCTCTTTGATCACTTCACCTAGGTTTAGTCCAATGCGAACTAACAACTGTCGGTCTGGGTTATCGATGTTGAACAGTTGGAGTTCTCGTTGAATCTCAACCGCACAAGTGACAGCTTTCCTGGCGCTGTAGAACGCAATCATGAAGCCGTCACCGGTGGTCTTTACTTCAAGTCCGCCGTGCTCATCCAGCTTTTGACGGATGATCTTACTGTGGGACGCCAGCAACACTTGGTTCTCTTCATAACACAACCGCGTGAGCATCTTGGTGGAGCCTTCAAGATCGGTAAACATTATGCTGGCGGTAATCTGGCGTACCCGACGCTCTAGTTGGGTATAGGCCAGTTCCAGCTCTTGGACTAGGCTCTGGCGTTCGTCCTCGGCAATCTTGTTGGACCGGCGGACTTCAGCGTCTCTGGGTTCCCTCTCAACTGCCGGGCCCAGGCTGGCCAGATTGTTTTTCATTATGTAATCGTGGGCGCCAGATTTCATAGCGGCCACGGCAAGGTCTTCGCCAATACTTCCTGAAACAATGATGAACGGCAAATCTTGGCCGGATTCATGCAGCATGCTCAGGGCTTGGAGCGAGTTGAACTGGGGCAAACCGTGGTCGGACAGGATAATGTCCCAACCGCCTTTTTCCAACGCGGCGACCAGTTCTTTTTCGGTGTCCATACGTTCGTATTCCGGTTCAAACTGCGCCCGACACAGTTCCCGCAACATCAGTGTTGCGTAGTCCTCTTGGTCCTCTCTGGTCCACCTCATAGATTAGCGGGTGTTCTACCCCAGCTCTTGGAGACGGTGAACCATCTTCTTCAACTGCGCTTCTTCGGGTGGTTTTTCGCTGTAGAGAGTGAAACTGACTTCATCCAGCAGACCGCCGTAACGCTCCACAAACTTATCGGCAATTTCGTCATACTCACCAGAAACAGAGAAGGCGTCCAGCATTTCGTCGCTGACCAGCTCCCCCATCTCTGCCCACAGACCCTTCAGCGACATCTCGTGCAGCTCTTGGCCAATCTCCTGGAAGCCGTGGGCCTCCAGAACAGGGAAATAGGATCTGGTAGAAGCATAGAAGGCTATTCTTCGGCGCACTTCCGCTTGCATGGCCACGATGCTGGCGCGGTTTGGCCCCGTGATGATGAAACCGCCTCCGGTTACTTTTAACCCGCTGGAATCTCGGCCAGCCTTCTGCGCACCTTTTTTCAATGCCGGTCGCACCACTTGGCGCACGTATTCAGGCGAAGTGAGGCTGTGCAGCATCAACCCATCTGAAACCTCGCCGGCAACCTGGCAGTTGTAGGCGTTGACCGCTGCGGTAAAAATCTCTGGCGCTGGGTATTCGCTGGGACCAGGATCAAAGAATGGGGTCATCAGAGAAAAATTGTAGCTATCACCGTAATATTCCAGTTTCTCTCCGGTCTGCCAGCTGTGCCAGATGGCCTTCAACGATTTGACGTAATCCCTTAATCGTGGCCCAGGCGCTTCCCAGTCCGTGGAGAAACGGCGCATGATGTGGCCCTTCACCTGGGTGCCCAATCCCAGACGAAATCGGCCCTTGGAGAGGTCTTGGAGGTCTCGGCCTAGGTAAGCCGTAATCATTGGAGACCGGGGAAATGCGATGGCGACCCGAGTTTCAAGGATAGTACGGTTGGTTGAAGTCGCAGCCAGAGCTAGCGGCAAAAACGAATCATGGGCTGTCTCGTTACTGGACATGGAATCGTAGCCCATGCCTTCCGCCCAGGCAGCTTCAGAGGGCACCGAGGCCAGGTCGTTTGTAGCCAGCCGATAGGTAACGTGCATGGTTAGTCCCGATTAACGTCGTCTATGTTTAAGAAGATCTGGTCAGATTTTGCCGCCATGACAAAGTCGTTCCGGTGGAGGTTTCTTATCTTGTGAGTCCACCAGGTAACCTGAACACGTCCCCATTCCGTAATCATGCGGGGATGATGCCCTTGGTCTTCAGCCAGAGCTCCCAATTCGTTGGTGAACTCCAAAGCCAATTTAAAATCTTTGAATTTAAAAACCCGGTCCAACTTGGGAATCCCATTCTCATGGGTCAAATCCCAGTCTGGTACCTCTGGTTTTAGCTGAGTCACCTCTTCATCAGTGACGCTGGGTGAGTCCCGCCGACAGGCCTCGCATTTTTCGTTGTTCAACCCGGCCATTTTGTTTCCTCTGACAACTCAGTGAATTTCTCTAATTTGGACGCTAGTACGATTCAGGGCGCTGAGTTGCTATTATGTTGGAAGATTTTAGCATAGGGCGAGCCGTATTTTATTTTTATTTTTTAGGGCCGTTGGCAATCCAATTTGAAAATGATTGACCACAATACCACCGGCAATTAGAGTCGAATCGGAATCATGCTCTGTGTCCATCAGGACTCGGCCTCCAACGACACCATTTTTGAAAAGTTTGTGACAAGACATGAAGATTGAGATTGGCAAAATCCAGACTATCGTCGGCACTGGCGAGGAAGGCTACGCCGGTGACGGCGGCCCGGCGTTGGAATGCATGATCGGGGAATCCTACGGCTGTGCCTTTGACGCTGACGACAATCTCTACATCTGCGACGGACGCAATCACACCGTCCGGCGCATCGACAAAACCACACAGCTCATCACTACAGTGGCCGGGACCGGCGAGGCGGGTTATTCCGGAGACGGCGGCCTGGCAACAGAAGCAACCATGGACAATCTCTACTCCCTGACCCTGGATACCAACGGCGATATTTATATCGTCGACCGGTTCAACGCGGCCATTCGCAAGGTCGAGACCGCCACCGGCATCATCACCACCGTAGCTGGCACTGGGGAATCTGGCTACAGCGGCGACGGCGGCCCTGGGACTCAAGCTCGGATGCGCGAGCCCAATGACTGCTTTCTGGATGGCAAAGGCGGGCTGCTGATTGCCGACATCCAAGACCAACGGATCAGGCGTCTGGACTTGAATACCGGCATCATCACAACGTTTGCCGGCGACGGCGAGTTGCGGAGGGAAGGCGACGGCAAACCGGCCCCAGAAGGGTCGCTCGCGGGTCCTAGGGCGATTTGTGTGGACAGCAAGGGCAACGTCTACATAGCCGAGCGGGAAGGCAACGGCGTGCGCAAGGTGGATACCAACGGCATCATGAGCACCTTTGCCGGCACCGGGGAGCGTGGCTACAGCGGAGACGGCGGGCCGGCCCTGACTGCCACTTGGGGCGCACCCAAGGCCATGCGGTGCGACAACCAGGACAACCTGATTGTGGTGGACACCGAGAACAACGCCGTGAGGTTTATCGACACTACCACTGGCATCGTGACCACCATCGCCGGTGGGCATCAGGGCGGAGACGGTGACGGCGGCAACGCCATTGGATGCGGTCTGGAGCGCCCCCACGGTTGCGGAGTGGACAGAGACGGCACCCTATACATCGCAGACGGCATCAATCATAGGGTGCGTGTGGTTGGGATGGATTAATTAAGTCGATTTATCGCAGATTCAGGCACAGGACTCACCCCGCCGTGGTAGTATCGGGGTTCCAATATTGGCCAGCAGGGGACTTACAGAAACCGGAGGAACGAACATGTCGCTGATAACAAACCTTGGACACGTGGGCATCATTTGTGACGACCTAATGAAGGTGCGGGACTTCTACACTCGGGTGATGGGCCTGACTGTCACCGACGAGAACCCAGAGCGGGGTATCTGCTTCCTCAGCGCCGACCCGGAGAACGAACACCATGAATTGGCTCTTGGCCAGGCCCGCGGCGCCGACCATCCCGAAGGCGCAAGACCGGCCACTCAGAACGTTGGCCAGATTTCATACATAGTCCCAGACATGGCGGCGCTGCGTGAGCTAAATCGCAGGTTCAAAGAAGAACAGATTGAAATTCTGCGTACCGTCACCCACGGTATCTCCTGCAGCATCTACTTCCACGACCCGGAGAACAACGTGGGCGAGGTCTACTACAAAACCGGTTTTGTGGTGAAGCAAGGTTTCAGTCGGGCCATCGACCTGGACACCCAGGCAGACCAGGAGATTCTCGACTTCTCCCAGTCATTTGAAGCTTCAGAGGGACCGTTCCAAGGCGCGAAACTCCCGGTTAGCGGCGACGATTAGCCTAGCCCTCAACTTGGAGATTCTGAGCTGACAAACGCGCCCCGACCGGTCCTAGTCGGGGCGTTTATTTTGTTTTCAGAGTTTGAGTATCCAGCCAATCTACTGCGCTCTCCCTTGAGCCGGGGCACTGGCGGGTTTATAGTCTTAGCACCATGACTGATTTCAGCAGATACACCGTTTCCATCGATTACGACCGACGCCTGTACCAGCAGGACATTGCCGGGTCAAAGGCCCACGCCAAGATGTTGGCCAAACAGAGCATCATATCCCAGGAAGACGCCTCCCAGATTACTGAGGGGCTGGCATCGATAGAGCAGGAGATCAGGGATGAAAAATTCCCCTGGGACCCGACCCTGGAAGACCTGCACATGAACATCGAAAGTCGCCTGCACCAACTAATTGGCGCGGCGGCGGGCAGGCTGCACACAGCACGGTCTCGGAACGACCAAGTGGCCGTGGATCTGCGACTTTACACCAAGGGCACCATCGTGGACTTGGTAAAAGGCCTGCGGGGAGTGCAGGCTGCATTGCTGGGGCTGGCAGAGAAACATCAGGGCGTTGTGATGCCCGGCTACACTCACCTGCAACGGGCCCAACCGGTGCTCTTCCCCCACCACATGCTCGCCTATTTTGAGATGTTCCAGCGGGACATTGGCCGTTTTGAAGACTGCCACAAGCGCACCGACGTCATGCCTTTGGGCAGCGGCGCCCTTGCCGGAGTGCCCTACCAGACCGACCGCGAGTTCTTGGCCGCCGAGCTGGGCTTCAGTCGCATCAGCGCCAATAGCATGGACGCCGTGTCCGATCGGGATTTCGTAGTTGAATTCCTGGCTGTGGCATCGGTCTGCATGATGCATTTCTCCCGCATGTCTGAGGAGTTGATCCTCTGGTCCAGCGGCGAGTTCGGTTTTATCCGTCTGTCGGACGAGTTCACCACCGGCAGCAGCATCATGCCACAGAAAAGAAACCCAGATTTTGCCGAGTTGGCCAGGGGCAAGACCGGTCGAGTCTATGGAGATCTGATTGGACTCCTGACTACCCTTAAGGGCCTGCCATTGACCTATAACCGGGACATGCAGGAGGACAAGGAAGGCTTCTTTGACGCCGCCGACACCCTCACCACCACGCTGGACGTTTTCCAGGCCATGCTGCCTGGTATGCAGCTAAACGAGGAACGGATCTCAAGCCTAGCCAGCGAAAGTCAGATGCTGGCCACGGACCTGGCCGATTATCTGGTGGGCAAAGGCATGCCATTCCGCGAGGCCCACGGCATTATGCGACAACTGTCCCGCTACTGCGACGACGAAAATATCAGCCTTCAGGACCTGCCGCTGGCGGAGTACCAGAAGCTGTCAGACCTGTTTCAAGATGACGTTTATGACATTACGGCTGAGTCGTCTGCTGCCGCCCGGGATAACCCTGGCGGAACTGCCCCCAATCGAGTGGCGGCCGCATTACTAGAAGCAAAAAAGATGTTGGAGGCTGCTGGACATGGTTTCTGAGGCCAGGATTCTCATCGCACCATCGGTGCTGTCAGCAGATTTTGCCGATCTGGGCCGCCAGGTACGTGCCGTGACCGACGCGGGCGCTGATTTAATTCACGTGGACGTGATGGACGGTATATTTGTGCCAGCCATATCGTTCGGTGAGGTCGTGATCGATGCCATCAGGGCCAATACCGATGTGCCTCTGAACATCCACCTCATGATTCAGGAGCCGGAGAACCTGCTGTCCACTTTCGCCAAGGTGGAGTCAGACCAGATCCTGGTCCACGCAGAGGCCTGTGGGCACCTGCACCGGACCGTCGCCCGCATCAAGGACAAGGGCAACCAGGTCGGTGTGGCCATCAACCCGGGCACTTCTCTGAGCGCCGTGGAAGACGTTTTGCCAATGCTGGACATGGTGATGATCATGTCAGTAAACCCCGGCGCGTCCGGTCAATCATTCATTCCCCAGAGCCTGGACAAGATTCGCAGACTCAAAACCATGATCGAACAGGGCAACCACAGCGCCCAGATAGAGGTCGATGGAGGGATCAAGGCAGACTGGACCGCCCAGGACTCGGTCAAGGCCGGTGCGACCATCCTGGTGGCTGGGTCTGCCATCTTCAACGACCACGAGACCATCCCTGAAGCCATGAAAGGCATGCGCGGATGTTTCTTCAGTTAGTAACTCACAGCCCACAGCCGTCAGCTTTCAGGAAACACAAAAACACCCCATCACGACTCAACGTGACGGGGTGTTTTTGTGTTTCAGTCGGATTGGTTCCCTAAAGTGCAGCGAAGACCTTTTGGACCTTTTTGGACTTGTGCAGGGAGCGCAGGCAGCGAGTACAGATCTTTACTTTAACGGGTTTACCCTCGCGCATCAGCGTCTGTTTGTGGACGTTGGCCACAAACCGGGTCTTGGTGTGGCGGTTGGAGTGGCTGACATTGTTGCCGGCCATTCCAGCTTTTAGACAAATTTCACAGCGCATTGTTGTTCTCGTTTACTGCTGATTAGGCTCAACGCCAGACAGCATGATATCTCATTTCCATCCAGTTGATTGACCCTCAGATTAACACATTCCCCACGCTCAAACAACCAGCGCTGGCACATTAGAACCGGCGTGTGCCAGCGCTCCTCACCAACCTGATTTTCAATTCGCGCAGTTTTTTAGCAAACGACCAAGGTGTGGTATCCAGCGTTCCCTTGGCAGTGTATTATCCTCTCTGACTTTTATGTCTGAATTCCGTGTTAAACACAGGAGGGTTTTTATGAGAGTAATCAGAATCGCCGAGGTTGAAGTAGTCCCAATCGCCACCGCCACACCAATTCCGGGCTGGACCGGTGGAGACGTGAAGCGCACCAGGCAGAACCTGCTCCCGGAAGGCGCCAGCAAGACTTTCAACAGCAGCATCGTCAACTTTGAGAAGGGTGCTACCACCGGCTGGCACACCCACAAGAGCGACCAGATGTTGGTCGTTACTGCTGGAGTGGGCATCGTCGCTGACGAGAGCCACGAGCAAGAAATTACCGTAGGAGACGTGGTCCACGTTCTGCAAGGGGAGAACCACTGGCACGGTGCAACGGCCAACTCCTACATGTCCCACATCACCATCACCGCCGCCGAATAAATCTTCGGCGCCTAGTTGTTAAAAAAGCCCCTGAGTTAAACTCAGAGGCTTTTCGTATTCTTGCCACCAAAAAATCAGTCCTGATATTCCGGTCTGCTTTTCCAAGCCGGCTGGGGTGTTTCTCGGCCTATTTCAGGCAAGTACTCCGATTTTTCGACCAATGTTTGTTTGTGTATGTAGCGCGGGCAGTTCGGGTAAGACTCAGTGATTCGCACTCGCACTATGAACTGGGCCTCATGGTATTCAGCCATCAATGGGTCATTTTCATCAATGGTCGCCACGCCTTGAATTCGCAATCGCTGCTGCCCCGCAAAGTCGATGAATAGCATGCCCACATTCGGGTTCTCAAGCAGGTTTCCCATCGACTGATATTTGCCATTGCCGTCATAGTTGGGAAACGCAAGCGTTTGCTCGTCTGCCACTCGGACAAACCCAACATCTCCACCTTTGTAAGAACAGGTCGGCATACCGCGTTTATCACAGGTAGCCAGAAAAAACATATTTGCCTCTTCGATGAACCAGCGCTCGCCCTCACCCAGAGTCTCAGCAGCCCGCTCGGCCATCCGGTCAGCCAGCCGCCGAGTCCCGAACTTGTCTTGCAGATCTCGGTTACCTTGGTGATAGTCGTGGACCTTCATGCTAACTCTCCTGGCATGTTATTTCTCCTGGCGGCGCGTGATCTCAACGGTGGCATTTTCAATCACGGAGCCACGAATTGGCGGGTGGGGTTTTTTCACTCTGACAGAGACTGAGTCTACAGGGAAGTCCGACAAGATCCGGTCGACGATGGACTGCGCGGCAGCCTCCAGCAGGTTGCGAGGTTCGCCTTCCATCACATCCCTAACGGCGCGGTAGATGTGGGCGTAGCTTACTGTATCTTCCAAACGATCCGAGCCGCCGGCAACGCTCAGATCCATCTCCACAGCTAGGTCCACCAGATATTCCTGACCTTGAACACGCTCCTCAGGATTCACGCCGTGGAACCCGTAGAACCTCATGCCTTCCAGGACGATGCGGTCTGCTTTCTGAAAATCTTCTTTCAATTCGGTTTAGCGCCTAACGGCCTGTGGCTTCGATGCCATCGGCGAGGGCCAACAGATTCTGGGCTCGTTTCACCACGGGCACATCAACCATGCGACCGTCCAGGGCCAAGGAGCCGCGTCCTGCGGATTCGGCTTCTTCCCAGGCTTCCATGATCTTCCTAGCATAGGCAACTTCTTCGGCAGACGGACTAAATACTTCGTTGATTATGTCAAGCTGGGCAGGGTGGATGGCATGCTTGCCGGTGTAACCCATCTGCCGCGCTCGCATGGCGTCGGCCCGCAGAGCGTCCGGGTCTTGGAATAGAACAAATGGCGAATCCAAAGATGCCACATTCGCTGCCCTGGCTGCTATTGGGACCAATGACCTGGGAACTTGAACCTCTTCCCCGGTGTCGGACCGTTCGATACCCATGTCGTTGGTGAAATCCTCGGCACCGAACGCCAATGCGATGACCCGTGACGAAGATTTAGCAATGTCTCTGGCATCGACCATTGCGCTGGCGGTCTCAGCCCAGGCCACTACTTTGGTAGAACCGACTTCTACTCCAGCAGATGGTTCAATGGCCTTCAGCATGCGGTCAAGGTCGTGCATGTTCCAGGTCGACTCAACCTTGCCCAGGCTGATGCCGTATAGGTCTGGGGAAACCAGAGCTTCCAACTCGGTGCGTGTTAGTCCGGTATCCAGGGAGTTCACCCGCACAATGACCCGTTGTCCTTGCTGGTGCAGGATCGGCACCCATTTCTTGGCCAGTTCTCTCGCATCGGTTTTGCCCCCAGCGTGAACGGAGTCTTCCAGATCTACGACTATTACATCGGCCTTGAACGACTTAGCCCGTTCCAGCATGTTTTCCCGGTTGCCAGGCACAAAGATAAAGCTGCGATAGAGTTCCATATTTAGTGTGTATTCCTATTTGCTGTGGTATTTACCCAGAGCTACGTTATTTCAAATTTGGCCGTAAACAGACCCAAGCTATTCCATGTCGCCCCAAGTGAGGCCCCATTTGGTGTCCACCTTCAAGGTCACGTCCAGATCCATGGCGGCGGGCATCTCGTCGAAGACCAGGTCTTTTAGGGCGTCCATTTCTTCTTTTGGAGTCTCGAAAACCAGTTCGTCGTGCACTTGAAGGAGCATCTTGGTCTTCATGCCCTCATCGTCGAGGCGTTTTTGCACTCGGATCATGGCAAGTTTCATTATGTCGGCTGCGGTTCCTTGGATGGGCATGTTGATGGCCATCCGCTCGGCCCCGCCTCTAACGTTGAAGTTGGGACTATTGATGTCTGGCAGATAGCGACGCCGCCCGAGCAGGGTCTCGACGTACTGCTCCGCTCTGGCTTTGACCTTCACCTGCTCCAGATAATCACTGATGCCAGGATATTTGGCGAAATAGGCCTCGATGAACGATGCGCCTTCTTCTCGGCTGAATCCGGTCTGCTGGGAGATTCCGTGTGCCGACAGACCGTAAATCACCCCAAAGTTGAGCACCTTAGCGATCCGCCGTTGGTCTGCCACAACATCGTTTAGCGGCACATCAAACATCAACGAAGCCGTAGATGAGTGGATGTCCTCTCCACGTCGGAACGCTTCCAGCAAGCCAGGGTCCTGGGATATATGGGCCAGCACCCGCAATTCGATCTGCGAGTAGTCTGCCGAGAAAAGCAGCCAATCTGGCGCTCCCTCAGCGATAAAAGCCTTCCGAACCTGGCGGCCCATCTCGGTCCGAATGGGAATGTTCTGCAGGTTGGGGTCGCTGCTGGACATCCGCCCAGTGGCCGAGCCGGTCTGGTTGTAGCTGGTGTGTACCCGTCCGGTGTCCGGATTTACCATTTCCGGCAGGGCGTCCACGTAGGTCGACTTCAGTTTGGACACCTGCCGATACTCCAAAATCTGGTCCACCACCGGGTGCAGACCTTTCAGCCCCTCAAGGGAATTGGCATCAGTGGAGTAGCCAGTCTTGGTGCGCTTGGTCTTTGGCAGGCCAATCTCGTTGAAAAGTAGGTCGCTCAACTGTTGGGGCGAATTGATATTCACCGTGTGGCCAATGGACTTGTAGAGTTCTTCCTCTGTCTGGAACATCTGCTCACGCAGGTCTTCAGACATCTCACGCAGCCCAGCTGAGTCCAGCATGATGCCGTGGCGTTGCATTGTCACCAGGACCGGTACAAGCGGCATCTCCATGTCGGTCAATAGGGATCTCAGGCCTTCCCGCACCACCGGCTCCTCAAAGGCCAAGCGCAGACGGGCGGTCATATCGGCATCGGCGGCGGCGTAAGGGGCGGCCGTTTCTATGTCCACTTGGTCGAAAGTAATCTGTTTTTTGCCAGTACCGATCAGCTTGTTGATGGGCGTCATTTCTTGGCCCAGAACGTCCAACGCAAGATTCTTAAGCCCCAATTGACCGCGACTCAGCAGATGAGCAGCGACCATGGTGTCGAAATCGACGCCCTGACAGTCGATGCCATGGCTGGCCAGTATTGTCATGTCATAATTGGCGTTGTGGGCGCACTTGCTAATATCCGGCGACTCAAACAGCGGACGCACCGCTGCCAAGACCTCTTCCATCGGCAGTTGCTCACCTTCTTGATGCCCCACAGGCACGTACCAGGCCACCGTGGGCGCAGTTGAGAAACTTAGTCCCACCAGGCCCGCTTGCACGGCATCCAGGCCAGTGGTCTCGGTATCAAATGAGAACTGACCGGCTTCATACAACGTCGCCAGCATCTGTTCCAGCTGCCCTTTGGTCTGCACCACCGTGTAGTCAACGGCTTCAGTTGGAGCAGCCGCCGGAGCATTTTCTGTTGCTGCCGATGTTTCCGAGCCGTCCGGTTCCGGAACTCTGGGAATAATAGTAAAGAACTCAAGCTCGGTCATGAACTGAACCACTGCGTTCCGGTCAAAATTGCCGAACTTGGCATTCTCTAGGTCCAATTCCACCGGACTATCACAGTCGATGGTCATTAACCCGCGGTTGAAGAAAGCGCGGTCCTTGAACTCTTCCAAAGACGACTTTACGCTGGGTCGCTTGACCTCTTCGAGGTGCTCATAGATGCCCTCGAGGTTGTGGTATTCATTGAGCAAGGCGATGGCTGTTTTTTCGCCCACCTTGGGCACGCCGGGGATGTTATCCGAACTGTCACCCAACAGCGCTTTGAAATCGGTCTGCTGTGCTGCTGTGAGGCCGGAGTAGCGCTCCATCAGGGCTTCTTCGTCATACACCTTGCGGTCTTGAATACTGGAGGCCAAGTCGACCCTGACTCTGGGGGATATCAGCTGAAAGGTGTCCCGGTCTCCAGTGAGGATAACCGAGTCCATGCCGATTTTTTCTGCTTGAGCGGCTAGGGTCCCGATGACATCGTCCGCTTCCCAGCCCTCAAGCTCAAACACGGGCACACCAAATGACTCCATCAACTGTTTAACGCGGCCAAATTGGGGACGTAGTTCTTCGGGTGTTGACTCGCGCTGGCCTTTGTACTCAGGGAACTGCTTGTGGCGGAAGGTCGGCGCCGACAAATCAAAGGCGATGGCGCAGTAGGCCGGATTCCATTCGTTTAGCGCTCTAAGGAACACGTTAGCAAAGCCATAAACCCCGGTCACGTCCTCTCCAGTGGCGTTCACCGTGAGGTGCCTTTGGGTGGAAATGGCCCTGAACGACCGGTGAACCATGGCATGGCCGTCCATGATCATCACCAACGGTTCGCGTTTTTTAAGAGCAGGGGCAGCCGGAGTTGCCGAAGCGGCCGGAGTTGCGGCTAGTTCAGGCTGGTCATCGCCGAACATGGGAATCGTGTGTGCTTGTTCATCCGCCATGGCGGCACCTCAGCAGGTCCAAATTCATCCCCGGGCGCGGTTGGTCGGCCCATACGGGGTTGCAGTTGTAAGAACCCGCCGCCAGCGAAAAAACCGGCAGCGAGGGTGGCCGCATTATACATTAGGCATTAGAGGGTGGCGCGCCTGGGAGCGTCAGTATCCACTCTTCGTTTTCATACCAATCACTCACGAATGCCTCACCGAAAAGCTCATGTTAAAATATATGCTCAGACTGCATATAATCGTTATTGATAAATCGATACTGGACAAAATAAGTGCCGCTCTACGAATATCGCTGTGGCGATTGCCAAAAAATATCCTCTGTGCTGATCCGCAGTGTTTCTGCAGACACCAAAGACCTGCAACCAAACTGTGATCATTGCCAAGGCACCGACATGCAGCGGTTGATTTCCAAATTCTCATTCAGGGCGTCTTGGG
>Ga0209402_10002347_pt1 | contig 19121 bp, 24 predicted proteins | sample ArcticOcean_MG_C_3_FD_187437 | JGI IMG/M metagenome (GOLD analysis project Ga0209402, IMG submission 187437) | Marine microbial communities from western Arctic Ocean - ArcticOcean_MG_CB8_126 (SPAdes) (version 2) | ecosystem: Environmental > Aquatic > Marine > Oceanic | place: Arctic Ocean... | reverse complement strand
GGGTAGGGGACCCCCCCCCGGACACCAAGGAGCGTCGCGATCGCACGTCAAGGAGAGTGCGCGTAGCCTTCTCCTTTCGGCTCGCGGCCAACACGTTCCGGGCCCCCCTGGTGGTGTATATGCTATCCGCGATAGAGTTCAGCTAGCCGGGCTCAGCGGCGGAGCAACGCCTCCTGACGCTGACGCCAGCCCTCGTCATTGTGCCGAGTCCCGTCGGTGAAAGATGTCCGGTGAGTCCCCCCAAATGCGCGTCGATATATAGGGAGAATCGACATGACGTACTTTGGTACCAAACGTACTCGACAGTTCGGCCTTTCCTGGCTCGTGGCCCTGGCCGTGGTAGTCCTTTCGGCGGCATCGGCCGCGGCTCAGGAGGGCACGATCACCGGCCGCGTCACCGACGCAGCGAACGGACAAACCCTCCAAGGTGCGCAGGTGTTCGTGGTCGGGAGCGCACGCGGAACTCTGACCAACGCCGATGGGGGCTACACCCTTCTGCTTCGTGCCGGCACGTACACGATCAGTACGCAGTACATCGGCTACCAATCGTCCGAGCAGACCGTCGCGATCGCCGCGGGAGGAACCCAGTCGGTGAGCTTCCAGCTCAGCGTCGATGCGCTGGCCATCGATGGGATCGTGGTCACCGGTGCCCGGACTCAGCGTACGGCGGTCGAGACGACCGTGCCGGTCGACGTGATCACGGCGGCCGATATCGCGCAGTCGCCCCCCACCGAGTTGAACCAGGTGATCCGGGATATCATCCCGTCCTTCAACGCTTCTCACCAAACGATCTCGGACGGAACCGATCACGTGAATCCAGCCAGTCTCAGGGGCCTTGGACCCGACCAGGTGCTCGTGTTGATCAACGGAAAGCGCCGCCATCACAGCGCGCTCACGCACGTGAACGGTACGTTCGGGCGCGGCACGGTCGGGGTGGATCTGAACGCGATCCCGACGTCGGCGGTCGAGCGGATCGAGGTTCTGAGGGATGGCGCCTCGTCTCAGTACGGCTCCGACGCCATCGCGGGTGTCGTCAACATCATTCTCAAGAGTCAGACCGACGCGCTGATCGGAAACGTCCAGTCGGGTCTGACTGGGGAGGGCGACGGCGAGCAGGTGAGCGCCGTCGCCAACTTCGGCTTCGACGTCGGCGAGAGCGGCTACTTCAACGTCACGGGTGAGCATCTGAACCGTCAGGCGACAAACCGCTCGGATCCTTATCAGGGGTCCCTCTTCTTCACCGACCGCACGGCAGACGACGCGGAGATCGCCGCGCGTGGGCTGACCCGCGAGGAGCTGAGCATGAGGACGGGCCAAGGCGAAGCGACTCTGGGAAGCGCCTTCTTCAACGGCTCGTTCGAGCTCTCCTAAGATGCGGAGCTCTACACCTTCGGTGGGGTCACGCACCGCAACGGTATCGCAACGGGCTTCTACCGACGGCCCATTCAGGAGGAGCGGGTCGTCTTCTCCCTCTACCCCAACGGCTTCCTTCCCGAAATCCACACCCAGATAGGTGACCAGTCCCTCACGACGGGACTCAGGGGGAGGAAGGGAGCGTGGGACTTCGATCTGAGCGTGGCCACGGGCCGCAGCACCTTCCAGTTCAACATCGAGAACACGAACAACGCCTCGATCGGAGGCGCCAGCCCCACGTCCTTCGATGCCGGCACGCTGACTTACCAGGAGACCACCGGAAACTTCGACGCGGTTCGACTCATCGACACGAACGGTGCCCTCAGGTCCTTGTCACTGGTACTCGGCAGTGAGTACCGCGTCGAGAATTTCGCGATCGGCGCGGGTCAGTTCGAGTCCTACGGCCTCGGCAACGGCGGGTCCGTTCCGGGAGTGGACTTCGACACGACCTCGGCGGGGGCGCCCAAGGCGGCAGGCTCGCAGGTGTTCCCCGGCTTCCAGCCCTCCAACGAGGTCGATCGTAACCGAAACAGCATCGCGGGCTACGCCGGGCTCGAGGCGCAGGTGTCCGACCGCTTCACGGTCGATGTGGGCGGGCGCTACGAGAACTACAGCGACTTCGGCAACACTCTCAACGGGAAGGTGGCGGCCCGTTTCGAGATCGCATCCGACTTCGCGTTGCGTGCCGCGGTCAGTAACGGATTCAGGGCGTCGTCGCTGAACCAGGTCTGGTTCAACAACGTGAGCACGCAGTTCGTCATCGATCCCTTGACCAGCGAGCTCGTCCCGGCGCGGGTGCTCACCGGGAGCAACAAGGACCCTGTGACCAAGGCCTTCGGTGTGCCGGATCTGAAGGAAGAGACGTCGGTCAACGTCTCCGCCGGCTTCACTTGGCGGCCGATGAACAACCTCTCGGTCACCGCCGACGGGTATTACATCGATATCAGCGACCGGGTCGTGCTCTCGAGCCGATTCGCCACTTCGGACGCCACGATCGGAGGCGACGTAGCCACCATCCTCGCGCCGTTCGCGTCGCTGGGCGTCTCGCAGGCGCAGTTCTTCGCGAACGCGGTCGACACCGAGACGAAGGGCGTGGACGTGGTCGTCAACTATGTGACGCAGTTGGCGGACGGCTCGCTCAGCCTTACAGGCTCGGTGAACTTCACCGAGACCGAGGTGAAGTCGATCAACGTGCCGCAGTCGATAGCGGACCGGTTCACGATGGGGAGCACCGACGCCATCGCGGGCGTGCTGTTCAACCGCGAGGAGTTCAACCGTCTCGAGACTGCGCTTCCACGCCAAGCGGGCTCGGTGTCGGCCCGTTGGACACGCGGCAGATTCAACCTCGGGGCCAGCGGGAACTACTACGGCAAGATCTTCTACCGGCCGACGAACGAGGCCAACGACGAGGAGTTCGGAGCGAAGGTCCTGGTCGATACGAGCATCGGCTACGAGCTGGCCAACGGGGTCACGTTCCAGGTCGGCGGCAACAACGTCCTCGACACGTTCCCCGACAAGCACACGAAGGACGCGAACATCGGCTCGGGGAACTTCCCGTACAGCCGACGCGTCACGCAGTTCGGAATGAACGGCGGTTACTACTACGCGAGGCTCGGGGTCGTGTTGGGTAGCTGACAGCCTGACGGCGCCACCGACCGGTCCGGCCAACCAACGGGCCGGTCGGCCGGCGCCGGAAGCCCGGCACTATGCACGCGTTGTCTGCCGTTACAGGTGCGCCAGGAAATCACCCAATCGGTCGCAGCCTTGGACCAAGTTGGGAAACAGGGTGGCGAGCTGCTCCTCGTCCATCGCCGCGGGCCCGAAGGGGTTCGCGGAAGTGGTCGAAATCCGGAAAGAGGTCGTGTTCGATCAGAGCCGCCTGAATCGCCCGGGGCACCGGGAACGGCGACTGGCCGAAGCCGAAGTGAAAGACCTCTTGGCCGTTCGCACGAAGTTGCCGGATGCGCTGATTGATCGACGGACGCATGATCGAATGTACCAAGAAGGGCACCAAGAGCCCCCTACTCCAACGCCGACCCCGAATCTCCCCTTTGGGTAAACGCGTACATCCACAGGATCCTGGAGCTCCTGTAGTTGATCAGGGCCATCGGGCCAACCACGGCTGCAATGATCAATAGGAGAACGGACGGTTCGGTTATGAAGTAGTGAATCGACAGGTAGACGGTAACGCTCTCGGCGAGAGTCAACGCATAACTGACGTACATCGCCCCGAGGAAGAAGCCGGGCTCTTTCTCGAAGTGGTGAGAACACCGTGGGCAGTCCTCCTTCATGACCGGCATCTGCAGCTTGAGTAGGCTGCCTTTCCGGGCGAAGACGGCTCCCGTTTCGCAGTTAGGGCATCTCCCTTTGACGATACTCAGAATACGATTCATCGTGTCAGTACGCCGCGATCCCCGTCACCGCCTGCCCCAGAATCAACCCGTGAATATCGTGCGTGCCCTCGTACGTGTAGACCGACTCCAGATTGGCCATGTGCCGCATCGAATGGTACTCGACGAGGATCCCGTTGGCTCCCAGTAAGCGCCGAGCCTCACGAGCGATGTCGCACGCCATATCGACGTGGGCACGCTTGGCCAGAGACACCTGCTGGGGTGTCATGGTGCCGGCGTCTTTGAGTCGGCCGAGCTGGTGGTTTACGAGTTGCGCTTGGGTGATTTTGGTCAGCATGTCGGCCAACCGGATCTGTTGGATCTGTTTGCCCCCGAGCGGCTTACCGAACATCATACGCTCCTTTGAGTAGCTCCTGGCTTCGTCGAAGCAGGCCATCGCGGCGCCCACGGCGCCGTATGCGATCCCGAAACGAGCTTGCGTGAGGCACATGAGCGGGCTCTTCAGTCCGCTACTCTCGGGGAGCACCGCGCCGTCGGGTAGGTGCACGTCCTCCAGATGCAGCTCGCTGGTGTCGGAGGCGAGCAAGGACAGCTTCCCCTTCTGGTCCCGAGCGGAAAAACCTTCCACGTCCGTCGGCACGACGAACCCGCGGATGCCCTTGGGGTCACCGATCTCTCCGGTCTGGGCCCAGACGATCGCGACGTCCGCCATCGACCCGTTGGTGATCCACATTTTGGTGCCGTTCAGCAGCCACCCGTCGTCGGTCTTCTTAGCTGTGGTGATCATGCCACCTGGATTCGAACCGTAGTCGGGTTCGGTGAGGCCGAAGCAGCCGATCTTCTCACCAGTCGCCAGCTTGGGTAGCCACTCGATCTTCTGCTCGTCACTACCGAAGGCAAAAATGGGGTACATGACCAGCGCGCCCTGCACCGAAGCAAACGAACGAATACCGGAATCGCCGCGCTCGAGCTCCTGAGCGATGAGGCCGCACGCCACGTTGTTCAGGCCCGCACAGCCGTACTCCTCCGGCAGATTCGTGCCCAGCATGCCCATCTCGCCCAACTCGGGGATGAGCTCGTTCGGAAAGCGCCGATCGATGTACGCTTGGCCGATGAGGGGTATGACGCGTTCCTCGACCCACTCGCGCACGGTGTCGCGGATCATGCGCTCCTCTTCACTCAGGAGCGAGTCGACGTCGTAGAAGTCCGTCCCCTGGAATTTACCCGCCATGCGTCTGCCTCACTTGGGATCGAGAGCCCCGAGAATCGCTCCAGAAAGTAAGTGGATCGCCAAGCGGGCGGGATGGGCCCGGCCCTAGTGGTCGGGCCCGTCCGGCGTCTCGGCCTCCACGGCGGCCTCACCAGCGGTCTCCCCGGCAGCCTCACCGCGTACACGCTCGACCCCATAGAGCACCTCGCGCGTCACGCGCGCGCTCACGTAGAAGGCGGCCAAGACCGTACCGACCCACCCGCCGATCACCAAGTTCGAGGGTTGTATGTAGAGCCAAATCCACAGCGCCAGCGCCACCCCGATCGCGAGACCAACATACCAACCTTGACCCGCGGCTCGTCGCTGAGCTGCTTCCTGGCACGCATCACACCAGAGTAGCCGGTCGAGGTCCTGGCGGGGGTGGACTCCATCGCAACGTTGGCACGCCGCCTCGAGGGAGCCGATGTCCTTACGAATCACGAGTGGCCGCCGGCGCGGCCCACCAGCCGACCGCTCATTGGGTCAACTGACGAAGTCCTCACTATACCCGTACTCGGTATGCTCCTGCCCCCAATCGACGAGATCCTCGAGGAGAACCGGCTTCCGGGTCCCCTCGGTCCTTGCTTTCCCGGCAATGTTTTTCGACCGTCGCCAGGTGAGCTCGTTCAACGATTCCCTGTGGAGAAAAGCGCGGGCAACCTCGGTTTCATTGCGGCCGGTACGGGTGATCACCCGCACACCGGACAATCCTGGGTACGCCTGAAACAGAGCTTCGGTCTCGTTTGTAAAGAGGTAGATATACGGTCCGACTTTGGCCCAAAGAGCGCCACCCCTTCGGACGTGCCGGGTGGGTTGATTAACCGTGAGCTCTACGATGTTGCCGGTCACGCGGGCGGCCACGTCGGACGAACTGTAGAGTGCCTCCACTGCGTCCTCTGAAGGCATGGCAAGATCGGCTTCTTCGCAAGCCAGACTCCCTAAAGCCAGACTCATTGCCAGCACGTTGATGATCAGCCTATTCGTCATTGAGCAATCTCGTCATTTTGTGATTATTTGTATCACTTTCTACTGCACGTACCACAACAACGTTTCAGCAAATTCCTCCACGGCCGAAGCGAGGGTCCCGAAGTCGGCCAACTCACCCGGCCTCCCCGCCACCACCCCGAACCACACCACGCGTCCATCTCGCACGTTTAATATCGTCACTACAAGCTCGACGACCGATCCCCCATCCGCAGCGTCGGTCCCGGCGCGGACCGCCACCGGAATCACCGCAATTTCCGAGTTGGTCAGCGCTCCCATCCGGCGAAGCTGACCGTACAGAGGATCACCCACCCGCCGTACTTCCCCACCGAGAAAGAGGCCCACCGGTAGGCCTCTCACCCTGGTATCCATGGCGGGAGACCGCGCTAAAGCGTCCTCCAACCCGTCAGAAAAAATCCAATCGACCTCGGCCCCTCGAGTCCGAAGCGCAAAGTCGATCTCCGGGCTCGCATCACCCGGCACGTCGCCCCGGATCTGCACCGGGAACACCATCACCCGCCTGCCCCGAAGATCCGGAATGGCTCCTGCGAAACTTCCCGCCGTTGGGGCCGACCCACTTCCAGCGCATCCGGCCCCGACAACCACTGCAAGCAGCATGCCGATCAGGATCTTCCGCCAATCAGCTTCGGATTTTTTGAGCGCGTCCGACAAGGTGCTCTCCTTGAAACGCAACGAACACACGCACGGAGAATCGCAGAACTGATCAAAGAATCGCACAACCTACTCAAACGATCCAGAAGGTTGTTGAAGCTAGAAGGCTGTTGAAGAAAGCGGGTCGCGCACATGGCGCTTGTGCGCGTTCAGACAAGGAACGACGACGAGTCGTAGCCTGGCTACGGCGAGGAGGAGAGACGCAGGATCAACCGCACAACCGCCACGTGCCCAGGACCGTGTGGGGCATGAGCATACGCGTTGAAGGGTTGGGGTGGCACGGCCCCAACGCGACCCACTGTACTTCTTCAACAGCCTTCTAGGGCCCTCGCCAAATCTCCGTGTCGGGGCGGAACACGGCCCAAGCGAACCAGAAGTGGTTCCCGTGAACGATCTCCGTGAGCTGGGTCCCCGCAGCGGGACCCGCCGTGGCCCTCCCCGACAGATTCCAGGTCGAACGGGTCTCACGGTCCCGGAAAAGGCCGTCCCCGGCAGGCTCGAACGTCAAATTCCGGCCGCCGAACTCGGGAGAAAACGTGGCGGACGAGCCGACGTCTCGTCCTCTCGCGATCGTTTCGTTGTCGAGGGCACTAGCCGTTCCTGGCGCCCAAAAAACCACGACATCCAGATCACCGACTCCAACGTTGGCGACGCGCGATTCGGCAAGGATCGAGAAAGGCACCGCCACATATTCGTCGTCGTTCTCCAGCGCGACGATCCGCTCCATCGCCTCGAGTCGAGGGTCCTCACGGCCGAATCGGAAGAACTGCTGCCAGGGGGCTCGCTCACGATCGTAGCCCCGATGCGGGTTGTTGCCGTACCGCTCGGTGAACGAGGCCGGAAAACCCGTGTCCCTGGAGAGCACCCGTGCCGACGGCTTTTGTCGCTTTACGTCCCTCCAACTCAGAACCGTAATCGGTACCGATGTGAGCCGCTCTCCCGCCCATTCGCCGACCAACCCCTCGCCTGTAGCCTGCTGCCACCAGGTCTCGGTTTGTCGATCGTACATGACCAAGTCGGAATGACGGAGCCGGCCTGTTGTTCCGAAATCCAGCGTTCTACCTCGAAACTGGCGATCGAACGCGATGGTCGTATTACACAGCGGACAGAACGTGACGGTCACCGGCCGACCGCCGATCTCGTCGTTCACGATCCCATGCCAGATCATGATCGAAAGTGGGTAGACTTTGGACTCACCGTTGAAGCTCATCAGCGCGACCGGATCCCGGTCCGAGAGCCAATCGTCCGCTTCTGGGATCGTAATGAAGGACGGCTGATCAAGGGCGCGGATGCCGTCCTTCGGCGGGCCACCGGACGCGAACTCTTCGAAGAGCACCGTGTGACGGCTGAAGTCCGTCTTCCACGGATCACGCCCCGCCACGTCGGGTCGTTCTTGAGTCGACACCTCCGTCGGGTGCACCGAAACAATCAGGGCCAGGCTCGTCAGAAGGGTTCGAACCAAATATTTCGGGGCACGGATCATATGGATTTTCTGGTGGACGAGGAGTGCCGCTCAAAGAGTCGAATCAATCTTCGGGGCTCGCCGTTCCAAAGAAGACTCACCCACCGTCTTGCTCCGACCAATCCAGGGCGGTTCTATTAGCTTTCAACTAGCTTTCAAGGCAATGCTCCGATCACCCACAACCCCAACCGGATCCCTAGCATGAGTGATTCCCCCGTTCGGCTCGTTTCATGGAATGACCTTCCCAAAGAGGAGTTAAAACCCGGTCTGACCAGGAACTGGGTGACCGGGGAAAAAGGCATGCTCGCACAGATCTACTTCGAGAAGGGAGTCGTGGTGCCGAAGCACAGCCATGAGAACGAACAGTTCGCCTACGTTCTCGAGGGGGCTCTGCTTTTTAGGATTGGAGACGACCAGTCGCAGGAAGTGGTCGTGCGCGCGGGGGAAGTACTACATATTCCATCCAACGTGCCACACAGTGCGGAAGCGCTCGAAGCGACGGTGGATCTCGACGTCTTCGTGCCTCCCAGGGAGGACTGGCTGACCGGTGCGGACGACTATTTACGCGGCTAGCGATTCCTCCTGAGCCCTAGTCGACCCGTTTACGCAATTTTAGGATCGTTTGCCCACCTAGAGGGCACGTAGCCGCTACCGACACGGAGTCAACACGAATGGAATTGGGTCTCGAAGGAAAAACAGCGTTGGTCGCGGCGTCGAGCCGTGGACTGGGTCGAGCCGTCGCCCACGAACTGGCCAGGGAGGGTGCAAGCCTCCTGATCTGTGCCCGCACTGTGGCTCCCCTCGGAGAGGCGGGTCAGGCGATCCACGATGCCACCGGCGCCGAGGTTGTGGCTGTCCCGGCAGATCTGACCAACACTGAAGACGTCGAGCGTCTCATGGAGACTGCAACGACGGAATTCGGGAAGATCGACATTCTGGTCACCAACACTGGTGGACCCCCGCCGGGCCCCTTCGAGAGCCACTCGGCCGAGGTGTGGAGTACCGCCGTTGAGCAGAACCTCTACAGCGTCTTGAATCTCACTCGGGCGGTGCTCCCGGGGATGAAAGAGGCCGGGTGGGGCCGGATCATCAACATCACTTCGGTGGCCGTCAAACAACCGATCGACGGCCTCATACTGTCGAACGCGGTCCGTGCGGCCGTCACGGGGTTTGCGAAAACACTGGCCAATGAGGTCGCCTCCACCGGTATCACCGTAAACAATGTGATGCCAGGCTACACCAGGACCGGGCGCTTGGACGGACTCGCGAAAAACATCGCAGAGAGTCAAGGCATCACGGTGGAAGAAGCGTTTGCGAATTGGGAGGCACAGAGCCCCATGAAACGCATCGGTGAGCCCAGGGAATTTGCCGCGCTAGTGGCGTTTCTGGCGTCCGAGCGAGCGAGCTATATCACTGGCACGTCGATCCCCGTCGACGGGGGCTTTATCCAGGCGCTACTCTAGAGGCCTAGAACTCGGCCACGAACCGCGCCGCAAGCGCCGGCCCGGCACCGTCGTCCTCATGTTTGAAGAAGACGTAGGCGTCCGTCCACTTCTGATCTGAGACCAACGCGTGCCCAGCGAGCCAAGTCACCGGGCTCGTAGACCGCCCTACGAAGGCGTAGGTACCCATACGGCGCCGTGGCCACCACCTCTGGCGGCTCGTCCGGACCCGTGTCCGCAACGACCAGAGCAACGCCGGCGTCGCTGAGGATCGCGTAGGTCTCGTCGTCGAACCAGGAGTCGTGCCGGAACTCGAACGCCGCCCGTAGGCCCACCGGAAGGAGCGCGAGGAAGTCACGAAGCCGCTCGATGTCGATCTTCAGGTTGGGAGGAAGCTGAAAGAGCATCGGACCGAGGCGCTCCCCCAGCTCACTGGACACGTCCACCAAGTAGCTCAACTCGTCCTGGGTGTCCTTGAGCCGCTTGAAGTGAGTGATCTTGCGCGATGCCTTGAGCACGAAGGAGAAGTCGTCCGGCACTTTGTCCGCCCAGTCGGCGAGCGTCGCCCGTTTGGGCATGCGATAAAACGTGTTGTTGATCTCGACCGCGTTCAGGCGTTCCCCATAGTAGGCCAGCATCCCCTCGTTGGAGAGATCCTCCGGATAAAAAGGGCCTTTCCACTCTTTGTACGAAAAGCCGCTCGTCCCGACCCAGTGTTTCATCACTCCATGTCCTCGATGCCCAGAAGTAGATACATGACCGCCGCAGCCTCGTCGGTCAGGGCCTGCGATCCGAACTCGTCCAACCACTGGTGCGCGGCAGACGCACATTCACCCACGATCTCCTGGAGTTCCGACCGTTCGGCCTCGGACAAAGTCGCGAAGAGGAGTGGACGACAGACGTCGTCTCCCGCGCCAAGCCGCGCCGCCCAAGGGCCGAGGGGCCGAAGTGGTTCCGGGACTCCGGTCCAGGTGAGCGCTTCGCCCAGTGCCGCCTGGAGGCCGAGACACTCATCGAGCTCGTCCTGGGGCCCATTCTTATGGCGGCCGGCCGCCGCCTCGGCGCGATCCACCTCGTCCATAAGCCAGGATCGGACCCAATTTCGGGCACGCAGAAAGCCATTCATGAGAAGGGTCCGCGCGTCCGTAGGTGTCCCAGCCGCCTCGAGTCCAGTCGTAGTGTCGCGAGATCGACCTCTTGGCGCTCGGCGGCGGCCTCGATCCCCGATAGCGCTTCTGCTTCCTGGCCGAGTTCGGCCAGCAGCGTCAAGTACATGATCTCCGCATCTCGCCGGTCCGAATCCAGCTCTTTTGCGACGCGCACAGCCTCCAGGGCTTCCTCGGTCTGATCCGTCGAGTCTAGACCATAACTCAGCGCGAGGTGTAGCGCGGAATTCGAAGGCTCCGACGACCGGGCCGCCTGCCACGTGTTGATGGCTCGAGCAAGAGCCGACTCGTCGAAGTCATTGATATACTCCCCGTACTCGATCAGGCCTCGGTCGTACGGGCTCTGAGTTCGTTTCGCCTTCACAGACCCCCCTCGTCTATCGCCCATCGATGGATCCCAATCGTCGGTGGCCCCTCCACGTAAGGTCGAGTACGCGCGGCTTCATCAAGATGTCGAGCCCAAGCCATGCATGCGGGCAGCCGAACACCCCCCACCCCGGCCCCCGCGTCGGATTGACTCGGCGCGAGCCGGCCCCGAGCTTGGTCCGATGACGACCGACTCGATGCTGTCCGTGAGCCAGCTACTGGAGCAAGAGAACGTCCGACGAGCGTGCGAGCACATCTTTGAGACGGACGACCGAACCCTCAGGGACCAGATCGCCCTCACTGAGATTCCTGCTCCACCGTTCGGGGAAGAGATCCGGGCTCTCCACATGGCGGAACTGTTGGGCGAGGCCGGCTTGGCCAACGTCCATCGGGACGCCGTAGGCAACGTTGTCGCCCTCCGCCCAGGCGCTGAAGATCGCCCGCCACTCGTGCTCTCGGCGCACCTCGACACCGTTTTTCCCCACGGCACCGACGTGGCGGTTCGCAGGGACGGCGACGTACTGCGGGCCCCCGGGATCTCGGACGACGGGCGGGGCCTCGCGGCCCTCGTCGCGGTCGCCCGAGCCCTGTCGCTCGCCGACGTCGCAACGCGCCTTCCGATCCTCTTCGCCGCCACGGTAGGCGAAGAGGGAAGTGGAGATCTTCGCGGCGTACGTCACCTCTTCCGGACGGACGGCGCCGCGGCTGATGCAGCCGGGTTCATCTCTCTGGACGGAGCGGGGACGAGGTACGTGGTTACGAGAGGCCTCGGGGCGCGGCGCTTTCGTGTGGTACTCCGCGGCCCAGGAGGGCACTCGTGGATCGACTCTGGCGCACCCAACCCGATTCACGCACTGGGACGTGCGGTGGGCGCCTTGGCGGCGTGGCCGACGCCGACCGACCCGCCCCTCAGTCTGTCGGTCGGGCGTTGGGGGGGAGGAACCAGCGTCAATGCAATCCCGGAGGAAGCGTGGGCGGAGGTGGACTTACGGAGTGAATCGAGTCGCCATCTCCAGGCCGGGGAGGAACGCCTGCGGGCGATACTCGAACGCTCCCTGGCCGAGGAGAACTCGCGCCGGACGGTCAAGCGGCGCCCACTCGAGCTCGAAGTGAACCTGGTAGGCCGCCGGCCGGCCGGGGCCACCGACCTGCAGTCCGCCCTTGTGGAGTCGGCGCTGGAAGCCACGCGAGCAGCCGGTGTCGAGCCGGCGATCACGGTTTCCTCGACCGATGCCAACCTTCCCATGTCGTTGGGGATCCCCGCCGTCACTCTCGGAGCGGGCGGTTCGGCCGGTGAGGTCCACACGACCCGCGAGTGGTATCGCAACGACAACGGTCCAGCGGGAATCCAACGTGCCCTTCACACGGTGCTACTCGTCGCCGGATTGTCCTAACTGGTCGGTTGCCCGTCTATCTCCGAGTGGTCCCCGACGCTGAGTTGCCCTCGGTACGATGAGACCCTGGACTCGGCGCCCACGAGGGAGTCATGGAGCGTGGACTCGATGACCGTGCAGCCCGATCCCAGAATCGAGTCGACCACGGTCGAATCCTCGACCCGAGCTCCAGCTTCGGCGGTCACGTTAGGTCCGAGCACCGCGTTACGTACGACGGCGCCCTCCTCCACCCGGACCGGATCGTTCAGCGTCGAACCCTCCACGGTCGCAGAGGCGGCTATACCGCTTCGCCCAGTGAGCAACAAGTGCCGATTCGTCTTGAGCAGGGTTTCCGGCTTTCCACAGTCATACCAGCCAGCGACCGGCGCGACTCGAATCTTCGATCCCTCGTCCACCATGTACTGAAACGCATCGGTCAGGTAGAACTCACCCGACGGCCCAGGGTCGGCCGCCAATGTGTGTCGGATCCCCTCGAACAGGAGCTGCCAGTCCTTGATGTAGTAGAGCCCGATGTTGGCGAGCTTCGAGATCGGCTCAGTGGGTTTCTCGATGATTCGGACCATGTGGTCCTCCTCGTCGGTCAGGATCACACCGTAGCGCTGATAGTCCTCCACCTCCTTCGCCCAGATGATGCCGCCCGTTCCCTCCGGGACGTTGTGAACCAGTCCCAACTCCGCGTCGAAGAGTGTATCGACGAAGAGGATCAGGACGTGTTCATCCACGAAGGGCTCGGCCAAGCTCACGGCACCGGCCGTCCCGTCCTGCACTTCCTGGACCACGTAGTGAGCTTTGATGTTCGGATACGCATCGGCGATGTAACGCTCGATCGTTTCTCTCATGTGACCGACCACAAAAACGATCTCGTCCACTCCGACGTCGGCCAAATCGTCGAGAATGTGGCTCATGACGGGCCGCCCCGCGACGTGAATGAGCGGTTTCGGCGTCACGTGCGTGTGGGGACGAAGACGCGTACCCTTTCCAGCAAGCGGAATTATCGCTTTCATGAATATGGGCTTCGGGTTTAACGAACGAGGATGGTTGAGACACTATGGAACACTGGCCGGGCGTCTGGGTCAAGAGATCGACCCTCTCACGCCTCGGAGGATAGCCCTTTGTTCACGGCACGAATTACGCATGCGTTGGCGAACGATCGAGCCGAGACGGATCCGTGTTCGGAAGACCCCCGGCTTTTGGGGCGAACCTACGCCATCCCGTTCGACGCCGTCTGGCGAGGGGGCATAAAACTCGTGGAAGAGAACGGACGCTGGACCGTGCTCCAAGCGGACGATCTCTTGGGTTTTATTCGAGTGCGGTGCACCACGATGGTCTTCCGATTCGAAGACGATCTCGAAATTCGAATCGGGCTGGACCAGCACGGGCTGACCCGCGTCGATATTCGGTCCCGCTCCCGGAAAACCCGTGCCACTCTGGGTACACACGCCCGCCGCGTTGGACGCTTCCTCCATAAACTCGATCGGGCGATCGGCGCGGGGCCCGGCAAGATCCTCGACCCTCGCGAAACCGCTCGACTGACTCGCCAGGCGTGATGGGAGAGTCGTTGGCCCATTACGGTCGTGCGTCCTCCAGTCGTGCCTGGGTGGTGCGGGCTTCCCTGGCTCTTTGTCTATCGCTGTCCGCATGCGGCAACGACGTGCCCCCAACACCGGTGGCTGATCAGGGGCAACAACCGAGCGAGAACAACGACCGAAACTTCGAGGACGGCCTCTACGAACGGAACGTCGTGTTCATGACTGTGGACGCGGACAGCGCCATCGTTGTCCCTTGGTTGTTTAGGGCTTCCTCTTCAGAAACGAGCGTCGAGCGATCGACGCAAGGATGGCTCGCCAGAGCAGGACTCTGGGAGCCGTTCTTCCTCGATCATTGGACGACCGAACCGACCCGGACGGCGTTTCGGATTCAACCGCGAGGCCCGATGGATCTCGTGGTCGGCGATGACGGAAGTTTGGAGAGGATCCTGTTTTCCGAAGGACAGAGACAACTCGGGGTGGTCATCGACGAAGGAATGTCGGATTGGAGAGGAAATAGGGGCGAGACGTTCCGGGTTCACCGAGGGGCGGCCCTCTTCGGGGACCAGAGGATCGAAGGGATCGTTCTGGATATGAATCGCGCACGCTTGAGAGAGGGTCCGGAGCCGGGCGATTGGCTCTTTCTGACCGGGCCGCGTCGCTTGGCGATCCTGGTCCACTCCCCCGACGGATCTTCCAATTACACGGCGTGGGGCAGAATGGGAGAGGATGAATTTCGGTGGCCTTCGGTACGGGTTGAGTGGACCGCGGTGCGGTCGTTCGAGGAGGCTCGCCGAGACGTGCCGGTCGAGTGGGAGATCCGGTCACTCGGCACCGACGTCCGCGGCGGCGTGCTCATCGTCACGCTCGCAAGCACCGGCATGGAGCTCCAGGCTCTCGAGGGGGGGGGGCCGATCCTTCCCGTCGACGGCCTTTTCCAAGTTGATGGCTCGGTCGTCCTGGCCGGAGAGACGCTCGAAGTACGCGGGCTCGTGCGCCACGTTCAGCGCTGACGAGGTATCGGCTTGCCCGAGGAGTTGATTCGCGCCGCCATCATGATCGCGGCCGGTGCCATGGCGGGCGGACTAACCAACTCGATCGCGATCTGGATGCTTTTTCACCCCTACGACCCCCCTCGCGTCGGCAAGAGGGGGGTGAAGATGCTGCAGGGGGCGATTCCCAAGAATCAAGCGAGGCTAGCCGCGGCGATCGGACGGACGGTAGGCACACGCCTGCTCACACCGGAGGATCTAGGCGAAACTTTCAGCGACGAGGGCGTCCGACGGGCGTTCGACGATCACCTTTCGGGATTTCTGGACTCCGTTCTACACACGGAACGCGGATCCTTGCGGGACTTGATTCCGGAGCGGATGCACGAGCAAACGGACGAGATCGTACGGGAGGTTGCGGAGTTCGGACTCGCCCGCCTCCGCGAGTACCTGGACTCCGATCGTTTCGCCGAGACGCTCAAAGAACGCGCGGGGGACATCGTTCAATCGATCGCCGACGAACCGATCGCGGGAATCCTGACACCGTCTCGTGAAAGCGCCATCTCCGAGGCCGTGGAGGGGTGGATCACGGACGTGGTCGAAAGCGACGATTTCGGCGATGCGATCGACGATTATCTGGGCCGCGCCACGAGCCGGCTCCTCGAGCCAACCCGCACGTTTGAAGAGGTGCTTCCCCTCGGGCTCGTGGGAGCGGTCGAGAAGGGGATCGCAGCCTACCTCCCCATCGCCATTCGCCGAGTGGGATCGTCTTTGGAAGACGAAGAGGCACGGGCCAAATTCAAGGCCTTCGTTCACGAACTCCTGCAACGTTTCCTCGGGGACCTCAAGTTCCACCAACGGGTGGTCGCCAAGCTGATCATCACCGAGTCGTCGGTCGACAACATCCTCGACACGATGGAAGACGAGGGCACGGAACGACTGGCCGAGGTGCTCCAGGACCCGACCATGCAAGACGCCATGGCGAAGGGCATCAACGAGGCGATCGTGGATTTTCTGCGCGAGCCCGTCGTGTCCGTGTTGGGGGGGGAAGACGACGAGACCGTCACAGAAGTACGCGCGACCATCGCGGGGTGGATTGTCGGTATCGTCCAGGATCCGGCCTCGCGTGGATTCCTCGTGGAGAAGTTGGAAGCGGCTTTGGACGGCATGGGCGCTCGGACGTGGGGCGAGGTGTTCGAGAAGCTTCCGCCAGAGCGTGTGGCCGACTGGCTCGTGAGCGCAGCGCGCAGTTCAGCGGCGGAAGCCCTCTACCGTGAGATGGCCACCCGCCTGTCATCGAGCTTGCCGGATCGACCCATCGGAACACCCTCGAACTGGCTCCCCGAGGGATCCGTGAGAAAGATGGAGGCGGCGATAGGTGACCCGGTCTGGGAGTGGCTTCAAAGCCAGGTGCCGTCGGTCATCGAACAAATCGACATCGCCGGCCGCGTCGAACAGAAGGTCCTCGAGTTTCCGCCGGCGAAGATGGAGGAACTGGTGCGGAAGGTCACGCACAAGGAACTCCGCATCATCGTGCGGCTGGGCTATCTGCTGGGTGGCATCATCGGGACGGCGTTGGTCCTGCTGGACGTCTTTCTCGGTTGAACGGCCCTCGGGCGCCGCAGGGCCCGTCCAGGCCTCGTCCTTAGTCGTGATGCTGCTCGTCAGTCTCGATCCTTGTCGTCCGCTTCCTTCTTGGGACGTGCGACCTTGGGACGGGCGACCGCGGTCTGGAAGTGGTTTCGAGTGCGCCGGCGGTCCGACCCCTTCGTATCGGCCTTGAGAAAATCGAGCCACATGAAGTGGCGCTTGGCCTTGCGTGGCTTTCCAACCCCGAGGCGCGCTTCGATCTCTTCCTGAGTTTGTGTGTAAGTTCCACCCCCGAAATAGATGCCGGCCGCGAGCGCGGCGATACCGCCTAAAATTTCGAGAAAGAGGATCATGAACTCGTCCCTTCCGGCACGGGCGCCGGGCCGGCTGAACGGACTCTAGAGAACGTCAGGCCTTTCCTACCGACTCCAGGAACAGAAGGACCAAGCCCGTCGCGAGGATGATCGCGACCGCGTTGGTGCCCACCGCAACTAACGCGACCACGCCCCAAAACACCACGTGGATGAAGTTGTAGCCGCCTGGCAGTAGATGCATCGTTATGCCTCAAGGTCCTTACGATGAATGCGTTTTCAGCAACAGCACGATCAATATGCACTGCCGCCGGTGGGTCTACAATGGGAGATCGTCGCCGGGCTCCACGGGCGACTCTTCCCTCTCACTCTCCACCCTTCTTCTCACGTCGGAGAGGTACCCCGGAGCGAGGTTGAGGAGGTGGCACACCCTGCGCATCAGAGATTCCTCATGACTCGATAGTTCGCCGTCCGAGTACACGAGGCCCCACATCACCTCGACCAGCACCATCTTCTGGCCGAGGGAATAGCTTTCCTTGATCAGCTTGGTGAACTGCCAGAGATCGACGGCTGAGGCACGGGCTTGCTCGGCCAATTGGATGAGCTGTTCGGCTTCGGCTTCGTCGAGCCCATACTGCCGACGTACCGCAGAAAGTAGATGCCGATGCTCGTCCTCCGTAAACTCGTCGTCCGCGTGGGCGATCTCGATCAACAAGGCGCAGGCGGCGAGTCGTACGTCCGGCGCCGCGACTTCCTCCTCCGGTGACGCCGGCTCCATCCTGGCGCCGAAAAACGACTTGATCGTATCTAGCATGGACTGCTCCTTGGGTGGACCTCTAGGGCCGTCGAAGAGAATCGGCTTCGTGACGACCGTATCAGGTCCCGAGTCGGGAGATGCTAATGCCCCCGCCCTACTGAAGCGAGCGCGCTATGGCTCAACGGGAGGCGTTGGTCTAGGATTCAGGTTTCGAATGAGATATGTGATTCAGCCGGAACACGTAGCCGCGCCACGGGAGAAGGTCTCACACCCGGGACCACCGTCCGACCAATCGCCGGCGGGGCCTCTGTCTCGGGGCCAGCGCTGGCATCCCTCCTTCCCACATCAGTTATACCCCAGTATAATTGGAACCATGAAAACTGCAATATCTGTCCCTGACGAGGTATTCGACTCTGCCGACGAACTCGCACAGGAACTCGGCGTTTCACGAAGCGAGCTGTACTCCACGGCCGTAGCAGAGTACCTAGCGAAACACAGGTCTAAAGACGTTACGGCGAGGTTGAACGAAGTCTATGGCGTCCACCCAAGCGGACTTTCCTCCGAGCTAAGAAGGGCCCAGGCCAAGAGCACTGGGCCCTCCGAGTGGTAATTGCTCGTGGAGAGATTTGGTGGGCTGATCTTGCCGAACCAGGTGGGTCTGAGCCGGGTTTTCGGCATCCGATCCTGATCCTTCAGGCCGACGCATTCAACCGGAGTCGGCTTCAGACGGTCGTCGGGGTCGTACTCTCCTCGAACACGCGTCTTCTCGACGTGCCCGGCAACGTGCTTCTCCCGGCCAAGGCGGTCGGCCTTTCGAGAGACTCAGTGGCGAACGTCACACAATTGGTGACGGTCGACCGAGACTACCTCGAGGAACGCGCGGGGAAAGTGCCATCGAAGACTTTGGCCAGAGTGGAGGCCGGCCTTCGACTCGTGCTCGACCTCTAGCCCACTACATTGGGTCGCCCAATCACTGCCGGGGCCAAAGAAAGCACAGTCCGACCGCGGGGCTCCACTGGTCCAATCGGGATCGTTCGTGCCTGTACCCGACTGCCGGGCGAAACGATCTGTCGAAAGGCGATTCGATACCTTTACTGGTAAAGAGGTACATTCAGAGGGGCTGGACCACGAGCGCCCTCCCCCCGAGGGCAGCTCGTAGGACCCCTTCATTCCAAACGCGCGGGCTCCAATCGGGAGGGCGCGAGTCGAATTCATCCGGAGGGACAGGTGGCGCAACGCACGAACTACGGCTTCGAGAAGAAGCAGCGAGAGCTGAGGAAGCAGAAGAAGAATGAGGAGAAGGCCGAACGCCGCAGCCGTGAAGAGGCAGCCAAATCAGCGCTCGAAAGCGGCGAAGCCGAGGACGAGAACCCGCCCGAATCGGGACCGCGCGATCGTGACTGACAAGGGGCTCGACCTCGACCGGGAGCTCGGTACACGCATCGATGC
>Ga0209402_10002342_pt1 | contig 19143 bp, 17 predicted proteins | sample ArcticOcean_MG_C_3_FD_187437 | JGI IMG/M metagenome (GOLD analysis project Ga0209402, IMG submission 187437) | Marine microbial communities from western Arctic Ocean - ArcticOcean_MG_CB8_126 (SPAdes) (version 2) | ecosystem: Environmental > Aquatic > Marine > Oceanic | place: Arctic Ocean... | reverse complement strand
CTCGTCAAGCCCGTTATTCAAACCGTTGGCCTGACCTCGGACCATTGCGACTACGCCGGTTCGGTGCATCTCTAGGATCCCGAATGGAGCCAATAGGTCGTTCAGGGCGTTTACTTTATCCTCTTCGCCGGTGATCTCGATGACCATAGATTCTCGGCCAACGTCGATGATATTGGCCCGAAAGAGGTTTACGATCTGGATTATCTCGCCCCTAGTCCCGGTGGTGGTCTTGACCTTAATTAGGGCCAACTCACGGGCCAGGATGCGCTCGTTGGTGATATCGGCCACTTCAAGGACATCAATGAGTTTGTCCAGTTGTTTGGCCACCTGGCCCACGGTGTAATCATCGCCGTCGACGACAAATGTCATACGCGATAGGCCCGGCTGCTCGCTGTTGCCCACGGCCAGACTGACAATGTTGAACCCCCGGCGGCGGAACATGCTGGCCACACGGGTTAACACGCCTGGTTTGTCTTCGACTAGGGCAATCAACGTGTGTAGCTCTCTGGTTTTTGTCTGGACCATTTTAGGCAATCTCGTTGGACGCCGGTTCTTCTAGCATTTCTTTGACCGATTGGCCCGAGGGAATAAATGGGAACAAGCCCTCGTCTTCCTTCACGATGAAGTCGACAATCACCGGTCCGGCGGTCTCCATGGCTTGCTGCACGGCGTCCGCCACCTCTTCCTTTTTGGTGACTCGAATACCTCGGATTCCGTAGGCCTCCGCGATCTTCACGAAGTCTGGGTTGCCAGTGTATTGGCTGGCGATGTATGTCTCGTCGAAGAACAGTTCCTGCAACTGATGGACCAGGCCAAGCGAGTTGTTGTTCAAGATGGCGAATTTGATATCTGCGCGACTCTCCACCGCAGTGGCGATGTCGCACATGGTCATCTGGAATCCGCCGTCGCCGGCGACCGACCACACGGTGGTGTCGGGCCGTCCAATCTGGGCGCCCAGCGCGGCAGGGACTTCGAATCCCATGGTTCCCAACCCGCCCGAAGTTATGAAGGTATTGGGCTCGGTGAACTTGCAATGCTGAGCGGCCCACATCTGGTGCATGCCTACGCCGGTCACAACGATGCCACGGCCCTGCGTTATTTCGGTCAACCGCTGTAACACAAACTGGGGCAGGAGTTCATCGGACTCGCGGACGATATGCGACGGGTGTTGGGCTTTTAGTTCATCGATTCGCCGCAGCCAATCGATATGAACGTTGGCCTCAATCTTGGGCAGCAATTGTCCTAGGACTTCTTTTAGGTCGCCGACGATCCCCACGGAAGTCGGGACGTTCTTGTCCACCTCGGATGCGTCGATGTCCACGTGAATGAACTTGGCGTTGGGAGCGAATGCTGATAACCGGCCGGTAACGCGGTCGTCGAACCGCATACCCAGACCGATGATCAAGTCGGACTCGTCGATGGCCAGGTTGTTATAGGCCATGCCGTGCATGCCTGACATGCCAAGGCTCAGTTCGTGGTCCGATGGGATCGAACTGATACCCAACAGCGTCGTAATAACCGGAATCTGGGCCTTCTCCGCAATCTCGGACAAGAGACCGTAGGAATGGGAGATGAGCACGCCGTGGCCGGCCATGATTAAGGGCCGTTCGGATTTGTTGATCAGTTCGGCGGCGGCGGCCACCCGAGCCTCAGGTGCTTCGCCCGGAACCTTGTATCCGGGCAATTTGGTCTCTGTGGGCCAGATAAATTCTGTCTTCTCGCCGAGTAAAATGTCCCTGGGAATGTCCACCAAGACCGGGCCAGGACGTCCGGTGCGCGCGATGTGGAAGGCATCGTGAATGGCTTGGGCAACGTCTTTCACGTCCATGACCAGCATGTTGTGCTTGGTGATGGGTAGGGTGACGCCGGTGACATCGGTTTCTTGGAAGGCGTCGGTGCCGATGGCCGGCCTGGGAACCTGACCGGTGATGGCGACCATAGGGACTGAGTCCATTTGAGCGGAGGCGATGCCGGTGACCAGGTTGGTGGCGCCGGGGCCGGAGGTGGCAACACAAACGCCGACCTTGCCGGTGGCGCGGGCAAAACCGTCGGCGGCCATGGCGGCGGCCTGTTCGTGGCGCACCAAGATGTGCCGGATGGCCGGGTAGGTGGAGAGGGCTCCATACAGAGGAAGCACCGCACCGCCGGGCAGTCCAAATACCACGTCAACGCCCTCTTTAAGAAGGCTTTCGCAAACTATTTCAGCGCCGGTTAGTTCCATTTTTTATTCCACTGCCTCGCTCATCCGGATCTCCGACTGATGTCGCGAGTCCCGCTCATCCTGAGCTCCGATTACAGTCGAAAGTCACGATGAAATCGGACTTGTCGAAGGACTCAAAAAATCCCAATAAAAAAACCCATCCCAATGGAAGGGACGGGCCTACTGGTCCGTGGTACCACCCTTCTTCTGACCCGGCGTTTAGTTCCCCGTGGAACTTAGTTGCGTCGCTTGGTCACTCGAAGACATTTTATCGGTGTCAACCGCCGCGCCTTACTGGTATTTCAGGCGGGCCGCTCCCGGGCGAGTTCGGGATCCTACTGCCACCGGATTCACACCAACCACCGGCTCTCTCAGGCAGGGTATCCTTACTACTCCCGTTCTTAGCGGAATTCGTAATATTGTAACCAACGAATCGTATCAGCGGGGTTATGGGTTGTCAATCTGACATAACGTTTGGGGGGCGACATTCCTCTCTAATGTGTCCTAATCCACTCCAACCTTCTCCTACTAAGAGGCCACAGTTTGCAGAGGTTGGTTTTGGTTTCTTTTATATCGGCTTCTTCTGGGAAGAATGCTAGTAGCCATAGGGTTAGCATTACGAAGATGGGACCGATGATTATTAGTAGAGGCCTGAGTCCCTTTGCGTTGGTCCAGATTGAGGATGTTAGTAGGACTACTCCGAAGAATGGGGCCAGCCACAACCTGAAGAATACGTGTAGCAGGCCGGGAGCGCCGTAGCCTAGGAGCCGGAGGGGTGTTCCGAGTAGTTTGAAGATGTGGGCCACAGGTGTGGCGACGGCGACACATGCTTCTGTGAACTTCATGGCCAGGTTCAAGAAAATGTCTTGTTCTCGCAGTCCGGCTACGTGCACCTGCCAGGTTGCCAAGCTCTGCCCGTCCAGCGAGACAGCCTCACGGCGGCTTTGGTCCGGGTCGTAATTGGGCTCGTTATCAGGGTATTTCATTAGCTGTCGCTTCCGACTCGCATCATGGGTGGCGTCAAATTAGATGGTATCTTCAGTCTGGCAGTGTATCGCAGCACACTTGGCGTCTGCTACCACATAGTCGGACCCACCCATTCTGGCCGGCCATGCACCCTCGGCAGGCACAGCCTCCTTAGCGTGCGCAGCACTGGCAATATGGTAGAATATTTACGCCTAAATTTGTAATTCTTGACGAGATATTTACCCTTGCCTGAACGTATACCTGAGCGTATTCCTGAACGTATTTTTGTGGCTGTGGCCTGGCCCTACGCCAACGGCCCACTTCACTTTGGTCATATCGCCGGCTGCTACCTGAGCGCCGACATCTTTGCCCGCTATCACCGCTTTAAGGGCAACGAAGTCCTGATGGTCTCTGGCAGCGACACCCACGGCACCCCCATCACCATCCGGGCCGATCAGGAAGGCATCACCCCGGAGCAGGTGGTTAATCGCTACCACTCCATGTTCGTGGAGTCTTGGGACAAGCTGGGTATCTCGTTTGATCTGTTCACCTCCACCCAGACGGAGAACCACGAAAAAGTCGTCCACGACGTTTTTACTACCCTGCATGAAAAGGGTTTCATCTACACCGACAACATGCTGCTGGCATATTGCGCCCAGTGTGACCGCTACCTGCCTGACCGCTACGTGGAAGGCATCTGCCCCCACTGCCAGAACACCCGCGCCCGGGGCGACCAATGTGACGCCTGTGGCCGGACCCTAGACCCCCCAGAACTGGTGGAACCCCAATGCTCCATCTGCGGCACAACGCCCGAGTTCCGGGAGTCGGAGCACTTCTTCCTGAAGCTGTCCGCCTTTGAGAAGCCGTTGTTGGAGTGGGTTGAGAAGCAGGACCACTGGCGCAACAACGTCAAAAACTTCACCCGCCAGTTTCTTCGTGACGGTCTGAAGGACCGGGCTATCTCCCGTGACCTGTCCTGGGGCGTGACCCTTCCGGTGGAAGGTTACGAGTCCAAGCGCATCTATGTTTGGTTTGAAGCTGTTATTGGCTACCTGTCGGCCGCGGTGCAGTGGGCGGGGGAGAGCGGCGGCAACTGGGAAGACTTCTGGAAGGACGAAAATACCAAGAGCTATTACTTTATAGGTAAGGACAACATTCCCTTCCACAGCATTATCTGGCCGGCGATTATCATGGCCTACGACAAGGGTCTGAATCTGCCGTATGACGTGCCAGCGAACGAGTTCTTATCCCTGGAGAACCGTAAGTTCTCCACCAGCCAGAACTGGGCCGTGTGGGTGCCCGACTATTTGGAAAAATACGACCCTGACCCGCTGCGGTACGTGCTGTCCATCAACATGCCCGAGTCCGGGGACACTGACTTCTCCTGGAGGGAGTTTGTCCGCCGGAACAATGAAGAACTGGTGGCCACCTACGGCAACCTGGTGAACCGCGTGCTGTCATTCACCTATCGTAATTTCGACGGGAAGGTGCCCGGCACCAAGTCGCTGGACGAAGTGGACGAAGCGCTGCTACGCACGGCCAAAGAGACCATGGATGCAGTGGACAATAACCTCTATAACTGCAAGTTCAAGGCTGCCGTGACCCAGGCATTTGGTCTGGCCCAAGAGGCCAACCGTTACCTGGACACCAAGGCCCCTTGGAAGTCCATCAAGGAAGACCCCGATGTGGCGGGCTCCAGTCTGACCGTGGCCATGCAAGCCATCAACTGTCTGAAGACGATCCTTTATCCCTTCATGCCCTTCAGCTCCCAGAAAGTACACGAGTTCCTGGGCCTGAGCGGCCTGGTAGAACAGGGGACCTGGGATTTTGAAACTATCGTTGGTGAGATAAAAGCTGGCGCCGACCTGCGGCAGCCATCGCCGCTGTATACTAAATTGGATCCTGAACTTATAGAAGAAGAAGTCCAGAAACTTGGCATAGGGACACCTGGCGAATAATATGCTCCACGGCCTAGACGAACGCACAGCAAGTATCTACGCTCCAGTCCAGGGCGGACTGCAGCTAGTGGATGATAAACTCCGCAGCCTGGCGACTACCGAAACCTCAGCAGTCCAACCCCTGCTCAAGTACGTCACTGAAGTTGGTGGCAAGCGGGTCCGCCCGGCAATTACCCTGCTCTGCGCCCAGTTCCACCCCCATGACGAAGCCGGTCCCATCATTATGGCCAGCGCCGTGGAACTGCTGCACCTGGCCACTCTGATCCATGACGACACGGTGGACAACTCACCAACTCGCCGCGGCCGGGCCACGGTCAGCAACACCTGGAGCCCCTACGTGGCGGTGCTGTTTGGCGACTACGTGTTCGCCACCTCGGCTACCTTTGTCTGCGACACCAACAATATCCGGGTGATTCGCCGGTTCTCGGAGACCATCATGGAGCTGGCCAGCGGCCAATTGATGGAATACTTCACGGCCTATGAAGCAGCCCAGGCCAAAGAGCTCTACAACGACCGTATCTATCGTAAGACGGCGTCGTTGTTCTGCACCGCCAGCGAGTCTGGTGCCGTGCTCGGCGGGGCTTCCGAAACTGAGGTTCAAGCGCTTAGGGATTTTGGCTACAACGTTGGCATGGCGTTCCAGGTTCGCGATGATCTGCTGGATTTCCAGGGCGATCCGTCCGACTTGGGTAAGCCAGTTGGCAACGACCTCAAAAACGGCGTACTGACTCTGCCGACGATCATGCTGATGGAGCGTTATCCCAACGACAATCTTGTGAAGGCGTTGTTCGAAGACCGGACCAACGATGCTAAGTTGGAGAAGGTTGTCGAAGTCATCAATGACTCGACGATCATGGCTGACTGCGAGTTGGTGGTCCAGGATTACATCGACAAGGCCTGCCAGTCGCTAAAGAGTCTCCCCGACTGCGAACCAAAACAGTCGCTACTAGAACTGGCCGACTACCTAACCGCCCGCCGCCGCTAGCCGCCCGAATAGCGGGGTTTTGTTTGGAGTGGTGTTTTTGCTTTGGTGGGATGGGTTTTTTTGGCGGTGGTGAAAATCCCCCTTAGTCCCCCTTTACGAAAGGGGGGATTTGTTACTTGTTTCAATTAGAGGTCGAGCATCATGGCCCCCTTTCGTAAAGGGGGGTTCGGGGATTTCTCCCATCAACCAAACTCCCCTGACATCTAAAAGCTTTATTTTCCTTCCCAGACTACTTTGCCGCCTATGATGGTCATTTTTGCTTTGATGTCTTTCAGGCCTTCAGAGTCGATGGTCAGCGGGTTGGCGTCTACCAGAACTAGGTCGGCTAATTTGCCGGCTGTGATTGAACCCTTGTCTGCTTGCGTGCCTTCAGACTGCGTGCCGGATAGTGTGTGCATGCGGATGGTCCACTCGGCTCTGATACCCACTTGGCCGCCTGATTTGGGAAAATGCTCGCCTTCTCGGTCTTTGCGAGTGACTGCGCTGTAGATTGCGGGCCATGGGTTGGGGTTGATTACCGGGGCGTCGGAGCCGAAAGCAACGTTGACCCCGGCAGCGTCCAACGGACCGATGGGATAAAGATGGGGCTGCAGCGACTCGGCCACGTTCTTGCGGTAGCTGGGCCCGTTCCAATGGATGAAACCTGGCTGGGTCACCACATCGGCACCGCTCTGTTGCACAGCGTTCACCAACTCGGGTGGGCATTCTGAGCAGTGCTCAATCCGGTGATTCGGCACGCCGACTGGTAGCGGTGGCAACTCAGAGATAACCTTGGCGGCAGCGGCCACAGCCTCCTGTTCCACACAATGTATCGCCACCGGGAACCCGGACTTCGCGGCCTCCGTGGCCATCTGCTGCAGTTCATCCAGGCTGGGGTGCAGTGCGCCGGTGGTCATCGTCAGCATAATTTTGACGTGACCCAGTCGTAGTTGATGGTCTCCGGAATCCCATGCAAGCCCGGCACCCAAAAGATCAGCGAGCTGTTCGGCTCCAGCCATCATGGTGACTCGGGATTGTAGAGTCTCGGCGTCAACCAAATCTCGGAAAGACTGCCAGCGATCCAACCCATTGTGATGCCCGGCGTCCTGCAGCGACGTGATGCCGTAGCTCAGTAGTAGCCGGTTGGCCAAGATCACACCCTGCTGGCGTTTGTTCCGGCTGCGGCCAAAATCAGCCCTGGCTGCCGGGAACCTAGACATCTCAAACAGCACTCCGGTCGGCTCACCGTTGGTATCTCGCTCGATCACACCGCCGACCGGGTCAACAGTCTCAGCATTAATCCCAGCCATCTGAAGTCCCAGGGAGTTCAGAACAATGGCATGGCCGGAGCGGTGGTCGAGGCGCACCGGGTGCTTTGGTGATATCTCGTCCAGGTCGTGGCGATTTGGATGCCTTTGTTCTTCCAGAGCCAGGTCATCGTAGCCGAAGCAGCGCACCCACTCTCCCGGGGGGACGATGCGGGCCCACTCGAAGACCCGGAAGGCGATAGAGGCCACGGTCGGCGCTTTGTCGGCCCGGCAATCGAGTTCTTGGGTGGTGCGGGCCAGCGACAGCAGATGGATGTGGGAGTCGATTAAACCCGGCAGCAGCGTCAGTCCCTGCCCGTCGATAGTCTGAGTGTCGGGTCCGGCCAGTCCCTGAATTGCTTCATGAGTGCCCACTGCTAGGATGCGGTCTTGGGACACGGCCACCGCGTTGGCGTTGGGCTGCGCGGCGTCCATGGTCAGCACGTCGGCATTCGTAATAATCAAGTCTGGCTTTTGAGGCATGTTTTGAAAATTCTCCGGGAGTGTTTTGACGACAAAAAGGGGACGACCAATTGGTCGTCCCCTCTACTTTACCTGTAGTCGTCAATGGTAGTGGCCGGGAAAGTGTTAGCTAAAGAAGTGTCAGCTAATAATTAGCCGTTGGACTCAACCAGGCGAGCCTTGTCCATCTCTTCTCGCAACGCCGGCACCGGATTGGGGTCGGCGAAAACGTTTACATTGGAGTAATCGGGGGCCTTCCCGGTGGGGTTGTGAATCCAAACGGAAGCTTCCAGAGCAATGCCGCTGAAGTCTTGGAAGTAAATCGAGTGGATGAATTTGTGGTCAACCACCGTGGTAACTTCCTGACCAGCTGCTTCCAGTTGCGCCTGCAACTCCAGCAATTCCTCCTCAGTCTCAACGTCGAAGGAAACGTGGTCGAATTGAACCTGGCCAGCGGCTTCCAAGCCTGCCGGCTTGTGGAAGTCCTCGGCGCCCTCCCACTCAAAGAATGCGATGGTCGAGTTGGGGCCAGTCTCAAAGAAATAGTGCCTTGCTTGGAGGCCGTTGGGGTTGCCGCCAATGGCGCCAACTAGAGGGAATCCCATAACGTCACGATAGAATCGGACGGTTTTTTCCATGTCGTTGGTGACCATTGCCAAGTGATTGATTCCGCGTGTCTTCATATTGCCTCCAGGCTTCGAGAGCGTTGTGTGTAAGTATAGCATCGGGCCGTGAAATCGACCGTTTACCCTACCTCCAAAGCAATAGTTAGTTGCTTAAACAAATATTTTATATACAACTATATATAAATAAAATTGCAATGTCAACTACTTTGTTATCCACTTCCCATGATGACCAAAATGCCCGGAAAATTAATGATGTAAAATCTGACCAACCGGATAGGAGCGACTGCATTGACCTTGCCAAGTTTCGGAGACATGCAATTAAAAGCAGTGGTGTTCGACTGGGATTTGACCCTGTGGAACAGTTGGGACATCCACATGAGTCTGATGAACCAGACTGCTGAGGTACTGGGCTACCCACGTCCTGCCCCAAAGGATCTGGGCAAGGAGTATTCTCGCCCATTTATGCAACATCTGGAGTGGTTCTTCCCCGGAGACCAAGAAAAGGTGGTGGAGACCTACATGGGTTTCTACTACGCTGCCGTTTGGCAGGAACGCCGCCTCTATCCCGGAGTGTTGGAACTGCTCCAACAGCTCAAGCAAGGCGGCTACCGCACGGCAATCCTGTCTGATAAACGACAGATTTTTGGGGTGCCGGAGTTTGAATATTCAAACCTGAGTGTCGCGGTCGACCACGCCCAATTCTTTGCGGAGGGAATGGATCCCAAACCGGACCCTGGTGGTCTGCAAGATGTCATGCGGTCGTTGGGGGTGCAGCCCAGTGAATGCCTCTTTGTGGGCGATAGCCACCGGGACATAGAGTGCGCCCAGCGCGCCGGAGCCTGGAGTGGCGCTGCGTTGTGGGCATCAGTGGAGCGCGAGCGTGTGCTGGCCCTGAACCCGGAGTTCCGCTGGGAAAGGGTCAATGATATTGGGCTAACTCTTAAGTTGAACAGAGCTGGTTAGCATGACGTTGCGAAGCTAGACCCGCAACTGTGGCATCTATATAATTCGCTAGCGTATATTTTACGAGAATGAGAACAAACCTAGGAGTAATGAATGTCCACCGACACCGCAAATCAGACTGAAGCAACGTTGAACCACCATATGGAAAGCATTAGCACCAAGGATTTGGATGCCATAATGGAGGACTATTCTGATGATTCAATTCTTGTTACTCCGGATGTCTCAATAGAAGGCTTGGATGGAATTCGCGGTTTCTTCGAGACGTTTCTACCGGGGTTAACTCCAGAGATTATGGCTAATGTTTCCTTGGACCGCGCAGCGATTCACGACGAATTGGCCTATATTATTTGGAACGCAGGCGATGTCATCCCCCTTGGTACCGATACGTTTATTGTTCGGAATGGCAAGATTAAATTCCAGACATTCGCCGTCTATATGAGTAGCTAAACCCCCTACTAACTGACAAAAAAGAAGGCTCCTGATTTAATCAGGAGCCTTCTTTTTCTTTTGTGAATCTTGCCGTGTGAATTAGATTGGCAGGCCAACAGCGGCATCGTGTTGTTCATCAGCGTGGTATGAACTGCGTACCAACGGGCCCGACGCCACATGCTTGAACCCCATGGCCTCCCCGGCCTTGCGGAGTTCCTCAAATTCTTCCGGATGGTAGAACCGGTCCATGGCGATATGGCGGATTGAAGGCCGCAGGTACTGGCCAATGGTCAACAAATTGCAGTCCACTTTACGCAGGTCTGCCATCGTCTCTAGTACTTCGTCCACGGTCTCACCCATGCCAACTATGATGCCAGATTTGGTAACAGTGGCCGGGTTTATGTCCTTGCACTTGGCCAATAGTTCCAGTGACAGCTCGTAATTACCCTTGGCCCGCACCTTGGGAAATATGCGGACGGTTGATTCAATGTTGTGGTTCAGCACTGCAGGCCCGGAGTCGATGACCCGTTTCAATGCGGGCCAAGACCCCGCAAAGTCCGGTATCAGCACCTCAACCCGGCAGTCGGGGCTTGTCTCTCTGATCTTGTTGATGCAGGACGCAAAGATGTACGCGCCGCCGTCCGGTAGATCGTCACGGTTGACCGAGGTAATCACGCAGTAGCTCAGACCCATTTCCTTGACCGTCTCTGCCACGCGTCTGGGTTCTTGAAGATCCAGGCCGTTGGGACGCCCCGTGGTTACGGCGCAGTAGCGACAACTCCGGGTGCAAATCTCACCCAGAATCATGAATGTGGCTGTGCCCCGATCCCAGCACTCGCCTATGTTTGGGCAGTGTGCCTCTTCGCAGACCGTGTGGAGTTTCTGTCCCCGCATGATGTTCTGTAGTTCAAGATAACGGGGGCTGCCCGGCATCTTAACCTTCAGCCATTCTGGAAGGCGGGGTCTGATCTCCAATTTTTGAGGGCCTTGAGGCATGGGAACTCCGGTTTAAGTGTTTCTGGGCTTGTGTCGGTTGCCACTTTGGAAGTGGGGGTTATTATATCCCGGCGTTGGAAACCAGGGAAGTCACGGATATGGATTGGTGGCTACAAGAGCCGCATTGGAACTCGGTCTTTTTTCTGCTTTTCAGCCGTGATGGCGGCATCGATGTCCGCTACCGCCCGGTCGAGTTTGTCGTCTGCGTTCACTACCAAGCAGTCGAAAAGACTGGCTTGTTCCAACTCGTCTGCCGCTGTTTTTAGCCGTAATTCCATTTGAGTTGTCGACTCGGTCATGCGGTTCGACAGGCGGTTCTGTAGATCTTGGAACGAGCCGGGGATCATGAAGATGAATAACGCATCTGGGGCCATCTTCCTGACTGTGGCAGCACCTTGGACATCTATCTTCAGGATAACGTCCTTGCCAGCTTCAAGGCCGCCGGTCACCTGGCTCCGAGGGACGCCGTACCAATTGCCGTAAACCTCTGCGCACTCAACAAATTCGTTCTTGTCTTTCATAGTAAGGAAAGTGGGTTGGTCTAAGAAGATGTAATCGGTGCCGTCGGTCTCTCCGGGACGGATGGTCCTGGTGGTGGCGGTGACAACGAAGTGCCAGGGTCGGTCCAGCTTGCGGAGTTCGTTCAGCGCGGCGTCTTTACCAACTCCCGACGGCCCGGATAGGACCACCAACAGTGGAGGAGAATCGTTCTCCGGGTTATTGGGCACGCGGCTTACCTGACGTTCTCAACGAGTAGTTCCAGATGCTGCCAGAACTCCGGGTAGGAGACTGAAGTATCGGCTGCGCCGTGGACGATGACTTCACCGTTGCCTAGCAACCCGGCCACTGCCATAGACATGGCCAGCCGGTGGTCGCCGTGGCTTTGGCATTCGGCCCCGTTGAGTTCGCTCTTCCCGTGTATGACCATTCCGTCTTCCCAGGATTCGATGTTTGCGCCCAAGCGGGTCATCTCTGTGACTGTGGTGTCGATGCGGTCTGTTTCTTTCACGCGGAGTTCTGCGGCATCACGAATCACAGTGTCTCCGGTGGCGAAGCAGGCGGCAACGGCCAGGATGGGCACCTCGTCCAGCATGCGGGGAATCATGTCGCCGCCAATCTCTACGCCGTGTAGGTCTGTGGAGGTGACCAGGATATCGGCCACTGGCTCTCCGCCTTCGGTCCGTTCGTCAACCAGTTTTAGGCCGTTGCCAGCTCCCATTTCCATCAGCACGTCTATGATTCCGGTCCTGCTAGGGTTGAGACCAACACCGCAGACCAGGATGCGGGCGTTTGGATGGCAGAGACCAGCCACGATCCAAAACGCTGCCGAGCTGATGTCACCGGGTACCGTGATGTCTACGGCTTCGAGTTCTGACGGATGGATCACTAAATCCAGGCCGTTTTCTTCTATCCTGCCGCCCATGGCCGTGACCATCCGTTCAGTGTGGTCACGGGAGAGCGCGGGCTGGTGAATCACCGTGTCGCCATCAGCGGAGAGGGCGGCCAGCATGATGGCTGATTTTACTTGGGCGCTGGCCATCGGCAGGTCGTATTCAATGCCTTGGAGGCTGCCGCCACGGACGATTAATGGGGCTAGCGTGTCGTTCTGGCGGCCAAGAATCTGGGCGCCCATCTGCTTTAGCGGATTCACGATGCGCTGCATGGGGCGACTTCGCAATGACCCGTCGCCGGTGATGACGGAGACAAAGGCCTGGGAGGCCAGAACCCCTGAGAGCAACCGCATGGACGTACCACTGTTTCCGGCGTCCAGGATATCTAACGGTTCTTCCAGCTGGGAGCCGCGGCCCTTTACCGTGTAGCTGCCGGGTGTTCCGGCCGGTTCGATGCTGACACCCATGGCCTGCAGACAATGCATGGTGGACATCACGTCTTCGCCGCCAGAAAGTCCCTGCACCAATGCGTCACCCTGGGCAATGGCGTTTAGAATCATGGAGCGGTGGGAGATGGATTTATCACCAGGGACGGATAAAACTCCGCCCAATGACGCAGGGCGGCGGATGGCGACGGACTGGCCCGATATATCTCCGGATATATTTGATGTAGAAGCGGTGCTCATGTTGTGCTCGTGCTAGCGGTTGAACTAGTGCTCGTACTCGTGGCGTATTAAATTAACAGGCCGCTGGCCATGGTCACCGCGAGAGTTCTGTTACTTTTTGTTGGCCGGGTCATCTTTCAGGCCCTGCAATATCTTCTTTTGGTATTCCACGCCCCTGCGTCCAACAAACATCTCGCCCATGCTCTCGGCAAAGGAAGGAATCTCAGGGGAGGCCCCATGGATGCGGTCAATGGTGGAAAATATACCCGCCTGCCATCGGGCACGGGAGTCTAAAGCTTCCACAAACACCTTTTCAATGGCTTCAGGGTCGGGTCCGCCTTCGTTGGCCAGCATGTTGCGGAGGTCATAAAGTTCTCGGATATAGGCGTCCATCCAGGCGACTATGGGTTCTGAATTGGTTACGCAGATGTCGCGGTGCATGATTGGATCGCCAGATGCCAGTCTTGTGAGGTCGCCAAAACCGGAAGAGGCTAGAGGGCCAATGTCTTCCCAGTTGGGACTGCTGGACGCGGTGTTCATCAGCGCGATGGACACCATAAACGGGAGATGGCTGGCGGCTGCTACAAAGCTATCGTGTTCATCCACGCCTATAAAAAATGGCTTGGCACCAATAGACTCAGCCAAAGTTGTGATGGAGGAAACAGCAGATTTTTCTGCGTTGACACCAGGAATGATGCAGTATGGTTTGCCCTTAAACATGGTGCCATCGGCGTTCTGGGGGCCAGACTTTTCTCTGCCGGCCATGGGGTGGCCGCCGACAAAGCTCACGTGCTTGGGGAGTACTTCTTCGGCCCACTGCAACACGGCGCGCTTGGAACTGCCAATGTCAGTTACTACGCAACCCTCTTGGAAGTCGTCAGCGGCGGATTGCATCATCTCTTTCATGGCCATGACGGGGGTGGCAAAGACGACCACATCGGCCCCTCTGATGGCGCTGGAAAGTCTGGCCTCAACTTTGTCGAACCCACCCGATTTCTGGGCTCCCGACCTGGCGCTACTGTCGTAGTCGGTGCCTACGATGTCCACTTCTAGGTTGGAGCTTTTAATGGCCAAGGCCAATGATGTTCCCATTAGTCCTGTGCCGACGATAGCTATTGTGGTCAAAGAATCCTCCGGAAAAAACCTGGTGGATGCGAGCCTGGCCAGCCATAAAGCCGATGTAGCTGTATGTCAGCCTGAAAATCTATCTTACACCATTTAGATGTACGCCAGAAAACCTAGGTTGGGAGCCTGCCGCCATCTGGTCGGCCACGGGCAAAAAGGACCAGCTATTTACGAGAAGCCAACGCCGTCTCCACTATGTCTGTGCGGACTACCTTGCTGAAGGGCTGGCGTAATTTGGCCATTCCGGCCCCAAGTAGAATGTCATGTAGACCTTCATACGCGGGTTGGGTCAATGTCGGATCGGTTGGCCAGTTGTCTTGGGCCTTCAAACGGGCTACCGATTTCACCACCAATTCCAGGCTATCACCGGGGAAAAACTCTTTAACTGCCTGGCCAACATCTGCTGCGTCGTGGGTGGAAAGCCATTCCAGGGCGTTGGCGTAGCCGACCGTGAACCGGTGGACAGTCTCAGATTGAGTCTCCAGATAGTGGTTGGTTGCGGCGAAAGAACTAAAGCAAACGTGCCCGTTTTCCGGCCCAACTGCAATCACCACATGGCCAGAGCCGTCTTCCAGCAACTGCTCTGCCCAGGGTTGGGGAACGTGAATGTATTCAGCTTCACCGGCACGGAATGCAGCTATGGCATCGGGGATGTTCAGTCCGGTGACCAAGTTAATATCTGCGGGATCGATGTTGTGCCGCCTGAGAGCAGTCTGCAGCGAGGCCCAGGGCATGGGCGAGAAATCGACTGGTATCAGCTTGGCACCCTTTAGCGACTCCCACTGGAATGGGTCTTGCTTGGTCCGGCTGATGACAAAGAACCCGTCTCTGGAGTTGACCTCTGCAAAGTGCTTTGGAACCGTTTCAGCACCCCAGTCAGAGGCGATGATGCAGCGCATGATTCCGCTCTGGACAATATCTGCTTCTCCGATATTGAGCGCGTTTATCGGATGGCCGAACTCGGGCGGGCAGGTCTTGAAATCAACGTCCAGCCCCTCTTTTTCCAGAAACCCACCGGCCACCGAAACGTAGATAGGGGTGTAGAACAGGGTTCGTATGACTTCAAGAAGTCTCAGTGGCAGTCGGTTACTGTTGGAAGCCAAGGTGTCTCCTTTCGATTGCTAGACGGGATGCCTCAATTAGTTCAATAACGGTGAGTTATGCCTCAAGAAATGGCATGACCGCACCTAAGAAGGCTTCCGGGTCTTCCACCTGGGGGATGTGGCCCAAGCCAGGCAGGGTTACTTTCTGAGCATTTACGATGTTATTGAGCAGGAGATCGGCACCTTCTCGCAGCCGGTCTACCTCTCCGTAGAGGACCATTGTCGACGACGCTTTAACCTGCGGCAGTCTGGACATGATGTCGTAGTTGGAGAGGGCTTCCATCAGTTTGCTGACCCAAATTCCAGCCTTGGCACGGCTCTGGTTGTTGGCGTCCAGCCACTCCTGCCGAGGTTCGGCAAAAGTCGTGGCTTCCTTCAGTCCCTTCAGAGTGCGCGGCTTTGGAATTCCCTTGGAGTCGAACTGGTTGGCGGCTGCCTTAAGTCGGTCTTTGGCCGAGTGCGGGTCGTAAACCGGACAGCCAACCAACACCAGCTTGTCCACCCGCTCCGGGAACGACGCTGCAGTCTCAGTGGCCAGGACTGCGCCGACCGAGTTGCCAACGACGTGGGCGCGGTGGATGTTCAGCACCTGACAGGCGTGGTCCAGAGCCTGGGCATAGTCAGGCAGGCTGAAATGCCTGGTCGGTTTGTCCGAGTCACCGTGACCCAACATATCAAAGGCGTAGCAGGTGTAATTCTGGCTGATGGAGTCGATTACACCCTCCCACGTCCAGATGGATGTGCCCAGGGGGTGGAGCAGAACTACTGGATAGCCACTCCCTTTTTTAACAAAGTGCATGCTTCCCGAGGGTGTGGGTACGGTATCGGTGAGATCACGTCGTACGAACATGGAGCCATTCTCCTAAATTGAATTGCATTTTAGCCCTGCAAATTAGGCGTGTTAGGCGCGTATGGTACTCATCGCCAAGCACTCTGTCAATTTGGTTTAGACACCAAGTTTAAGTTGACCTTTGACGCCTAGTGTGGAAGAATTTGGGCATCATTTTAGTTGGGATAGGCGTGCCTGAGCCTCGGTGGTTTCACCGTGGATGCCGGGTTCATGCCCCTTTTTTACTATGACCCAGAAACCGCGACACCGGTCCGCTGCATCAAAAGGGCCATAGGGGGTAGGGTTATGGGCGAACCTACTTGGACTCGGGAAAAACTACGCAGGCTGGTCCACCGGGAGATCGGTGACTACAAGTTGATTGTTGTCTCCAATCGCCAGCCGTACGTCCACGACTTGATTGGTGGCGAGCTTAGTTACGCCTCCCCCGCCGGAGGACTGACCACGGCCATCGATCCGCTCATGCAGGAATGCGGTGGCACTTGGGTCGCCTACGGTGGCGGCAAAGGCGACTGGTTGGCGGTGGACGATAAGAACCGCATCCAGGTCCCGCCAGACGACCCTTCCTATACCCTGCGGCTGGTTTGGCTCACGGAGCAAGAACAGCAGGGGTACTACTACGGCTTCTCCAATGAAGGTCTTTGGCCTTTGTGCCACAACGCTTTCATTGAGCCGACCTTTAAGACTCCCGACTGGCAGACTTACCAGTCGGTAAACAACGTGTTCGCCAGTCAGGTGCTGGATGAAATCGACGGCCAGCCCGCTGCGGTGTTCACCCAGGACTATCACCTGGCCCTGCTACCGCGATTGCTGCGAGAGGCCGACCCGGACATCATCACTGGCCAGTTCTGGCACATACCGTGGCCAACCTACGAGATTTTCCGCATCTGTCCTTGGGGTGAGGAGCTGCTGGATGGTCTGCTGGGTAACGATCTCCTGGGTTTCCACATTGGCGACCACTGCGATAATTTCTTGGAGGCCGCTTCCCGCGTCTTGGGTGCCAGGGTCCATGATGAGTACAACCTGGTTTCCCACAAAAACGAGTCCACTCTGGTGAGGCCGTTCCCCATCAGCGTTGATTTTGAGCAGGTAAATGAAGAGTCTCAGAGTCAGGAAGTAACCAATGAAGTAGGACGGCTGACTGAAGAGATGGGGTTGGGTGGGCAGATTGTTGGTCTTGGGATTGACCGGATCGACTACACCAAGGGCATCCCGCACCGCATTCGGGCCATTGGACGATTCTTGGAGAAATATCCGGAGAATATCGGCAAAGTGGTGTTCATCCAGGCCGGAGTGATGAGCCGCACCGATATCGATGCCTATCAGCTACTGTCCGACCAGATAGACCAGGAATTGGCCACCGTCAATAATCGCTTTGGCACCGATAACTGGCTACCAATCATCTATCTGCCAGATGACCTGCCCTCGGTCACACTGGCGGCGCTGCGGCGGATCGCCCGCTTCTGCGTGGTCAGTTCCCTCCATGATGGAATGAATCTGGTGGCCAAGGAGTATGTGGCAAGTCGGTTCGACGAAGATGGGGTGTTGATCCTAAGCCCGTTCACCGGCGCGGCCAGCGAGTTGATTGATTCGGTGATCGTTAACCCCTATGCCACTGATGATTTTGCCGATGCGATCTACGAATCAGTGATGATGCCGTACGAACTGCGTCACGAACGGATGGTCCGTATGCGAACGGTGGTTGAGGAGAACAACATCTATATGTGGGCGGCCCGGTTGTTTGTAGACTTGATGCAAGGGACTCGCCGGTCACGTCGCCCAATTCGAAGCTTCTAACCTTGCTGGTCTGGTAGCCTGAACCCATGCCCCACCTCTTAAACGTCTGGCAGTCGGTGAGTCGCAAACTGTCTGAGGCCTCTAGCGTCCTGTTGCTGTTCGACTACGACGGCACCCTGACTCCGATCGTTGCCCGCCCAGAGATTGCCATCTTGTCTGATGAAACACGCCGGTTGCTCTCGCTGCTGGCAGGAATGGACCGGTTTGTTGTGGGCGTGGTCAGTGGTCGCGGTCTGGCAGACCTGGAGTCTCTGGTAGCGATCCCTGGCTTGGTTTATGCCGGTAATCACGGCCTGGAGATGAGCGGGGCTGATATGGAATTTGTGCATGCAGAAGCACCTGCTTTTGAAGAGATTTTGATGGAGGTTGCCAGCCTGTTGCAGAAGGGATTAGCCGACGTGCCGGGCATAGTGGTGGACAACAAACGGCTGACCCTGACCGTGCATTTCAGGAGCACCCCGGATTCTTACAGTGGCATGGTTGACGATACAGTTGTGGCTATCGCAAAGCCTTACTTGGATGCCGGACGCATGAAGATCACCAGAGGCAAGAAGGTGGTGGAGGTGCGGCCCAACATCGACTGGGGTAAGGGAAAAGCCATAGAGCAGATACGTCTAAACTGCGGCGATAGCCCGCTGCCAATGTTTTTTGGCGACGATGAGACCGATGAAGAGGGGTTTGTTACGGTGCAAGACGCTGGTGGTATTGCGATATACATCGGCGGCACCAGACAGAACACCAAGGCGCTGCATCAGTTGGAGTCACCGGCAGAAGTAGCTCAGGTGTTGGAGCTGCTCACTCAGATTTAAGTGAGTTAAGGCAGCCCGTTTTGCTCTACCTTAATTAGCTTGTCCAAGCGCCGTTGGAACCGTTCTTCATGGATGAAACTGGCACCCAAGAAAGCCTCTAGCACCACTTTGGTCAACTCTATTCCAATGACGCGGCCGCCGATGCAAATGACGTTCATGTTGTCATGTTCAACGCCCTGGCGAGCGGTGTAGGTATCATGACAAAGACAGGCCCGGATGCCCTTTACCTTATTGGCCGTGATGCTGGCACCCACCCCGCTGCCGCAGACCACCACGCCCCGTTCTGTGTCTCCGGAAAGAACAGAATCAGCCACTGCAACGGCAAAGTCTGGGTAATCGTCGTTGGGGTCCATGGTGTGAGCGCCAATGTCACTGACCTGGTGTCCTTGGGACTCCAGCCAGGCGACAATTTCACCCTTTAAATCAAAACCGGCATGGTCCGCGCCAACGGCCACTTTCATCAATTTACTCCATCCGGAAAGTTACCCCAGCATACGCACTGGTCTCAACTCGCGCAAGGCCGTGGGTTGGTTTT
>Ga0209402_10002327_pt1 | contig 19245 bp, 20 predicted proteins | sample ArcticOcean_MG_C_3_FD_187437 | JGI IMG/M metagenome (GOLD analysis project Ga0209402, IMG submission 187437) | Marine microbial communities from western Arctic Ocean - ArcticOcean_MG_CB8_126 (SPAdes) (version 2) | ecosystem: Environmental > Aquatic > Marine > Oceanic | place: Arctic Ocean... | reverse complement strand
CATTTGTCTTCTATCCTGAAAGATGCATCTCAGACGGTGCATGTATTGGAGTTTGTCCAACAAAATCCATTTTCTGGATGAGACCAATGAATTACACAGCTGGTCAACCAGTTCCACTTCACAAGAACGGTGTATTCATCAAGGGCTGGGCAGAAGACGCCGCCTTATAGGTACGTTTTCTCAAAACCTCTTTTTCTTATTTATTTTAATTTAATTAGACCACATCTAAAATCATTCATGTCAAAAATTTCTAATATAATTGGAATAGCAACAATCATCTTTACATTTTTGACAATTATTTCTGTAATACTGCCATCACTATTTTTGTCTATTTTTGGAAAATTTTCGTCAACTCTTATTCCATATGAAATTGGAATATTCGGAATTCCTATCATACTGTCAAATGCAGCATTGTTTTCATTTGGTGTTTTGTATTATAAGAAAAAACTACCAATTTCATTTCTTGATTTCATAAACAAAATACGCACTTTTGAAATTTCCAAAAAACCATCCATAGTTATTTTATTAATTATTTTTTCAGTTTACATAGGACTGTCTATACCTGAATTATTCATCGATGAATCTCAGCAATGGGGTGATTATGCAGTACTTGATGAGGCATTAGATTTGTGGCCTGACGGTAAATCTGAAAATATCTATGTTGAAGAACAAAATGATCGATATGTCAGAATGTTTTTACTCGAATTATCTTTGAACCTTTTCCAAAACATCAAAATTTTGCCATTTCTCGCATCAATATTGGTTGTATTTTTTACATATCTTTTTACAGTTCAAATCACTGAGAAACGATTTGCCGGCATTATTTCCATACTTGTACTTCTTCAGAGTAATACATTTTTGAGATTTGATACAGTTGCAGTTTATGAAAATTTTTGGGTTTTGTTCTATTTACTATCATTATATGTGGTGCAAAAAAAATGGTTCTTTTCTCCTGCATTTTATATATTATCTTTCTTCACAAAAGCCTTTGTTGCACCATATTTTATAATGACAATATACTATACATTCCGAAGTCCAATTTCATCTAAGAAAAAAATTGGTATTGTAATTTCTTATATTGTAATTGTCATTTTATCTATAGGTATAATTTTCTTGGGTGATACAGTATATCCAAATGTCATTCAAATTGATTCATCCAAATTCTTTCCAGGAATATCTACTCTTGGTTTACTGCTTAGATATGATTATTTGTTATTATTGATAATATTGCCCGTAATTGTTGGTTTAACCATTTTAGCAAAAAGTTCGTTCAAACAAATTGATTCCATAATCATGCTTATTTTTGGTACAATGCTTGCAGGTCCATTATTAGTAATGTTTACAAATTTTTATGAAATTCTACCTTATAGATTTGTACCATTAATTGTATTCTTTGCAATTGGTGTTGGATTATTTTTTACAAATGGCACTAAAAATAATACCTTAAAAAATTAATTTATGCACAGAAATTTTTAAGAATATTTATTGACTAGTTTTACAATTTTATCAATTTGTAAATCATTAAGATTAGGATGACATGGGATTGTAACTATATTATTTCCAATTCTTTCAGTATTTTCTAATTTAATTTTTGATCTATATCTAGACATTTTATGAACTGGCTTATAATGAGTGCCAGTTTCAATTCCATTCTCAAACATTTTTTTTCTAAATTTTTCACGATTTTTTACAATTATCCAATACAAATGATAATTGCAATCTTTGTCAAATCTAGCTCTTGATTCTATTGTTAATTCTGAAAAAAATCTTTTTGCAATTTTTTTCCTAATCAAATTTAACTTATCTAATTTTTTTAATTGAACTATTCCTATGGAAGCAGAAAATTCATTCATATAATAATTATTTCCAATTTCTTTAACATCATAATCCGTACCTTTTCTATTTGTTATTCCACACCATCTTCTTGCTAGTAATATTTCTCTAATTTTTTTATCATTTTTTTCATTAATTGCAATTAATCCTCCTGTTGGCATTGCCAAATTCTTTACAGGATGAAAACTAAAACAGACAGCATCTCCGTGTGAACCTATTTTAGAATTTTTATATTTACTTCCTGCTGCATGTGCTGCATCTTCTATAATTTTTAAATTATTTTTTTTTGCTAATGATTTTATTTCATCCATATTGCATGATAAACCTCCAAAATGAACTGGTAAGATTATTTTTGTTTTGTCAGTAATTGCTGATTTCAGATGTTCTGAATCAACATTTAATGTATCTTCATTTATATCGACAAAAACTGGTTTTCCTCCATTCATTACAATTGCATTTGCAGTAGCCACAAATGTCATTGATGGCAAAATTACTTCTTTATCTTTAATATCATATAAAGACAAGGCCAAATTCAATGCGGCTGTTCCACTATTTACTGCAACACAATTTTTTGAATTTGTATACTTTCTGAATTTGTCTTCAAACTCACTTACTTTTCCCATTCCTGCACCATTTGCCCAATTCTTGCTCTTCAGAACCTGTTTGACTGCCAATTCTTCTTCTTTTCCTATAGAAGGATCAAATAGTTTAATCATCTTATTCATATCAATCAAAACACATTAAAAATTAAATCTATTATTATTCATAACTCTTTTTGAATTTTATTCTTTAAGTATAAAAGTATCAAAAGATAATTAAGTCTGATTTTAGTAAATTTCGATATGAACGATGATTATGAAATCATGATTTCAGGTTTAACACGCGAATATCCTGAACATAAGTATTCTACAAATGAAATGATAGATCATTTAGGAAATAAATTAACAGAGAAGGTTAAAGAAAACATTTTACAATTAGGTGTTGAAAACAGATTTTTCATTAGACCTTTTGAACGTTATATCCAACATGGTGGTGACCGAATAAACTCTGGTTCTGATGGTGAACCAATTTCAGACTTATGTACAAAAACTGCAGAAAAATGTTTACAAAATTTAGGTATAAATAAAAATGAAATTACTTGTGTTGTAGCTGCATTCGAAGATAATGATTTTCTTAGTCCTGGATTATCCTCAATTATTCTAACAAAAATGGGATTGTCAAAATTTCTTCCACATTATAATATTCAGGGTATGGCATGTTCCACACTTCCAAAACTACTAGAATTAGGAAAAAACTTAATCAATAATGAAAATGATAAGATTCTTTTTGTAATTAGTGGATGTAATTCAGGATGGTATTTGCCTCATTTAAAAAATAATATGAGTGTAAAAAATCCAAAAGAAATCAATTCAGAACAATATGATCGAGAACAACAATTATCAAAATGGGTTTCAACTATGTTCTCATTTTTATTTGGTGATGGTGTTGCTGCGTTTGTTATGACAAAAACTAATTCTGATAATTATGGAGTAAAAATTGGAAAAATTACACATGCTGTAAATTTTAATGACTCTGATTATAGAAAAGCATGTGTAAGACTAGTTGGAAATACATCTACTCATATGTATGAACATGAATTAAGTGCAGGAAGTGATATTTTACAACGCTCACTAGATTATTCAAAGAAAGTTTTATTCAAATCACTAAATAAAGAAAACGAAGAATATGATGCAAATTTGGCAGAAGAATTTATGTCTAAACAGGCTAAAGTCATGATTCATACTGGAAGTCTGAAAATTCTTGATGGATTCAAAAATCTCTACAAACTAAATGATGGACAAATAAAAGAATCATTTGACACTTTACGTGAATACGGAAATCTTACTGGTGTTAGTATTCCAACAGTTTTAGATAAAGCAATGTTCCAAAATAGTTCTCTATCTGGTAAAGGATTGTTGGTTGGTATAACTATGGGCTTTGGTTTGGATATTGTCGAAATTGAATCAAATTAATTTTTTCTAAGATTGATTAGAATAATCAAATTTTCTTTCTCTATTGTAAAATAAATTTTTAATTATAGTAAGGTTTTTAGACTAATCTCGAATTTTTTAATTAATTATGTCTGAAAACTCAAAAATTTTTGAAAGAATTATTGATGAAGATTTGGCTATGGGTCATAAAATGCATGACTTGATGGAAAAACTTTTTCCAATCTGTAGAAGTATTACTGGTAATGGATTACGAAAATCACTAAAAATTTTACAAGAAATAATTCCGTTAAAAATTATTGAAACACCTACAAATACTCAAGTTTATGATTGGAAAATTCCCAAAGAATGGAACATTAATGATGCTTATATTAAAAATTCTAAAGGAGAAAAAATTATTGATTTTCAAAAATCTAATTTACATGTTTTAAACTATAGTGCACCGATAAATAAAAAAATTTCATTTGAAGAACTAAAATCACATGTATTTACTCTAGAAAATAATCCTGATGTAATTCCATATAGAACCTCATATTATCAAGAAAATTGGGGATTCTGTATGTCACACAAACAATTCCTAGAAATGAAAGATGACGAATATGAAGTTTTTATTGATTCAAAATTAGAATCTGGCTCTATGTCATATGGTGAGTATTTCATACAAGGAGAGTCCGATAAGGAAGTATTGTTATCATGTTATCCTTGTCATCCTTCAATGTGTAATGATAATTTATCTGGTGTTGTTTTACTTACATATATTGCAAATTGTCTGAAAAATCTTTCATTAAAATATTCATATAGATTTCTGTTTGTTCCTGAAACAATTGGTGCAATAACTTGGTTATCAAGAAATGAAAAAAATACTAAAAATATTTCTCACGGTCTTGTAGCTACATGTCTCGGTGACGCTGGAATCTCAACCTATAAAAAAAGCCGACAGGGTAACGCAGAAATTGATAAAATCGCTCTAGAAGTTTTAACTGAATCTGGAGAGGATTTCAATGTTATTGATTTTGCTCCAATTGGAAGCGATGAAAGACAATTTTGTTCACCTGGCTTTAATTTGCCTATTGGTTCTCTGGCTCGAACTCTTGCACCACACTTTAAAGAATATCATACTTCGAACGACAATCTTGATTTTGTTAAAGCTGAATTTTTGGGAAATACATTTAAAAAATATTTGAAAATTATTTCCAAATTAGAACAAAATTTTAATAAAAACATTCATTCTGAAAACAAAATAAAAGCTAATGAAACCAAAAATGGAAGACTATTAATTAATACAAATCCTAAATGTGAACCACAATTAGGGAAAAGAAATCTATATCATGCTATTGGTGCACAAACTCCTTCCCAAGCAGGACAAAAAATTTCAAATCAACTTGCATCACTTTGGATACTTAATTATTCAGATGGCAAACATTCTTTATCTGAAATTGCAGAATTATCTGGATATGATATGGAGCAATTAGAGAATATGACTAATATATTAATTGATGTGGGCTTATTGAAAGAAATGAAAAAAAATGCTTGACCATACAAAACTCGTTTCAGAATTTAAAAGAATTGGATTGCAAAAAAACGATGCTGTTTTAGTTCATAGCTCGTTCAAATCTTTTGGTGGAGTTGAAGGAGGCCCACAAACGGTCATCGATGCACTAGTAACTGTTTTAGGTCCTGAAGGAACTCTGATCACTCCAAGATTTAATTTTGATTTCTCTACGCACGGTACTGCTTGGGATATTAGAAACACTCCTTCGCAAACGGGAATTATTTCTGAATTTGTTAGAAAAGATCCAAGAAGCTTCAGTGTTTTTCACCCCATTTACTCTTTTTGCATTATTGGAAAGAATGCAAAAAAATTGGCTCAAAATAGATACAAAGGAAGTTATAGTAAAGACTCAATCTTTTATAAATTACGAATATTAGACGCAAAGATTCTTCAAATTGATAGAGTCTATAAAGGAACTACAATGTTTCATCATGTTGAAGAAATGTTAGGAGTTGATTATAGGTATTTCAAAAATTTTACAGGTATTGTAACTGATGAAAATGGTAGGAGTTATGAAGATGAATTTAACATTTATGTTCTTAATCGGGAACAGAATTTTTTTACTTATGTTCAGCCCATAGGAAAAATTTTGGAAGAGAAAGGAGTTATGAAAATTGATAAAATAGGTAATGCAACAACTTGGTGTATGAAAGCTGATGACATGTATAGAGTTACTGCAGATGCGATAAAAAAAAATCCACGCATATTATGTAAAATTGGACCGCCTTAAAAGATGACTTCAATACCTATTTTTGTGACTGGAAGTTAAGTTTTGGTAGTGATGAAAAAGAATCTCAAAAATACAAAATTCCAAACAGCTAACGGGGAAAAAGTTGCAGTTATTACAGGAACCTCGAGCGGAATTGGTTTTGAAACAGCTCTAGCATTTGCAAGAGATGGATATTACACCTATGCAACTATGAGAGACACTTCAAAGGGTGATATAATTAAAGAAATTTCTCAAAAGGAAAATTTGAAAATTGACGTATTAGAATTGGATGTAGATAAAGAAGATTCTGTAAAAATTGCAATAAAACAAATTTTAGATCAAAAACAAAGGATTGATGTTCTTGTAAATAATGCCGGATGGGGGATCTGGGGTTGTGTTGAAGACGTTTCTATTGATGAATTCAAAGCACTGTTTGAGACAAATTTCTTCGGATTTATAAGATTGATTCAGCAAGTTGGACCAACAATGAGGGAAAAGGGCTCGGGAACAATTGTGAACTTAAGCTCGTATGCAGGCCGTATCGGATTTCCAGTATCACCGGCGTATTCTAGCACCAAGTTTGCCATAGAAGGATTAAGTGAATCCTTGAGGTTGGAGATGGCACCTTTTGGCGTTAATGTTATCATAATCGAGCCAGGAATTGTGGATACGAATTTCTTTAAACCTATGAAAATAGCTAAAAAATCGGAATCAGATACTGCATACAAATCTATCACGGATGAAATAATTCAGAAAATTATGAGCATGGCTAAATTTGGAATTCATCCAAAAGAAGTTGCAAAGATAATTCTTGAGGTTATTAAAAGCGATAAACCGTTGCCGAGATACTATATTGGTGGTGATGCTGCCAAATTCCTAGAGGCAAGAAGAAGTAAAACAGATATTGAGTTTGAAAGTTATATAAAAAAAAGATATGCTTATGGCAATATTCGGTTTTGGGACGAACAGTAAGTAAGATTATTTACACATATACAGATTATTTCAAGTTGATTTCTGAGAAACCTCTGCGTGGCGACGAATAGCTTCTCTTTTAGATATTTTTTTATATTCAATTTCTTGATTCATTAAAGGAACTCGTCTGTAACAGAAAATTTTATCGCCTTGAGGACCTGTGATGTTTGCCCTTAAACGATACATGGCTTCAGTTAAATCATCACTATAACTTTTTACTTTTTCTAAAGACGATAAAACATCATCGGCCAGTTTGAACATATATTCAATTGGTTCCGGAGTACGGAATTTTTCAAGCGGTAACATTTCTTGGCTATCTAACCAAGAAGATATGTCATAATTGTACGCTAAAATTTTTTTGGAGTTCACATTTTCATAATTTACTATTTTATCAAATGCAAACTCTACAGTTTGTTTTAAGTCGTTCAAATTTGTGAGAGTGATCTGGCTTCCAAAGAATCGATTTAAGGATTCTAACAAATATAACTTGAAATCAGAAATTAATTCTGTATCGGTAGCAAATTTGCACATATAAAATGGATTTAATGCCTTACAGTGAATACGTGCCTTTTTGATATCTTCAAGTGTAGATTCCAGTTTTTTGGCTTCAACTAATTCATCTTTTGCTGCCTGATTAAAATCATTAAAAAACTTCGTAATTTTTGGCGTCCATTTTTTTTTGTCTTTTGCAATCATTTCTATTAGAGTTACATAATCAAAACCATTAATGTAAAGCCCATGAGATAATTCAAGAAATATTTCGCTTGTAAAAACACTAAAAAGGAATTGAAAAAATCTTATGCGGAAAAAATCTTCTCGAGACATAGCATTAGTCTCTACAGTAATCTCTTCGTATTCCATTGATGGTAATTCATCATCACTACTAATGTAACGAGTTGTAACGCGATAAGCAGATTTTATTCCATATTTTTCTCTATGTGGTTTTGTGTTTCCCTCAGAGCCATGAAGCATGTAACTTGGATACATGGAAACTCTTACATTATTTCTGGCTGATTCTTTAACACCTTCTATAAAAGTTTCATAGGTTTCTCCAGGTAATCCATAAATCAATTCGGTAAAGGTTTCAATTCCTTTTTCTTGGGCTTTTTCACGTAATGTATCATATTGTTCTGCAGGTATATTTCCTCTCTTAACGTTAACTAGGACTTCTTTGTTCATTGATTGTTTTGACATAGACATGGAAGAAACGGTTTGTAGAGTAGCAGCTATATCAATTACTGCATCATTAGTGTTTTTTGCATAACAATTAAAAATTTGTTTTGGGAAATTATATTTGTCCATACATTCTCTTATAACTTGCGCAATTTCTAAATCTCTTTTTAATATTCCAAAATTAGCGTCAGCAATGTAGAAAAATCCCAACGAGTTCTTACTATGTTTGCAGATATATGACAATTCTTTTTTTATAGTATCAATTGAAAATTGGTTAATATTTGCTTGAGTTGCATTACCCCAATTACAAAAAGTACAGGCATATGGACATCCACGATTTGTTTCCATTATAGGTGAAAGATTTGGATTTGCGAGAAAAGGATCCAGTATACCCGTAAGATAAGGTGACGGATGATTTGTAAGGTCCAATCTCTCTACAAAATTTTTAGGATTGTTTATGATCTTATTTGATTTTTTATCCAGGTAAAAAATGGAAGAAGGTAACTTCTCAAATGGGATGTTTGTTAATTTTTCATCATATTCTTCTAATAATTCTACAAATCTAGTAAAACTCCATTCTCCTTCTCCATAAATATATGCATCTAGGTATGGCCGTTCTTGAAAGAAGTTTTTTATCCAATCTAAATCGTACTCAAAACTTGGTCCTCCCATTACAGTAATTGTATCAGAATTTTTTTCCTTCATGTATTTTAAAACGGCTATATCCAAGTTAGAATTCCATTCATAGTGACTTAATGCCAATATTTCTGGCGGTTTATTTGAAATCCTATCCTTAAGTTTTATTGGGTCTTTGAAAATTTCTACAGATGCTTCAGGATGTTTATCTTTTAAATAAGCTGCAATATATCCAACATTAAGCGGTATAGGTTGAATATTATCCCACTCGTGAAAATAACAAAGATCAGCTATGTAAATTAACATATTTAATAATATAATTAATACACCTTATTAAGTAACAGGTGTTTGTATGCCTACTATGTTAAGTAAAGCATTGACACAAAAAAATTCAATGTCGGGAAAAAGTTTACTCGTTGGAATTACAATGGGATTTGGTTTAGATATTTTAGAAGTAGAAAAGGTTTAAAAAAATAATATTATTTTATTGAAACTCCACCGTCCACTGGTAAAATAGCACCAGTTGTCCATGATGAATCATCTGACGCAAAGTATAATGCCGCATTTGCAATATCAATTGGTTTTCCAATTCTTCTTAATGGATGTTGTTTAATTGTTAATTCCTTCTTCTTCTTTGTATCAAGCCAAAAGCTTTTAGTCATATCTGTATCTACCACTGCAGCGGAAATACAATTCACTCTAACATTGTATTTTGCATATTCTAATGCCCAAATTTTTGTTAGATGAATCATCGCAGCTTTTGCGGCTGAATAACCATCTGCGTAAAAATTTTCAAATGGCTTTAATCCTGAATCTGATGCAATATTGATAATAGACCCTCCATTTTTTTGCATATTTTGAATGGCGTATTTACTAAATCGAAAATGCGCATTAAGATTAAGATCTATCATTTCTATCCATTCTTTCTCAGAAATTTTATGTAATTTTTTCATCTCTGGTAAAACTCCTACATTATTTACTAACACATCAATTTTTTTGAATTTTTTTACGGTCTTATCAATCACATTTTTAACATCTTTATCATTTCGTACATCTCCTGCAACTGAAAAACAATTTTTAATTTCTTTTTCTGTATTCTTTAATCTATTTTTATTCTTTGATGTAATAACAATCTGTGCACCATTTTCTGCAAATTTTTTTGCAATAGCCTTTCCAATTCCTCTACTACCTCCAGTTACTAATACAACTTTGTTTTTTAATTTCATTTTATTCACACATATTCCTTATACTCAATATCATTAAAATTTCCCATTAAATCTTTTTTCGTTAATTCAATTATATTAAAAAATCTCTCAGAATTTTTTTGATTACTATCATTTATTTTCCATCTTGAACCATTATCTTTATATGTTTTTTTAAGAGGTACTTTATCTAATAATATCCAGCCACATTTTTTATGAATCATCATCATTTTTTCGTTATCTGAAAACAAATACCCTGTAATTTTTGATAATTGAAAACAATCAAACATCCACTTCAAATACACTTTCTCGATTATAGTCATAATTCCTCTAATCTCATATGTTGGATCTTTCATCATATTGTCTAATCTCGATGAATTCTTCTGAATGTCATATCCTCCATTTCCGATACATCCAATCTTTTCACCATCGACATAAATCATAAAAAGTACTCTTTCTTTATTTTCCAGAATATCTTTTTTTATCCATTGTTTTGTTTTTGATTTAGTCATTACAAAATCTGTTGCAAACATATTCCTAAATTGTTTTCTTAAACTATAAAGTAAATTTACTGTATCATCATTTATGTCTACTAATTTTAATTCAATTAAATAATTTTGATATATAATTTCTAAAATTTTTCCATTATCAATTTTTTTAATATAATTTAATTTATCAAAAAAGTTTGTCATATCCTACCTCATATTTCTTGCAATATTATATGCAAATTTATTAAATTCATCTTGATTATCATCTAAAAACTTCTTCATTTTACTAATTGATATTTTTGTATCCATCAAAAATCCATTTAATCGAAAAATTCTATCAAATTCTTGTGATAATCTAACCAAATTGAATTCAAATGAATTAGTATTTACTAAATTAATATATTCATTAATTTCTGAAATTTTCACTTTCACATTAAGCATATTTCTTATTGCTGTAGGGAGTTCGTTAAATGATGAGATCTTATAAACTGAGGAAATTCCAGCGTAATCTATATCTGCAAAAACTATAGATGGTTTATTATAAAATGCTGCCTCTAATGCAGGTGTTCCGCCAATCTGAATCACTAATGAAGATTTTTTTATAAAATCTTCAGTTCTAAACGATGGATGAATTAATCTAACATTTGATAAACTCATAATTTTTTTATAATTGCTAATTGATCTCCATCCTCGAACAACCATTGCTGGATGCTCTTTAACATATAATTTGTAACCGTCAGATAATGAGTTACTAATCTTCTCAATAATCTCTATTTGATTTGAGAACGATGGTGCTGCTATATTTACTGATCTCTCAGGTTCGACATGTAATGGAAAAAAAATAAATTTTTCATCTAATTTATTTTTATATAAAAGCTGTTTATCTAAAAATTTTTTCCTTTTTCTTTTTTCAAGTTCATAAATTAATGTTTTATAAAAAACCAAAAATTTTGTTCGTCCATAATATGAAAAATGTGTATTAACATTACTATTACTAGAAAACAAATAGTAAAAAACTGATTTAAGAAAATCTTTCCTTGATGACTGCCATTCAGATAAGTGTTTATCAACATTTTTTCGTGCATCAAGTTTTTTCAAAAACTCTTCTAATTCTTGAAATGATTTAAAATCATAGTCTTTCTTTATTTCATTTTCTGGAAATGTATTAACTGAATTTGCAATAATCCATCTTCCTGCTAAAAATGATCGCCTAATCATTAGAACTTTTATTCCACGAGATTTACATATTTTATAAAAAAGATGATTATGTGATAATGTTGTAACTCCCATAATTAAAAATTCAGGATTAATTTCGTCTAACATACTCTCAAATAATCTACATTCCTGTTCAAAAATTAAATTTATTTCATCTTTTGAAAATTTATAAAATTGATTAAATCTATTGAATAATCTTTCATTTGATGCTAACAAGGAAAAATTTACATCAATTTTATTCTCAATCTGTGATAAATAAGCTACATCTGGTTTTTTTGTAATCTTATTAATGTGATCATGGAGATACCAAATTTTTGAAAATTGTATAATCTTTTGATGTTGAAAAAATTCTTTTGTTTTGTTTGTAATGTCCAATATCGCATATACATCAAAATCATGTTTTGTTTTTAGTGTGTTCACTAGTCCTAATGTGCTCAGATCATCATTTATCCAAAATACAACCTTCGAATTCATAGTCAGATATTTAAAATTTCATAACTAATACTTTGCTACTTTTCGAAGCAAATAATAGATAATGATTTTAGGCGTATGAGAAAATCTTTTCTTAGATGGACTTTAAAAAATTTCTTTTTGGCCAAAAAGATCTAATGTCCATTGGTTTTGCAAATATCCTTGGAAGTGCGATTAGCGCAATTTTTTGGTTTTTCCTTGCTACTTTAATTAATCCTGAAGAATATGGACAAATCCATTACTTTCTAGGAATTGCTGGTATGGGGCAATTATTTTCTTTAGTTGCTACCCCTAATGCTATTACTGTTTACGTTGCAAAAAATATTAAAATTCATTCAACCTTATTTTTTATTTCATTAATTGTTGGAGGATTATCATCAATTGTAATATTTCTTTTATTTTTTAGACTAGATGCAAGTTTACTAGTTTTAGGATATATTATATTTGAACTTATGAATGGATTTCTTCTTGGAAGAAAACTTTTTTCTACTTATTCAAAATTTTTCCTTAGTCAAAAAATTCTAACAGTAATTTTTGGTCTTGGATTTTATTCTCTATTTGGATTTGATGGTGTAATTTATGGATTGGTATTGAGTTACGTTCCTTATATTTGGATTCTAATCAAAGAATTTTCTACAACAAAACTAAATTTTTCTCTAGTAAAATCTCGTAAAGGTTTCATCATAAATAATTATGGCATGAATATTTCTGGTGCTGTAGGTGGGCAAATTGATAAAATTATCATTGCACCTATCTTAGGATTTGAACTTTTAGGAAATTATTCATTAGCCATGCAATTTCTTGTGATTATGTTGTTATTGCCGACAATTATTTTCAAATATTTACTCACTCAAGATTCAAGTGGTCAAAAAACTGGAAATTTAAAAAAGATTAGTCTTCTTGCATCAATTGGTATTGCTGCATTTGGAATAATTATACTTCCTATGTTAATTCCAATCGTATTTCCTCAATTTATTGATACTACTATTGCTATACAAATTTTGAGTGTAGCGGTAATCCCCGCAACTATTGGAACATTTTATGAATCAAAATTATTATCTTTAGAAAAAGGAAAATTTCCAATTATCAGTAAGAGTTTAGGTATTATTACAGTAATATTTGGATTTTTAATACTTGGTCCAATTTATGGCATGGTTGGACTTTCTATAACAATTCTTGCTTCTTCTTTCATCGAAACAATTTTTATTGTTATTGCAACTAAAACTATGAATCTTAAAATTAGATAATGTGTCTAAATTCTTTCTTTGATAAAATCTATAGACTTTACAGGACTTGGATCTATTTTTGATAATACTGCATGATAAATAGAACAATAATCTAGAATGTAGATTAGATTGATTATTTTAGATAGAATATTTCCTTTTATCGAATAAACTTCTTGAAAATCAATTTTCGATTTAATGAAATACTCTTTTAATATTTCCCATCGCTCTTTTGTTTTAGTATAATCATCTATTCCTTGTAAAAGAATTGGTTGTCCCTTGGATTTTCTTTCCCATCCTACAATCCCATTATGACATGCTTCAATGGCATCTTCGGCAATTACGTGTAATTTAGAATTTTCTTGTAATGAATTTTTAAATCTAATTGCAACTGATTGTAAACCATTAGGATAATAAATTATTGGAGAACTATCTATCCATTTTGCTAAATTTAATGAAGGATTATCTTCTTCTAGGTTTTTCGAGTTAATAAGATCTCTAGTTTTTTTTAAATTTGTAATTGATTGAATTATCCCATCTTTTGTAATTGGAAGAAAATATTGTAACACGTTAATTATGCAATACAGAAAACTTGGTAACGATGCCCTAGGTGAATGCATTTGTGGTATTTCATAATATGGAATATTATTATTAGTCGAATACTCTTTAATTTTTCCTCCTGATGAGAATGCCAAGACTTTGCATGATTTCTTTTTAGTACTTTCCAAAACACTCAAGGTTTCTTGAGTGTTTCCTGAAATACTAATACAAATAACTACAGTTTTGCCATCAACTGTTTTTGGGAGTAAATATCCCTTAACATTTGTCACGTGAATGTCTGTAGTCGATAAGATTGCTGTGAGAATATCTCCAATACTTCCAGATCCTCCCATTCCACAGAATATGATGTGATCAATATCCTTACTTTCAAATTTTTTAACATTTTCTAAAAAGCTTTTTTCAGCTATTTCTGGCCATTGATCGTAAGTTTTATGCATATTCTTTGTATCTATTTCTTCTAAATCACTTAATTGCATTATAACACTATGAATTTCGTGTATTGTAAAATACTTAACTACACATATACTAATCCAAAAAAATATTTACCCCTAATTTTCTAAATATTTATTGGGTCTGAAAACTATCGAATGGAAAGATAATTCTGTTATAATGATTGATCAAACTAAATTACCGAATATTCTTGAATATGTAACATACACAGATTATAATCAAGTTGCTAATGCAATTCGTACATTAGTAGTTCGAGGTGCCCCTGCAATCGGTGTATCTGGTGCATTTGGTCTTGCTTTAGCCTCATTACAAAATGACACTTCTGAAAAAACTGAATTAATTTCATATATGGAAAATGCCAAAAAAATTCTATTTGAAACTAGACCTACTGCAGTAAATCTTGCGTGGGGTTTAGAGAAAATTATGGATGTCGCAAATAAAGCAAGTACAGTTGATGAAATAAGAAATAATGTTGTTGAAACTGCCAAAAAAATGGCAGAAGAGGATGTACAAATTAATATGTTAATGGGAAAAAATGGCTCTGTATTATTTGATGATAATGATACCATTATGACTCATTGTAATGCTGGAGCACTGGCAACTGTTGGTTATGGCACAGCGTTAGGAGTAATACGTGCAACAAAAGATAGTGGAAAAAAGATCAAAGTAATAGCAACTGAAACTAGACCTATTCAACAAGGTTCAAGATTGACTGCATTTGAATTACAATATGATGGAATAGATGTTAGTCTGATTCCTGATACTGCGGTTGGTTATACTATGGCAAATGGACTTGTAAACAAAATTATTGTTGGTGCGGATCGAATACTTAGAACTGGTCATGTGTATAACAAAATTGGAACTTATCAAGTGGCAATAATGGCAAAACAACACAATATTCCATTTTATGTTGCAGCGCCACTCTCTACATTTGATATGAAAAGTAATCCTCAAGATGTAATAATTGAGCAACGAAGTCCATCTGAAGTCACAGGAATTGGAGATAAAAAAACTGCTCCTGATGGAATTAATGTCATTAATCCTGCATTTGATATGACTCCTCCAGAATTAATTGCTGGAATAATTACTGAGAAAGGTATTGCGAAAGCACCTTTTGAAGAATCAATAAAAAAATTATTCCAAGCTAATTAATAGAAAGTTTTTATTCATTTCATCTGACTTTCTCTCATGAGTACTGTTAATGTGGAACATGTACGTGATTCATTGAAAAAATGCATGGATCCTGAAGTTCCATTAAGCATTGTAGATATGGGGCTGATTTATGGAATTAATGTAACTGAAAATAATGATGTAAATATCAAAATGACAATGACAACAAAAGGTTGTCCTTTACATGAAACAATGGTTGACGATGTTAAAAGATATACCAAAAAAGTATCTGGTGTAAACAATGTCGATGTAGAAATTGTTTGGGATCCTCCGTGGACAATGGACAAAATGTCTGATACTGCAAAAGCTATGATGAAAACAATGGGGTCTCAAAACACTCCTGCTCCTATAAACTATGAAACTGCTGTTCCACAAGGTGTAGGAAACTTAGTAAAACAGGAAGATGGTTCATTAGTTCTGGCAAATGAACATGAACAAGGTTTTATGGTAAATCAAGCAATTATTGACTTTTGGAAATCTTGTAATGGAAAAAGAAAAGTTACAGAATTGGTAGAATTATTTGCACAACAAACTGGATTGCAAAGAACACAGGTTGAAAAAGAAGTAATGCAATTATTAAAACAACTTCATGAAGGTGGATTATTGATTATTCCAAACCAAAACGATGCTCCAAATGTAGAATTTAAAAAATTAAACTAAATTTCCTTAATTTCTGTTACTTTAGCTAACACTGAATCCATTTTTATAATTGCACGTCTATTTTCCCAACCTAATGCAACATACCAATCTCCTGCATCATCATCATATTTTGTTTCCAATGTTTTAATTTTTTTTGATTCTGTTTTGTAAGCTTTTAAAATTCCTGACATTGCAAGTGATATTGCATCTTTTTCTGTTTTCAATCGTCTATCCATTAAACCAATACCTGGACTCATATCATGACTTGAAAATTATGTCTAATATACTTGATTATTAAAAAAGGGCCCGATGGGATTCGAACCCACGGCCTGGTGGTCCGAAGCCACCCGCTCTATCCAGACTGAGCTACGGGTCCAAAAAAATAAGCATTTAACTGGTCTAAATATCTGTCTCATTTATGAAAATATCAAAAAAAGTTGCAGGTGTGGAATATGCAATCAGAGATATTGTTTCTGCAGCACGTGAAATAGAGTTACAAGGAAAAACTGTTGATTATCTTAACATAGGTGATCCTGTACAGTGTGGATTTCAACCACCACAGAATGTTAAACAAGCAATGATTGATGCAATTAATAATGGAAATAATTTCTATACTCGTTCTGAAGGTTTATCTGAATTAACTGAAGCAATTGCAAAAAAAGAAAATGCAAAAGGTTTGTCAATACCATCCGAAAATATTTTAGTCACAAATGGTGTATCTGAAGGTTTAGACATGGTTATCTCTTCAATAGTTGAAGAAGGTGACGAAGTCTTACTCCCAGGACCCTATTATCCTCCATATGCTTCATACGTTAGATTGCATGGAGGTATACCAATTGAATTTTCAGTTGACATGAATTCTTCATCTCCTGACATTGGTGACATTAAAAGTAAAATCACTTCGAGAACTGTTGCAATTTGTCTAATCAATCCAAATAATCCAACTGGTTTAGTATTCAATGAAAATGCTTTAAGACAAATTGTAGATGTTGCAAATGAACATGATCTATACATTATTTGTGATGAAATTTACGATCAAATAATTTTTGATGAAAAATTTATAGGTATTGGAAAAGTTGCTGGTGACTCCCCTGTAATTATTCTAAATGGTTTTTCTAAAGTTCATCTAATGTCTGGTTGGCGTATTGGTTACATTGCATTCAACAATTCATCTAAACTAGATAACATAAGAAAAAATTTACCAAAGCTTGCTAGAGTGAGAATTTCAACAAATCTACCAGTGCAATATGCTGCTTTAGAATCATTAACTGGTCCTCAAGATTATATTCCAAAATTTGTTTCACAATTAAAAACTCATAGAGACTATGTAATTAAACGGCTAAATGAAATGAATGGTATTTCATGCTCAAATCCAAAGGGTGCATTTTATGCATTTCCAAAAATTGAACAAAATAACTTTAATTCTGATAAGGAATTTGTTTTAGAATTACTTAAACAGAAGGGTGTACTCACCGTTCATGGGTCTGGATTTGGAGAACAGTATGGCAGCGGTCATTTTAGAATTGTATATCTACCAAAAATGGAAATATTAGAATCTGCCATGAATAAAATTGAGGATTTTGTTCGTTAATATTTCCAGTTTGAAAACTCTTTAGGCAAAATTTCAATTATACAATCTGTATCTTTCAATAATTCTCTTGCAGATTTACTATCCAATGATTTAAAATATCGTAAAAGAATTTTTTTTGCAATTTTGTTTACCGTTGATTCTTCTTTTAATATTTTTGCAGTTCCTTTTCCCATAACTCCAAAAATACCTGGTGCATTAATGCCGACATCAACACAAAAACTAACTTTTTTGTGAACTATGATATTTTTTGCTTTTTGGGTTTTAGTATTTGTTCCAACATAGATTTTTTCTGCGCTATACAAATACCAGACAGGAACGATGTGTGGGGAATTTTTTTCGTCAATAGTAGCCAAGTGAAGGATTTTCTCTTTTTTTAAAAATTCAATTAACTTTGACATTTGGTTTTTTGTACCCCCATCCAATCATTATAAGTCCAAAGATAATCATTCCCAATGAAATTTTCTCATTTGTAATGTCCGGTCCTAACAAAAAATCAAGTGCAAATTCAGGACTCCATAAAATCATGTTTCTAACTAACACAATAGATGCCATTACAATAAATAAAATGCCCATTGCAGAGAACCAATTTCTTCCTCTACGTGAATATTCACGACTCATGATAAAACATTATTCTTTATTTGTTTTAAATTATTTTAATTCCGGGATTTTTTAACTTATTTCTTATCATTGCATTAAGAAGTAATGGAGTTGACATCTCTACAAGATATGCTAATGCACCTGGTCCTAAGTAAATTGGTCTCAAACCTTCAATTTCATTAATCAATCCATTTACAACTTCTACTGAATCTTTGTTGTCACCGGCAACAAATATATCATAATCTAATTTCAAATTTGGATTGACGAGTTTCTTCTCAGAAATTACATGAAATGCTGAAACAAGTTTTGTTTTATCCTTCATGTGTTTTTCAACTGTTTGATGTGAAAATGGTTTATTTTCTTTTATTGCAACACATTCAAAGCCTGTGTCTGTTTTAGTCATAGGAACAATTGGTGATACAACAACACAGTTATCGCTGATTTGTGGTAATAATTCTGAACAAATTGAATCAATATTTTCATATGGAATTGATAAGACTAAAACATCTGCTTCTTTAGAAACTGAAGCATTATCTGTTCCTGTAATATTTCCATTAATTTCTCCATATGCTTCTTTTGCTAATTGTGTGTATTCTTGAGCTGATGTACTTGCACGTTCTGCATCTCTTGAACCAATCACAACATTATGATCTTTACACCATCTAATTGCAAATCCTTTTCCCATTCCTCCAGTTCCGCCAATTATACCAACTTTCATGAATGCGTTCTGCCAATCTTATTATTATCTCTATTGAAGACAAATTCGTAATACAGT
>Ga0209402_10002326_pt1 | contig 19248 bp, 17 predicted proteins | sample ArcticOcean_MG_C_3_FD_187437 | JGI IMG/M metagenome (GOLD analysis project Ga0209402, IMG submission 187437) | Marine microbial communities from western Arctic Ocean - ArcticOcean_MG_CB8_126 (SPAdes) (version 2) | ecosystem: Environmental > Aquatic > Marine > Oceanic | place: Arctic Ocean... | reverse complement strand
AGTTACTCCTGGACTAGTTATCATTCCGGCCCCAACAATAGATACTTTTGCAAGCTTACCATCATGTATGATTTTTTTATAATTTATTTTTTCTTTATTTTTTTCAAGTATGCTCAATGTTTTTTTTAGATCTTCTTGTTTAATTGTAAAAGTTATATTAGCTGTTTTTCCATCTAAAGAAGTATTTTGGATTACCATATCAACATTTATATTATTTTTTCCTATTGGTTCAAAAACATCAGCTGCAACTCCTGGTTTGTCTACAACACCAACAAGAGAAACTTTAGCGTTATTTTTTGAATAAGCTATTCCCGTCACAGCTTTTTTATAATTAATATCACTTTCTGAAATTACTTTTGTTCCAGTTTTTTCAGAAAAAGCAGATCTAACATGAATCAGAATATCATCGATCATTGCGGCTTGAACTGCACTTGGCTGCATTACTTTAGCTCCCAAAGATGCCATTTCCAACATTTCTTCATAAGATATTTTGTCAATTTTTTTTGCTTTTTTATTTATAAAAGGATCTGTTGTAAGAACTCCGTCCACATCAGTATAAATTTCACATGTGTCTGCTTGAAAATACTTAGCAATAGCAACTGCCGATAAATCTGATCCTCCTCGACCCAAAGTAGTAATTCTATTGCCAAACGTAATTCCTTGAAAACCAGAAATTACGGCTATAGCTCCATTTGAAATAAAATTTAATATTTCTTCAGTTTTAATTTTTAGTATTTGTGAAGACGTATGATTATCATTTGTTATAATCGGAATTTGCCAACCTAACCAGGATCTTGCATTAAGTCCTAAATCTATAATTGCTCCGGCCAAAAGTGAGCTTGAAACTTGTTCGCCTGAAGAAAGTAATACGTCTAATTCTTTGTTATCAAAATTTTTGCTAATTAAATTAGATTTTTCTTTTAGTTCATTGGTTACACCAGACATTGCTGAAACAACGACGATAATCTGATTGCCTTCATCAAACCTTTTTTTTATAATATCGGCAACCTTTTTAATTTTTTCTATACTTCCAACAGATGTGCCTCCAAACTTAATTACTATCTTTTTCATGATAAAATATTTATTTACTTTATGTAATTTTTAATAATAAATACTCTTAATTATAAAAATGTACAAGTATATCTAAATTATTATTATTTTGACTACAGTAGATAAAATTGAAATAAAAAAGTTTTCAAGAATGGCAAAAGATTGGTGGAATCCAAATGGAAAATTTAAGCCATTGCACCTTTTAAATCCAGCTAGAATTGAATTTATCAAAGATAAATTAATTTTTCATTTCAGGCTTAATCCAAAAAGCTTCGAACCTTTAAAAAATTTAAAAATTTTAGATATTGGCTGTGGAGGAGGACTTTTGTGTGAACCTTTAAAAAGATTAGGAGCAACAATTACAGGGATAGATCCTTCAACAAATAATATTGAAGTTGCAAAATTACACTCAAAAGAAATGAATCTAAATATTAAATATATATGTTGTTCTCCTGAAAATTTAAATTTTCAAGAAGAGTTCGATGTAGTTTTAAATATGGAAGTTGTAGAACATGTCTCTAATATAAATTTGTTTATAAAAAACTGCTCAAAACTGATTAAAAAAAATGGAATAATGTTTGTTGCAACTATTAATAAAAATTTAAAATCCTATGTATTTGCAATTTTAGGCGCAGAGTATATTTTAAGATGGCTTCCAATTGGAACACATGATTGGGATAAATTTTTAACACCGCAAGACTTAGAAATTCTTGCTCAAAAAAATGATTTTTCTGTAGACGAACTTATCGGTATGAAACTTAACTTGTTCTTAAATAAATGGAACAAGAGCAATGATACCTCGGTAAATTACATTTCAACTTTTATAAAAAATTAATTTTCAGATTTATCTATCCAGGGAACAGTTAGAACTTCTATTCCCTCTTCAATTAACTCTGATGCTTCTTCAGGTGTTGTTTTTCCATAAATACCTTTTGATGTTTTTTTATCATAATGAATACTTCTAGCTTCTCTTGAAAAATTTTCTCCAACATTTTTACAATTTTTTTCTATATATCTTCTAAAATCTAATAGTTGTTTTTTTACTTTTTTTTCTAATTTATTTTTTTTTGATATTTTGTTAGATTTTCCTGACAAATTTGGTGTCATTAAAGATTTTTTTACAGAAGAAGATTCACAGTATATACATTTTATGAATTTTTTTTTACGAAGAGAATCAAATTCAGATGAACTTGAAAACCAACTTTCATAAGTTTTTCCACATTTACAAATTAAATTATATTTAATCATAAAAAATTTATATTATTTTAACAAAACAAGACAAGTATTAATTTTTATAATCTGCATTTATATCAATATAATCTTTAGTAAAATCACACGTATATACCGTATAAAATCCTGTTCCTATATTTAAATTAACCTCAATATCAATTGCATCCCATTTCATATATTCTTTAAGTTTTTTTTCATCATAATCTTTTGCGACTTTGCTTTGCTCTGCCACAAGTTGATCTCCAATTTTTATTTGCATTTTATTTATAATAATATTTTCTCCCGCTTTTCCAACCGCCATAGCAATTCTTCCCCAGTTTGGATCTTCACCTGCAATTGCAGTTTTAACTAAAGGAGAATTTGCAATAGAAAAACCAATATTTTTTGCCATGCTTATTGATCTTGCTCCTATAATTTTTATTGTAATAAACTTTTTTGCACCTTCTCCATCTACTACGATTTGTTTTGCAAGATTTAAACATAACTTTTTTAACGCATTTTCAAATTCTTGTAATTTGGGATCTAATACATTGTATATTTTTGAATTTTTTACTTTTCCTGTCGAAAATATTCCAACCATATCATTTGTTGATGTGTCGCTATCAACCGTAATAGAATTAAATGTTGTTGCTACTACTTTTTTTAAAATTGATTTTAAAAAGACTGAAGGTATGTTTGCGTCAGTAAATATAAATCCTAGCATTGTTGCCATGTTTGGAGCAATCATTCCTGAGCCTTTTGCTATACCAGAGATTTTAATTATTTTATTTCCCAATTTGAATTTTTCATAAGCAACTTTTGGTTTTGTATCTGTTGTCATTATTGCGCTTGCAGCCTTAAACCAAACAAATTTATTCTGCTCAGCTTTTAATTTTTTTACTAATTCACCAACTCTATTATTTATTTTTGTTGACGGAAAATCTTCACCTATCACACCTGTTGAAGCAAAAAGTAGGTCAGTGATTTTAACAACTTCATTAACTCCTTTTGGTTTTTGAGAAGATTTTAATGTGAGTGCTTTAGATAACGTTGTGGCAATTTCCTTTAATCCTTGAGCTCCTTTAGTTCCAGTTAAAGTATTAGCATTTTTTGTATTAATCATTAATGCTTTAACAAAATGTCTTTTTATTTTTAAATTCCAATTAATAGACGCTGAGGTAATTTTGGATGAAGTGTACACGGCAGCAAAGTTAGCTCCCTCTGGAAAATAAAATAGAACTAAATCATCTCTTCCATCTCCATATAAATCTGCTGATACTGCTGAAATTTCAAGTCCATCAATTGACTTCAATTCTTGAAATTCACCCATTTTTGACATTATTACTTTAGGATTAAGTAGATTTTTTAAGTTTAAGGTCATTGCTATTTAAAAAATTTTATTATTGATTATATAAGCCTTATATTAAAAAAAAATATATTTATGTTAAACATTAGTGGAATAATTACTAAAATTTTTAAAACTTCAAGTCAACGAGATATTGATAAATTAAATTCAATTGTCAAACAAGTTAATTCCTTAGAGTCTGAAATCAAAGGAGCTACGGACGAAAGTTTTCCATTAAAAACACTTGAATTTAAATCAAAAATTAAAAATGGAGTAGATGTAGATAAGATTCTTCCTGAAGCATTTGCTTATGTTAGAGAAGCTGCACGAAGATCCTTAAATGAAAGACATTTTGATGTACAAATAATGAGTGGGATTATTCTTCACCAAGGAAAGATTTCTGAACAAAAAACTGGAGAGGGCAAAACTTTAGCAGCTACTTTAGCAGTATACCTGAATGCATTACATAAAAAAGGTGTTCACGTTGTAACTGTAAATGATTTTTTAGCAAAAAGAGATTCAGCATGGATGGCTAAAGTATACAATTTTTTAGGTTTATCAGTGGGATGTATAACAAATGAAATGGATGATATAACACGAAAAGAAAATTATAGCTGCGACGTTACTTATGGAACTAATAATGAGTTCGGGTTTGATTATTTAAGAGACAATATGAAATATAATATTGAAGAAATGGTACAACGCGATCATTTTTTCTGCATTGTGGATGAGGTAGATAGTATTTTAATTGATGAAGCAAGAACTCCACTAGTAATTTCAGGATCTACAGAAAGCCAGTCTGATCAATACTATGTGTGTAATAAATTTATAAAAAAATTAAATAAGAATGACTACGAACTAGATGAAAAAAATAAAAATGTTATGCTTTCTGAAAATGGTATAGATAAAATCGAAAAAATATCAAAAACATATGGAATGTTAAAAAATAATAATTTTTATGATCCTCAAAATATTAATTTAGTCCATCACATTAACCAAGCTCTTAAAGCGAATTTATTATTTTTTAAAGACACCGACTACATGGTTAAGGATGAAAAAATACAATTAATTGATGAATTTACAGGTCGAGTTCTTGAGGGTCGAAGATTTTCAGATGGATTACACCAAGCTTTAGAAGCAAAAGAAAATGTAGAAATTCAAAGTGAAAATCAAACTTTAGCATCTATTACTTATCAAAATTATTTTCGTTTATATGAAAAACTTGCTGGCATGACTGGTACAGCAGCAACTGAAGCAGATGAATTTTTTGATATTTATAAACTACCAGTAGTTTCTGTTCCCACTAATCAAAAAATGATAAGAAAAGATTGGAATGATCAAATATTTCGTACTGAAAAAGAAAAAAATAATGCGATCATTGATAAAGTAATAGAATGTAATAAAAAAGGTCAGCCTGTATTAATTGGTACAACAAGCATAAAAAGATCTGAAATTTATTCCGAACTACTTAATAAAAAAAACATTAAACATTCAGTGCTGAACGCTAAGCATCATGAGCAAGAATCAAATATCATTGCAGATGCAGGAAAACTTAATGCGATTACCTGCAGCACCAATATGGCTGGCAGAGGAACGGATATAAAACTTGGTGGTAAAAACTTGAATGGAAAAGAACAAGAAGAAAAAGAAAAAAATAAAATTAAGGAACTCGGTGGTCTTTTCGTTATAGGAACAGAAAGACATGAAAGTAGAAGAATTGATAACCAATTAAGAGGAAGGTCTGGGCGGCAAGGTGATCAAGGAAACTCTATATTTTATATTAGTTTGGAAGATGATTTAATGAGAATTTTTGGTTCTGAATCAATTGATACAATAATGAAAAAATTTGGCATGAAAGAAGGAGAATCTATTGATCATCCTTGGATTAATAAAGCATTAGAAAGAGCACAACAAAGAGTAGAGGGAAGAAATTTTGACATAAGAAAAACATTATTAAAATTTGATGATGTTATGAATGAACAGAGAAAAGTGATTTTCGAACAAAGAAAGAAAATTTTAGAATCAAAAAATATAAGTGAAATAATAAACTCATTTCTAGATGATTTGATAAATAATTTCGCTGAAGAAAAAATAGTTTATGAAAAAGAAAATAAAATAAATGACTTTAAAGTGAAAATAAAACCTATAATGGGAAGGTCTATAAAAGAAGAAGATCTCTCAAATATTGTCAAGTTTAAAAATAAAGAATTTAAAAATACAATTAAGGAAAAATTTAATGATTTTAGAAATGGTAGATTAAAAAATATAGATGAAATTACTAATTTTGGACTTGAAAAAAGAATATTATTACAAACTATTGATTTTTTATGGAGATCACACTTGCAATATCTAGAACATTTAAGACAGGTTGTTGCGCTTAGGAGTTATGCTGCAAAAGACCCACTTGAAGAATTTAAAAGGGAAGCATTTAAACTTTTTACCTCTTTATTAGATAAAATTAAAATTGACCTTATTACCTTTTTAAATAATCTAGAAATAGTAAAACCAGAAACTAAACCGAATGCTAAATCTGATGCAATAAAAAATGAATTAAAAAACATGCCAAAAGGGCCTAGAAAAATGAAAAGAAACGAACCTTGCTTTTGTGGATCGGGAAAAAAGTATAAATATTGCCACGGCGCTTTATAGATTATTAATATAGAAATATAATCACTAAAGCTATTAATATAGTAGTTATTATTAATTTTTTTTTCAAATTTATAAAAAAATTTTTTATAATAATTAAAATATTTTTTTTTGTGATCCATTCATTTTCTCTAGAAAAAATAGTAAATGGTTTTTGTTTTCCTATATTTAAAAATTTTTCTTTTCTATGTTCAAACACTTCTTCTCTTTTATATTTTTTAAACTCTTCTAAATATTTCAATAACACTAATTTGGTTGAAAAAATTACTTGTTCTTTATTTCGATGTGCTCCACCAACTGGCTCTTTTATAATCTCATCGATAATTTTCATTTTTAAAAGCTCGTTTGCAGTTAACTTCATAGCATTTGCAGCTTCTAATGATTTACTTGGATCTCTCCATAATATAGATGCACAACCTTCGGGTGATATGACTGAATAAATTGCATTTTCAAACATAATTACTTTGTTGGCTGAAGCTAATGCGATTGCACCACCAGATCCACCTTCGCCAATGATAATAGAAATTATTGGAACTTTTAATGACATACAACATTCTATTGTGCTAGCTATTGCTTCAGCTTGTCCTCGCTGCTCTGCACCAATTCCAGGATATGCACCTGGTGTATCTATTAGTGATATTATTGGAATATTAAATTTATTTGCAAGGTTCATTAATCTTATACATTTTCTGTAACCTTCGGGTCTCATCATTCCAAAATTTCTTTTTAATCTGCTGTCAAGATCGTCTCCCTTTTCTTGACCCAAGACTAATACTGATTTGCCTTCTAACTTAGCAAAACCTGCAAGTATAGCTTCATCTTCTGAGAAACGTCTATCACCTGATAGATTCAAAAAATCTGTAAATAAATTTTCTATAAAGAATTTTGCTTTAGGTCTATCCTCATGTCTTGCAACTTGTGTTTTTTGCCATGCATTTAAATTTTTATATGAAGCTTTTAATTTTTCGTCAATTTCTGCTTGTATTTGAGATATTTTATCTGTTTCAACTTCGGATAAACCTTCTTTGTTAAAAGGATTTTTTAATTTATCCAATTCTTCTTCTAGGCCTTTTATGTCACGCTCAAACTCTAAATAACTTTTCATTTTATTTATATTATATAATATATACAAATATGGCAAAAAAATATATTTCATATGGGAGGCTGTCAATAGCGTCTAAATTATTTGACTTTGTGAATAAAGAGCTGTTACCGGGTACTAGCATAACTAAAGGAAATTTTTGGAAAGGGCTTGATAAACACGCCCACGATCTTGCTCCTAAAAATAAAAATCTTCTAGAATTTAGAGAAATTTTGCAGAAAAAAATTGATATTTGGCATAGAGATAAAAAAGGAAAAAAAATTAATAATAAAAAATACTTTAATTTTTTAAAAGAAATTGGGTACCTAAAAAAAGAAAAAAAAAAATTTCAAATTAAAACCAAGAATGTAGATAGTGAAATTTCTATGATCCCGGGCCCACAATTAGTTGTTCCAGTGATGAACGCAAGATACGCCTTAAATGCTGCTAACTCGAGATGGGGAAGTTTGTACGATGCGTTGTATGGAACAGATGTGATATCAGAATCAAAAGGTGCTGATCGTGGGGAAAAATATAATTATATAAGAGGAGAAAAAGTAATTGAATATGCGCGTATTTTTTTAGATAAAAATTTTCCTCTGAAAAAAGGAAGTTGGAAAAATATTTCAGAAATTCCAAAAATTGTAAATAATCAACTAAGCTTGAAGTTAAAAAATCCTAAACAATTTGTTGGCTATGCAAAAAAATTAAATCAATTGTCTTCACTTCTACTAATCAATAATAACCTTCATATAGATATTAGATTTGATCCTAATTACACAATTGGTGGTCTTAAAGAGAAAGCTGCTGGAGGCCTGCAAGACAAGGCAGCGATATATGACATAATTTTGGAATCAGCTATAACTACAATTATGGACCACGAAGATTCTGTTGCTGCAGTTGATGCTGAAGACAAAGTGATTGGATATAAAAATTGGCTAGGATTAATGAAAGGAGATCTACAATATAAAGGTGAAAAAAATGGAAAAAAACTACTGAGAAAACTAAATTCTGATCGAGAATATACTTCTCCTGATGGAAACAAATTTAAGCTACATGGGAGAGCTTTGATGCTTAATCGAAATGTAGGACATTTGATGACCAATCCTTCTATTTTGTTAAGAGATGGATCGGAAATACCAGAAGGTATAATGGATGCATTTATAACTACTGCTGCAGCAATTCATGATTTTAAGAATAAAGGAAATTCAAGAAAAAATTCTCTTTACATTGTTAAACCTAAAATGCATGGACCTGATGAAGTTGCATTTACAAATTTAATATTTGAAAAAGTTGAAAAAGTTCTAAAACTAAAAAAATATACAATTAAAATTGGAATAATGGATGAAGAAAGAAGAACTACTGTAAACCTTAAAGAATGTATAAGGGCTGTGAAAAATAGAGTTGTTTTTATTAATACAGGTTTTTTAGATCGTACTGGAGATGAAATGCATACCTCTATGGAAGCAGGTTCAATGATAAAAAAAGGAGACATGAAAACCTCAAAATGGATTTCTGCTTATGAAAATAACAATGTTGATATAGGTTTGGCGTGTGGTTTTTCAGGTATAGCACAAATTGGAAAAGGCATGTGGGCTGCTCCTGATAAAATGTCAGATATGGTATCTCAAAAAATTAATCATCCAAAATCTGGAGCTAACTGTGCTTGGGTTCCGTCACCTACAGCTGCAACGCTTCATGCTTTACATTATCACCAAGTAGATGTTTTTTTTATACAAAAAAAATTAAAAAATAGAAATCCTTCAAAAATTTCTGATATTCTCACAATTCCAATTGTGGATAGACCAAAATGGTCGATTAAAGAAATTTCTAAAGAATTGGAAAATAATGCACAAGGAATCCTTGGTTATGTTGTTAGATGGATAGATCAAGGAGTAGGGTGTTCAAAAGTACCTGATCTTAATAATATAGGATTGATGGAGGATAGAGCAACTTTAAGAATTTCTTCACAACACATTGCTAATTGGCTTCATCATGGAGTTTGCAGTAGAGAGAGGGTATTAAAAACTATGAAAAAAATGGCAAAGATTGTTGATAAACAAAATATAAAAGACCCTGCTTTAAAAGGTTATGCTTCTTATAGAACTATGTCTGATAATTATGATAAATCAATTGCTTTTAAAGCTGCATGTGAATTAGTTTTCTATGGAAGACACCAACCTTCGGGTTATACTGAGCCAATACTTCACTTAAATAGGCTACTGAAAAAAATCTAATCACTTATTAAAGGAGCTCTATTTTTAAAAGCTGAAAATAAAGTTCCATCATCCAAAAATTCAATTTCGCCGCCAACAGGTACGCCTTTAGCTAATCTAGTTATTTTAACTTTTGTATCTTTTAAACTATCAGATATGTAATGTGAGGTTGTTTCTCCTTCAATGGTTGCGCTTGTTGCTAAGATGACTTCTGTAACAGAATTTTTTTTTACTCTATTAATTAATGAATCAATTAATAAACCATTCTCACTATTCTTATTTTCAAAAGAAGGTAATGTTCCACCTAATATATGATAGTGACCTTTATAAATTCCACTATTTTGAATAGTCCACATATCAGCAATATTTTCTACTACGCAAATTTGATCATACTTTTTACTTAAGCAAACACAATTTAAATTTATAGATTTTAGATTTCCACAAATCTTGCAACGAATGACATTTTTATAAACTTGAGCCAAAGTATTTGTAAGCGGTTTAATTAATTCTTCTCTATTGTTTATAAGTTTTAATATAATTCTTTTTGCAGATTTGGGACCCAACCCTGGTAACTTTGCAACTATTTTAATTAAATCATCTATTTCTTTTACATTATTAGAAGTCATTTTTATTAAAATGGAAGTTTAAATCCAGGAGGTAAATCAATTCCACCTGTTACTTTTGAAATTTCTTCACTTGTTTTTTTCTTTAATTTAGATTTTGCATCGTTGTGAGCTGCTACTATCAAATCTTCAATAATTTCTTTTGGTTCTTTAAACAAATCATCACCGAAAGAAATTTTTTTAAGTTCTCCATCTCCATTCATAATTACCTTAACAGCATTGCCGCCAGATAATCCTTCAACTTCTATTTTTTTAAGCTTTTCTTGTGTCTCTTTCATTTTATCTTGCATTTTTTTTGCTTGAGAAAGTAAATCTTTAAAATCTGCCATACTTTAATCTTTTTTTTTAACCTCTAATAATTCTACATCAGAAAATATATTTTTAACTTTTTTATAAGTTTTGCTTTCTTTTTCAAAGTTAATTATCTCTTCTCTTTTTATTTTTTTAAGCTCAGAAAAAGTTTTCTGACCTTCTTCTTTTGCTAAAGTTATTACCCATCTTGTTCCTGTCCATTCCAATAATTTTTCTGATAAATGTCTAACAAAATTCTTATCCAATTTTTCATTAAAACTTATATCAATTTTTCCTTTTAAGAATCTAATTAAGTTAACATTATTTTCCAAATCATATTTTAACTGTATTTCCTTATTTTTTGACGAAACATTAATTAATTCCTCTAATGAAGATATTTTTTCTTTTTCAATTTCTATTTCTTTTTTTAAAGGTTTTTTATTTAAAAAAGATAAAACTGGTTTAGTTTGGGTTGTGTTTTTTATTTGATCTTTAGAAGCCTTTGGTGTTTCGTTTTCTTTATTTATAATTTCTTTTTCAATAGTATTAGAATCAATTTTAATATTATTATTTATTTCATCATTATCTAAATTATTTTTTTTTAAAGTATGTAATAGGTTTTCGTAAGACGGCATATCTTTTAAATGGACTAATCTAACAATCAACATTTCAATTGATAGAAATGGACTAGAAATAATTTTTAATTCATCTAACACCTTTAAAATAAATTGCCAAAAAATTATTAATGTTGGCATGTTCACTTCATTTGAAATTTTACTAATTATTTCATTTTCTGCTTCTGATACAAATAGATCAGAATCAAAATTTCCTAGATTTTTTTTTTTCTGTATTAAATATATTATTTCTAAAAGATTATTTAAAAAACTTGAAGGTTCTAAACCCTCATTAATCATTTCTTTTAACTGATTTATTGATTTTTTCTGGTCCCCTTTGAAAATAAAATTTAATAAATCTAATGTTTTTGTTTTGTCGGCTATTCCTAACATTTTTCTTATAAAGTTTTCGTCAACTTCTTTATTTTCAATGCTTTGACTTACAAGCATTCTATCTAAAAGGGATAATGAGTCTCTAACAGATCCCTCAGCTGCTTTTGCTATTAGAATTAATGCCCCATCAGTTGCTTTTCCTTCCTCAAGTTTTAAAATTTTTTTAAGATTTTCTACTAAACTTTTTATAGGTACCCGGTGTAAATCAAATCTTTGACATCTTGAAATAATAGTAACTGGTATCTTTTTTACTTCCGTAGTTGCAAAAATAAATTTTAAATGTGGCGGAGGCTCTTCTAAAGTTTTTAGCAATCCATTAAAAGCTTGTTTTGATAACATATGAACTTCATCTAAAATTATTATTTTATATTTTGAACTTGTTGGTTTATATTTAGAAGACTCTATTAAGTCTCTTACATCATCAATACCTGTTTTTGATGCTGCGTCCATCTCAAGCACATCTAAATGATTTGAATTTGTAATACCTTCACAATGTTCACACATATTGTCGGTACATAAGTTTGTGATGTCATTTATACAATTTAATGCTTTTGCAACTATTCTTGCTGTTGTAGTTTTTCCAACACCTCTTATTCCAGTAAACAAATAAGCATTTGGTAGTTTATTTAATTTAATTGAATTTGTTATAGTCTCAACCATCACATCTTGACCAATTAATTCATTAAAGTTTTGTGGTCTATACTTTAGTGCTAAAACTTTATGTTTAATTTTTTCCATAATTCTTTAGGGGCTGAACGACCTGGAATATATAGTTAAGTCTGCTCTATTTCTAGCCTGAACTGGTTGTTCTATAAACTCCACCCGACAACCCCATTTCATTATATCAGTATCGAATTAAGAACTGCAATATTCTTGTAAGTTGTTTATTTATTTTTAAACCTAAACTGATTAGCTTCGTAAACACCTAAAATATCCAATTTTTCTGTATGAAATCCCAATTCTTCAAGCGCTTTCTGTAAAGATGGGTTTTCAATGTGTCCTTCAATATCTATATAAAAGTTAACCTGTTCAAATGTATTTTTTACTGAAAAACTTTCTAACTTGCATAAGTTTATACCATTTGTCGCAAAACTTCCCAGCGCTTTGTAAAGAGCCGCCGGAATGCTTTTGAGTTTAAAAATACAACTTGTAATATATTTTTTATCTTTAATTTCAGGGTAATTTATATCTTTCCCCATAACAAAAAATCTAGTTACGTTTTCAGTTTCATCTTCCACATTTGATTCTATTATTTCTAAATTATAAATTTTTGCCGCTAAATCAGAAGCAATAGCAGATTCTTTTTTGTCTTTTTTTTCTGAAATAAATTTTGCTGAACCTGCTGTGTCTGCAGAAATTATTGGTTTTAATTTATGAGCTAAGATTATTTTACTACACTGACCAATTGCTTGAGCGTGACTTCTAACATTTTTAATATCTTTTATTGTTGAACCTTTAATTCCTAACAGATTATGAGAAATTTTTTTAAAATGTTCTGCATGAATCTGAAGTTTATACTTTGGTATCAAATAGTGTATATCCACAACTCTTCCTGCTAAAGAATTTTCTATTGGTATAACAATTCTATATTCTGAATTACTACTTGCTAATTGAAAAGCTTCTTCAAATGTAGGACAAGCTTTTGCTTCAACGTTTGGAAAAATTTCTAAGCACGCTAAATGTGAGTAAGCTCCCATTTCTCCTTGAAAAGCTACTTTTGTTTTTTTTTCCATATCAGTTCATTTCCTTACTAACCTTTTTTAAATCATCTTCTGTGTCAACACCTAAAGGAATAGAGTTACTCAGTCCTACCTTTATTATTAAATTATTTTCCATAGCTCTCATTTGTTCTAAATTTCTTTCTATTTCTAATTTAGATTTTGAAAACTTTACATACTTTGTTAAAGCAATACTTGTAAAGGCATAAATTCCAATGTGATGATAGATTTTTTCCTTTTTTAAATGTTTTTTTATGCGAAAAAAATCTTTTGCATCAATAAAATCATTATCGTTTAAATTTTTATCAACTTCAACTTTTACAACATTTGAATTATCAATTTCATTTTTGTCTTCAATATTTGCTGCTAAAGTTCCTATATCACATTTATTTTTTCTCACAAGTTTTTCTAATTTTAAAATTGAACTTGGTTTTATATTTGGCATATCGCCTTGCAAATTAATTATCAAATCTACTTTATCTTTTAATTTTTTTAAAAAAACCTCATATACTCTATCGCTTCCTGATGTATGATTGTTCTTAGTTAAAACAGCTCGACCTCCGTTTTCATTAACAAGATTAACAATTTCTTTATCAGGGGTTGCAACAAATACTTCACCAACTCCTGATTCTTTTGCCCTATTAAAAACATGAATAATCATTGGTATACTATTTATTTTAACCAAAGGTTTGTTTGGAAATCTTTTTGCTCCTAACCTGCTTGGTATTATTATTGCTGTATTTTTCATAGGTGCCAAAGTTATGCGTCTAACCGTCGCAAAACAAACTTATTAAAATTCGTTTTTTTGATTTAAGTCATGATATATCTTACAACTAATTTGTACTAAATTTAAAAGCTTTTTAAAATGAATAAAGTTATTGTTTCAATAGTATTAGTTTTAATCCTAGTTTTAGGAATTAATAAAATTACCGATTCAATATATTATGTGGAGAAACCAGAAAAATCTGCATATCAGGTTGATAGTATAATTGTGGCTGATAGCGCACTATCAACTGAAAAAAGTTCAGATAATCTGCAGGCTGGAAACATTACCGCATTATTTGCTTCAACTAGTTCAAAAGAAGGCGCGGCTATTTTTAAGAAGTGTGCAGCTTGCCATAGCATTGCTAAGGGCGGAGGTAACAAAATTGGACCAGCTTTATGGGGTGTGCTAGGTAGAAAAGCAGGCTCTATCCAAGATTATAAATATTCAAGAGCAATGGTCGCATATGGAAAGCCTTGGACATTTGAAGAAATGAACGGGTTTTTAATAAAACCAAAGGATTGGGTAAAGGGAACTAAAATGTCTTTTGCGGGTTTAAAAAATGAAAAAGATAGAGCAGCAGTAATCTTGTTTATGAACAAAAATACAGACAATCCATTGTCTGCAAACTAAAAATTTGTTTTTAAATTATCTATTTTTTCTTTATTTAAAATATCAAGACACCATTCAATAATACTTTTTTGTGCATGAATTCTATTTAATGCTTCCAACCAAACTTCTGATTGTTTGCCATCTATAACTTCATTTGTAACTTCTTCCCCTCTGTTAGCTGGAAGACAATGCATAAAAATTGCATTTTTGTCTGCTGCATTCATTATTTTTTTATTTACTTGATAAGGCTTTAGTGCTTTTTTTTTTTTATTTTTATTAATTTTATCACCCATTGAAATCCACTTATCTGTCATGACACAATCTGCTGATTTGACTGCTTTTAAAGGATTTCTTGTGACCAAAACATTTCCTTTATTTTTTTTTGCCCATTGTATAATTTTTTTATTTGGTTCGTACCCCTTAGGCGATGCTATATTCAATTGAAATTCGAACTGAACAGATGCTTCGATTAGAGAATGAACAATATTATTTCCATCACCAAGCCATGCAATTTTTTTATTTTTAATGGGGCCTTTCAATTCTTCAAATGTCATAATATCTGACATAATTTGACAAGGATGACTTAAGCACGTGAGCCCATTAATGACTGGAATACTTAAATGTTTAGAAAATTCTTCCACATTTTTATGTGCATGAGTTCTTAGCATCACAATATCTGCATACTGAGATAAAACTTTTGCAGTATCATATAAGCTTTCATCGCCACTTCCATAATGGATTTCATCCGGGTTTAATATTAATGATTTTCCACCTAACTGTTTAACCGCTAAGTCAAAAGAAATTCGGGTTCTAGTTGATGGTTTTTCAAAAAGCATAATCAAAATTTTTTCATCTAATGGAGCATCAATGTCAACGGTATTTTTATTGAGTTCAGCTCTTTCTCCTTTTCTTACCATAGCATTATCAATTATTAATCTTAACTCACTTTTTGGTACATCGGATATATTTATAAAGTTTTTCATCATTAACTTATTTCTCTACAAACTGTTTCTATCTTGTTAATTGCTTCATCTAATTCTTTATTATTTACTATAAGTGGAGGAAAAAGTCTTATAACGTTTTCTTCTGCCTTAACGGTAAGCATTTTATGATCCATCAACTTTTTAATAAATTCAGTATTGTCTACTAGAGTCTCTAAACCTATCATTAAGCCTTTTCCTCTTATTTCATTTATAATTTTTGGGTACTTTTCTTTAGTTTTATTTAATTTTTGGTAAAAATATTCACCTTTTTTTTTTACATCTCTTAGAAAATTTTTTTCAAGGAGAATATCTAACACTGCATTTCCTACAGACATTGCCAAAGGATTTCCTCCAAAAGTACTCCCATGCGTTCCAGCTGTCATTCCAACAGATACTTTTTTTGTAACTAAACATGCTCCAATTGGGAAACCTCCCCCAATTCCTTTAGCTATAGGAACAATATCTGGGGTAACACCTGAATTTTCAAATGCAAAAAAATTTCCAGTTCTATACGCAGATTGCACTTCATCCAAAATTAAAAGTATTTTATGCTCATCGCATAATTCTCTCAGGCCTTTTATACAAATATCAGGTACAACTTTAATGCCGCCCTCACCCATAATGGTTTCGATCATAATTGCTGCAGTGTTTTTGTTTATAGTTTTTTTTATTGCTTCGTGATCAGCAAATGGAACTTGATCAAAGCCTTCAACTCTGGGCCCAAATCCCTCTGTATGTTTTGCGTTATTTGCAGCAAACAAAGCGGCTAATGTTCTTCCGTGGAATGCACCTTTAAATGTAATAATTCTATTCTTTTCCGGTTTTCCAATTTTATAAAAATACCTTCTAGCAATTTTTATACTTGCTTCTGTTGCTTCTGTTCCTGAATTTTGAAAACATACATAATCAGCAAAAGTATTATCTGTCAATCTTTTAGCTAACATTTCCTGCTCTGGAATTATGAAAGCATTAGAGACGTGCCACAACTTCTTAGATTGTTTGTTAATCGTTTTAACCAAATGTTCATGACAATGACCCAAAATATTGGTGGCAATGCCTTGCACAAAATCAAGATATTTGTCTCCATTTTCCGTAAAAAGGTAACTGCCTTTTCCCTTAATAAAAGAAACAGGTTTTCTTGCATATGTGCCAAGAACTGAACTCATAAATAAATTAAGATTTTATTTTATAACCTTTTTTAAATAAAATATACGCTGCTAACCAAGTAAGAAAACATAAAATAATGAGATAACAAATACCAAATTTTGTTGATCCATCTGATACACCCAAAAAACCATATCTAAATCCATCTATAATATAAAAGAATGGATTTATTTTGCTAATATTTTGTAAAACATTTGGCAATCTTTCTATTGTAAAAAATGTACCAGATAAAAAAGAAAGAGGTACAATAATAAAGTTTGTAGCAGAAGCCATATGGTCAAATTTTTCAGCCCACAAACCTATAATAATACCTATTGAACTTAAAATAAAAGCCCCCAAAAATGTAAAAATAAAAATATAAAAAAAATTATAAAATTTCATTTCAATTACAAAACTAAATACAATAATAGATGACAAACCTATAACAATACTTCTGGTACATGCCGCAAGATTTATAGCTAAAGTAACTTCACCAGCAGTTAACGGAGCGTACAAAATATCAACAATATTTCCTTGTATTTTTCCTATCATAAGAGATGAGGACGAATGACTAAAAGCTTGCTGTATAATCTGCATAGCGATGAGCCCGGGTGCTAAAAAAGTTATAAAAGGAAAACCCAAGACTTCCCCTCTTTCATTTCCAATAGCAAGAGATAAAACTAACAAAAAAAGAAGTGATGTTACAAGTGGTGATATTACAGTTTGAATAGCAACTATTAAAAACCTTAAAACTTCTTTTTTGTAAAGTGTCCAAAATCCAATCCAGTTGATTCTGCCAAAATTCTTTTCATAAATTTTGTATTTATTTTCAATATCGTTCATTGATAAAACTTATATATTAAAAGAATATTAAATAAAGAACGGCTATTTAGGGCTGATTTCATACCTTTTTTAATTATTGTTAATAACATATCCACATAGGGTGTTTTTTCTCATTGCATATACAATATATAGTAGTTCTAATACAAATATATAAAAATGAGTTGGACACCAGAAAAAGAAGAAAAACTAAGAGAACTTTGGAAAAAAGGCAATACCGCAAGCCAAATAGCTTCTTTATTGGGGGGGGCAACAAGGAACGCAGTCATTGGAAAAGCACATAGATTAAATTTGGAAGCAAGAGCCCCATCAAAAAAATCTGTCCTTAGAGTAAATTCAGAAAATAATATAAAACCTGAAGCTAAAACACAAAAATTGGGAAGAAAAGCAAGATTTAAAGCTTTGTTGTTAGATAAAAACTTTGAACCAGAAAATCCAAAAAAGCTCGAAGAATTAACAGATGAAACATGTAAATGGCCCTCAGGTCACCCTAATGAGGAAAATTTTTATTTTTGTGGAAGAAAATCTTTAGAAAAATTTGTATATTGTAAATTGCATATGCTTTACGCATACCAGCCCAAAAACGCAAAAGAAGAAGATCAAATTACAGATGAAGATTTGCCTGTTTACGAAAAGAAGATTAAATCAGCTTAAAACTATTTAGATAGGCTTTTAATTTTATTAATTAGATCTGCATTAATCTTTCTTGGTGATTTATCTAATCTATTTTTATGTCTTCTTTCGCCTGGTAAACGAACACCATCCATAGATTTCATTTTACTGAAAAAAATATCTGCATGTTTATCCCATCCTTGTCCAGCTATTTTTTCAGGTGATGCTGCCAATATAAATTCTCCTCCACTTGGTGGTCCACCATCATTATTATCTTTAGCTGCTGTTTCAAAACTAAAATTATCTCCAACTAAAGCTCCAGCTAATAATTCTACCATCATTGCTATACCTGAACCCTTATAGCCACCGAAAGGAAGTAAAACTCCACCGTCAGCTATTTCAGCTGGATCGGTAGTTTCTTTTCCATCTTTATTTAATCCTGTGCCAAGAGGAACTTTGTGCCCTTCTCTTTTAGCAACTTGAACTTCTCCCATTGCCATTGATGCTGTAGCCATGTCATAAACAACTGGCGTTTTTCCAGGACGTGGCCAGGCAAAAGAAATTGGATTTGTTCCAAATAAAGGTTTTGTTGCGCCGGCAGGAGCTACTGAAGGTTTGTAAGAAGTACAAGCAAAAGCAACTAATCCTGCTTCTGCAACTTCTTCAGTTTCAGGCCACATCGCAGCCATATGATGTGAATTATTAATAGCTAAAACAGCTACGCCATTTTCTTTAGCTGCTTTAATTAATTCTGGCAAACCTTTGTTAAGAACCATTGGCGCTAAACAATTGTTTCCTAAAACTTTTATTATACTAGGTGAAATTTTCTTAACTTCGGGTCTTGCTTTTCCATTAATTTTTCCACTTTTAAGTCCAGCAACATAAGCTGGCAATCTAAATAATCCATGAGATAAAGAGCCATCTCTTTCGGCTTTCATTATTAAATCTGCTAGAATAGATCCTGTTTCATCATCGCAACCATTTGCTAATAAAGTTTTTTTAGCTAAATCATGAATTTCATCTAAAGTTAATGAAGTAGTTGCCATATTTTATTTATGTTTCTTGCTTAAATCTTTTTTAAGATCTTCATGATCTCCAACCGCAATATG
>Ga0209402_10002319_pt1 | contig 19318 bp, 12 predicted proteins | sample ArcticOcean_MG_C_3_FD_187437 | JGI IMG/M metagenome (GOLD analysis project Ga0209402, IMG submission 187437) | Marine microbial communities from western Arctic Ocean - ArcticOcean_MG_CB8_126 (SPAdes) (version 2) | ecosystem: Environmental > Aquatic > Marine > Oceanic | place: Arctic Ocean... | reverse complement strand
GGGGAAGGGGGGGGGGGGGGGCGTTGCCCGACCCATCGGGGCGTCTGGAGCTTGTGATATGTGTCCACGGCCGCATTGGGACTGGCTTCAGTGCCGCATCAGCGCCTGCCTTGTTCGGCTCAAGGGCCGGCTGTCGGTTGCCGGGCGGGCAGTTGCCAGCGCACTGCCTGGGCGATCTGATCATCCATCGTACGATCACTATCGTTGTAGGCCCTGATCGCGAATGCGGTAACGATATCGCCGTCCGGAAGCTGGATCGAGGTCGGCCATCCGACGTAGAAATCCCAGGATATCCCCAACTGAACCGGGTGTTTCGTATCCCACGTCCTGCCGCTGTCTTCACTGACCATCGCAAACACCCCGAACGGCAGGTGGTAGGTGGCATAGGTGCAGAGCACCCGCCCGTCCTGCAATACCAGCAAGTGGGCGTGGACTTCACTGCGGCTGAGGAAGGGACGCGGCGTTGTCCAGGTCACGCCGTTGTCCTTCGAGGTCATCAGCATCATGTGGTTGGCCGCTTCGCCCAGGTCGGCGGGGAAGTCGGCCGGGGGCATGTCACCAATTGCGTGGTCGCCCTGCGTCCGGCTCGTTGCCAGGAGGTCGCCGTCGGGCAACCGCACGATCGACACCTCTGCGAACATGGGTTCGGGATCATCCCATACTTTCACTTGCTCGTGCTTTGCCCAGGTAGCCCCGCGGTCGTCGGAGCGGAACAGCCACGCTTTCGACGGCGGTGCTTCGCGGTTGCCCCAGGTGCCCAGCGACATCAACAGTACCAGGCTGCCGTCCGGCTCTTCGAGGACATCGCGCACGGTCTCGTAGCAGCCGTCCCAGCTCAGCTCGCCGCCATCGGCGGCGGAGCCGATCAGGGTGGTTTTCCAGGTCTGGCCCCGGTCGTCGGAGCGCGAGACACGGAAGCCGTGGGGGTGCGACGTGAGCAGCAGCACCCTGCCGTCACTCAGCGTTGCCAGTGCCGGTTCCTTGCCTAGGAGCTGGTCGCCCTGCGTCTCCACACGCTGCCATGTTTCACCCTCGTCGCGGGAGCGAAAGACGGTTATCGGCCACTTGCCGCCTTTCGCCGTCTCGGTGCAGGGACAGGCCAGCAGATCGCCGTTGGCCAGGCGGGTGAGACCGGTTTTGTACATGCCGCGCGGCCCGATGTGGGAGCGCCGGGCAGGCTGGCGCGTCCAGCGGCAGATCTCGTTTTGGTCCAGGCCGGTGAATCCTGCCAGGTACGCGGCGTACCTGGTGTAGTCCGGGGGCTCCGGCATTGCGGGCCCGGGCGAAGATTGTTGTTCAGGCATTCGAGTTCCTTCCCGGTAACGGCGCGTCATTCCTCATTCAGGCGGGGAAACCCCGTTCGTCTCAAGCCTCGACGCATCGCCAACGCGATCCAAGCGCCATACGTTTCCCGGACGCCACACAGACTCAACGCGGTGAGTGAAGTCGTGCTTGCTCAGCTCTGCCTGCTCCGCCGAGATGGTTACCGCACTTCCCGCTGCGAGGAATAAAGCGTCCTGGTGGACGTGAATAGCGCACGCGTGGCGTCGGCTCCAGGGAGTGAGCGGCAGCTCCTCCCAATGTTCGCCGTCCGCAGAATACCACACGTCATTACGATTGCCGTCGGTGGCAACCTCAGCTGCGTGGTCCGCCACCCCCCGGTGGCCCCCTACCACCCAGAGCTTACCATCCCATGCCGCGGTATCGTGATACGAGCGCGCAGGCCAGGGAGCCTTTCCCTCCGCTAGATGACAGGTCCATTCGCGACCGTCTGCCGACGACCACACATCGTTGTGGAAGAGGCGCGTCTTCAGTCTTGGCTGCTGCTCGAGGTCGTAGCGCAGTGAACTCAGCGTGGTCCCGCCCGTCCCAACGTATCCGCCGCCCAGGATCCACATTCGACCGTGGAGAACAGGCACGCCACCATTCGCGCCGGTGATCATACCCCTGGGCGCCCATGGTGCGTTGTCCGTCACCTGCTGCCAGGTCAGACCGTCCTTTGTCCGCCAGACGTCGCGCAGCAGTGGAGGCGCCGGCGGAAAGGGTTTACCAGCCTTCAAGTCCGCCACGAAATTGGTCTGGCCGGCTGCGCCGACCTGACCACCCATGACCCAAATTGAGCCGTCGTAGACGGTGACCATCTGGTTGCCGCGCTCTTGCCAGGGTACGGTCGCCGCGACGAGCTCCCAGTTCACGCCATCCTTCGACTTCCACACATCGTCGGGGGTCCCGTTCTCTGCCCCGATGATCCAGATGTGGCAGTCGTGCACGACTGCCCCGTGCATGTGCCTGCCGCTCCACGGCGCAGTGGCCGCCAGGGACCAGCTGCCGCCATCATCCGAGCACCACACCTCCGAGCACACCTCCGACTCGAAAGAGCCGGCGCCGGCACCGGCGAGGTCGGGCTTCTCACCCGCGTACTGGTTCCAGCCACCCAGAAGGAAGAGCTTGCCCTGGAAGGAGACGAGCTGCGCCCCGTCGCGAGGCGACCAAGCCACCTCCGAGCTCACACAACTCCAGCTGTACACGTTGGTCATTTGATTGTCCTGGGTCCGGTTAATGGAGCGAACTTCTGAATCCTTATTGTCCACATTCGCCACGTTTGGTGCAGCCCCCTTTCATCCAGGGCCTGGCACTACTCTTCCTGCTTGTCCAGCGGCAGGATGGCGCGGAACCCGAACTCGGAGCTTGCGTTGGTTGGCGCGCTGTTGTGGCGGGAGCCGCTTTGACATGCGATGGGGCCGTTACCCCAGCTGCCGCCTTTGAGCACTTTCGTCATCTTCCCTTCGAGCCGTGCCGACCCGTCCGTCGGAGGAAACCCGTACTTGTCGAAGTACTCGTGGCCGACGTAGTCGTCTTCCACCCACTCGAAGACGTTGCCCAGCATATCGTGGAATCCCCAGCTGTTCGGCACCTTGCCCGCCACCGGATGGGTATAGTAGTCCGGGCTGCTGTTGGCCCAGCCGTACTTGTCGAATTCCTTCAGGTCGTCCCCGAAGTAGTAGGCCGTGGCTGTTCCCGCCCGGCAGGCGTATTCCCACTGCGACTCGCTCGGCAGCGAAAGTCCCGCCCAGCTGCAGAACGCCCCGGCGTTCTTCCAGCTCACCCATACTATGGGGTAGTCGTCCTCGGCGGACATGATACTCTTGCCGCGCCAGTGCCGCAGATACATGTCATAGTCCGGGTCCGGGTCCACGTCGGGCTTGCCGTCGTAGCCGGACGCCTTGACGAACCTCCGGTACTGGGCGTTCGTCACCTCGGTCTTTCCCATGTAGAAAGGGGTGCTGATCGCCACTTGATATTCCTGCTTACCGGATCCCATCGTCAGTTCGCCGGTTGCCACGAGGATCAGCTCCATTCCCGTCTTGCCGTGGATGATTCTGTCCGCATAGCCCGCTGCTCCGGCCTGTGCACCCGGCGCCGGCGTGCAGCCGTCGGGGACCTTCAGCTGCGCCGCCTGCGCCACTGCCGCAACGCCGCAGATGATCAGCAACGTCGTGATCGTATTTCTCATCGTGTCACCTCCAGCTTGAGAGCGATCATCCCCCATGGTCCGATCGCCATCGTCTTTTTAACTCCATCCGGCAACCTTGAGTTTCCTCGACTTGGCCAGCCCGGCAAACTTCGTCACGGCGTCGTGCCCTTCAGCGGTAAAATCACCCTGAACCCGCGGTCTTGCCAGGCGTTGCCCGGGGCGACATGGAAACGTGCCACGCTGCCCATGGCGGTGGAATAGAACCAGGCGGGCGTCTTTCTGTTAACACCGGGGCCGGTGCTCCACGATCCGCCGCGGAGTGGCTTGGTCTGCGCTGTCGGATCCCGTCGAACCGAGCCGTCGGACGGGGCGGTTTCGTATCTGTAAATGTAATCGTCGGCGCACCACTCCCACACGTTGCCGTGCATGTCGTGCAGCCCCCAGCGGTTGGGCAGTTTCGTCGCCACCGGGTGGGTGAGGTGTTCGGCGGCCAGATCCGCCCAGGCGTAGTCGTGAAGGTTCTCTTCGTCGTCCCCGAAGGAGTAAGCGGTGGTTGTGCCGGCGCGGCAGGCGTACTCCCACTGCGCTTCGCTGGGAAGTTTCAAGCCGGCCCAGGCACAGAAGGCCATCGCGTTGTGCCAACCCACCCAGACGACCGGATACTCATCCTCCGAGGACATGACGCTCTTGTCCTTGAAGTGCAATAAATACAGGTCATACGCCGGATCGACGTCCGCTTCGCCGTCGTAATCGGGCTGCGCCTCCATGAACCGGCGATACTGGCCGTTGCTGACCTCCGTTTTACCCATGTAGAAGGGCTGGGAGATCGTCACCTCGTGCGCCGGCGCGACATTTGACGCGGCCTGGCGATCGTCGGTGCCCATCACGAACGTGCCGCTGGAAATGAGGATCAGCTCGATGCCGGTCTTCTGGTGGATGACGCGGTCGGCGTAACCTTCGGGACCCGGCTTGGCGTTGTCAGCAGCGACGCAGCCGGTGGGCGTTTTGAGGGTCTCGGCACCGGTGATCGTGCCGGCAGCCACGGCGAATATCAGCAGGATCGTTGTCCAGGTCCTCATGGTATCCTCTCGAACTTCAGGGCAATCATCCCGTGCGGGGGTATCTCTACCGTGTCGCCGACGATGCCGCCCTCGGTTTGCTTCAGCGGTTTGGCGCCGTTGTCTGCGGTCCACTCGGTAATCTGCAATCGCTTTGCTGCGTCGAGCCCGGCGATCTCGCCGAGGTCGGTTTTCCAGGTGAACTGTCGCGCCTGGTCCTCGTAGTTGATGAAGAAGATACCGACGCTGCCGTCGGGCGTCCGCCACGCCGTGCCTTCAACGGCCGGCGCTTTGAACGGGCCGTCGGCTGCCTCCATGGTCAGCATGGGGATGTCCCCCGAGATCTCGGGGGGGCGCAGCATTTCGCCGTACCCGAGGTACGGCCGGGCGAACTCGTGAGTGCAGCGCAGGAGATCGCGGTACCACTCCATTGTCTCCGGCTTCGCGTCGGGAAACCCGAGCGTGCCGGGGATTTGGCTGATGCGGCCGTAGAGCCACTGGCGGCTGAGCGGGATCTGCCCCTGCTCCATCCAGTGCATGCCGCCGAAGACCTGGGTGTAGTCGTGATAGACCGCCTGCCAGACGGGCGCGTCGGCGGTAATCCCGACATAGGCGGCATCGAGCACATCGATACAGAACTCGGCGAGGTCTTCGGCGCAGAGCATGGCCTCGGGATCGGCCTTGCGTGCCCCGTCCCACACCTGTTGGAACAAATCGTGCACGCCCCGGGCCCAGTAGTCGCCGCCGCCCAGCGCGTGGCCGTGGGTCGGGTTGAAGCAATCGGCCATGTGGGTCGAAAAGTAGTCGAAATAGATGCCGCCCGTACGATAGTGCTGGATGAATTCGACCGTCACGTCGGTCAACTTGTCGCGCCAGATCTTCGAGGCAGGGCACATCGCAATATTTTCTTCGGACGGTTCGAGCTCGGCCCAGAGCACACTCTCGCCGTCCTCGCCCAGCATGGCGCCTTTCTCTTTGGCTCCCCTGAGGCGAAAGTCCTCCGATGCGCCGTTCCACATCCATCCCATGACGTAGGGCAGGACCCGCGCCCCGCGGTCGCGCAGTTCACTGACCACCTTTTGGTAGTTGACCGAACCGGGCTTCGGCGGGAAGTACTCCGGGCCGGCGTCGTGGATGGTCCAGCCATTGAAGTGGCCGTAGTCGTGGGTGACGGTGATGGGGAAATCGAACAGGTCACGCTTGATGAACTCGCGCTGCTGTTCCAGGTAATCGCCCATGTGGCCCATGGCCCAGTAGTCGATGTTCAGGAACCACTTTGGGTAATCATCACGCTGGACCATGGGACCTTTGGCGCACCACGGCGCGGTGACAGCCCATCGGCGGTAGATGCGTGCCGCGTCGTACCAGTCGCCCTGAAACGGACCCAGCACGCAGTCACCGGGCGATTCATAGTGCGTTACAGGCTCGGGGCCGCCCCAGTCGAGCACGGGATGCGATACGGCGTAGCTGAGCGTTTGCGTGTCGGCATCCGGCGTCCAGCTGAAGTCCTTCCAGGCCGCTGTCGGGTCGTGGTCGCCGAAATAGAGTCCCCGTCCGCCGCCCAGCAGCGCCGCGAGCTGCATGTTGTATTCGATACAATACTTCATCTTCAGCGGCTCACCCGTGACCAGCGGTGACGGCCGGGTAAACCCCGTTCGGAACGCGAACAGCACGCGGTCGTCAGCTGCATTCTCGGCCAGCGGTCGGATGCCGTCGATGACGGGAAAGACGACGTCACGCAGGCCCGCGCCCTCGGTAACGGTGTCGACACGAATCCGCGCTTTCAGCAGCCGCTCATCGGCGCCGAGCCGTGCCACGACGGTCACACGAATGTCGCCGGTCCAGGTGAATGTCAGCGTCTCCGCCTGCGAGTCGACCTGGCAAGGCAAATCGGTGTTGGCGATGGTGCGTCCGTCTTTCAGTTTCACCTGCCACCATGCGGCGGCTGGCGTCGTTGGCGCGAGCAAGCCGGCCGGCTGCCCGCGATCCTCGATCCCGATCAGCCCACCTCCCTGCTGCGCCGGTGCCCAGTGGTAGGCGACCTCGTCGTTAGCCAGCGTCGCGCCGTCCGCCTCGACTGCGAGGGCAGGTGGCGCTGCGGTAACGCAGCAGATGATCAGCAACGCCGTGATCGTATTTCTCATTGTGTAACCTCCAGCTTGAGAGCGATCAGCCCCCATGGTCCGATGGTCATTGTCTTTTTCACGACACCGCCGGCCCAGACGCCTATGGTCTCTTCGCCCTTGCCTTCACTCCATCCGGTCACCTTGAGTTTTCTCGTCTTGCCCAGTCCGGCAAACTCGTTCAAGTCCGTCGTCCAGGTGAACTCATGCTCCCTCGTGTCATAGTTCAGGAAGAACAGCCCGACGGTCCCGTCGGACGCCCGCCAGGCGCTGCCTTCAACCGCTTTCACCGGGAAAGCTGGTTCGTACTGCGCACATGGGCTGCCCGGAAGGATCGGCAGGTTCCCCTCGATTTTCGGCGGCCTGAGCATCTCCCCGTAGCCCAGATAGGGCCTGGCGAACTCCGCGTGACACCGCAAGAGATCCCTGTAGTAGGGGCCCTTCTTGCCGAACACTCCGATGGCAAGCCAGGGCATCACATTGTTTTCCCCGTTCTGGGTGCCCATCAACCACCACCGCCCGATAGTCTGCGGTGTGGTACAGTTCTGCACTCCCCCGAATATCTGTGTATATCCATGGTAGACAGCGAGGTAGACGGGCGCGTTTGAGGACACGCTTCCGGAGTGCATGGTGTCGAGCACATCGATGCACCACTCCGCTGCCATCTCCCCGCAGAGTATCGCCTCGGGATCCAGTTCCTTGCATCCTCTCCGGATATGTTCGTACAGGCTGTGCACGCTTCTCGACCAGTAGTTGCCTCCGGCGATCGCGTGTCCATGCTCCTTGTTGAAGCAATCTGAATTGTGATTGGTGAGGTAGTCGATATACACGCCGCTGATCCCGTACTTCCCCACCAGCTCCTTCGTCAGGTCGCCCAGTTTCTTCCGCCACAGGTCCGTGGCGGGACACATTGCCGCCGACAGGTCAGGGCTGCCCACCCATGTGTTCGGTACGATGCCGCTTTCCATCAGCAGTCCGGCCCGGCGCTCGGCATCTTCCATCCGATAGCTTTCGGTGCCCTGGTTCCACAGATACCCGTTCACGTAGGGCACCACTCGTATGCCCTTCGCACGCAGCTGCTTCACGACCCGCGCAAACGCCTCCGACCCAAGCCTCGGAGGCAGGTACTCGGGATTGAGGTCGTGGTGAGAGTATGCCCCCATGCTAAAACCGAAATCCTTGCAGATGGTATCCGGGAGATCAAAGAACTCTTGCGTCATGATCGGCAGATCGATTTCCGTCTCATGTTTCAGGGGGGCGTTCATCCAGTAACCCAGCCTGGCAAGCCACCGGGGAAAATCCTCCCGACCACTGATCGGGCCCTTCCTGCTCCAGGGCGCCGTCAGGGCCCACTCCCGGTAGATCCGCGCCGCGTCGAACCAGTCCCCCTGGAACGGCCCCATCACCACGTCCCCGGGGCTCTCGTAGTCGTGCACCAGCTCCTTGGCCCCCCAGTTCAGCACGGGATGCGAGATGGAAAAGGTCAACGTTCCGCGCTCCGCGTCCGGTGTCCAGGCGAAATGCTTCCGATTTGCCTGGCCGTCTTCCTCCGCGAAGTAGAACCCCCGTCCGTCTCCCATGAGCGTCGTGAACTGCATCGACGCCCCCGGGTACGCGACCTGCGATGCCATGCCCGAGATCAGCGGAGATTCCGTCATCCTTCCGATACTGTCAGTCTGAAGGATTTCGTCTCCCTTCGCTCCCTCGGTAAAAGGCAAAATGCCCTTGACTACCGGAAAGGTCACCGTTTTCAGTCCCGCTCCCTCACTCTCTGCCCTGACTGCTATGCGGGACCGTGCCAGGCTCTCGGCGCTCCTGAGTCGTGTTTCCACCTCAACGCGCACATCCCTCAGCGCCCACGTGAAAGAGAGCTTTCCCTCGCCTGCCGAGGCATCGAACTGCACCTTGAGGGGCTCCCCTGCGTTCTCATAGCTGAGTCGCCCTTTACCTTTCAGATCCACCTTCCACGAGGCCGCTTCGGCCTCATCCACTGCCAGGAGCTCCTTTTCCGAAATGAGGTCGCGAATCCTCAACAAACCCCCGCCGCTCTTGCCTCTCGCCCACAGATAAATAACTCGCTTGTTGCGCAGGTAGGGAAATCCATTTACAATTCCTGCCTCCACATCCTGCGATATTTCCCGCATGGCCGCCGGCACGCTTTTTCTTGACACCTTTGCCATGGCATTATCCACCGCAACCCGGGCAGCCCTGGCAGCATCAAGATTGGCTCTAGCTTCCTTCCCGGCGGCATCAAGCTCGGCCTTGACTTGCAGCGGGGAAAGTTCCTTAACAAGCTCTATTTCGAAAGTGTGAAGATAGGCGTCGTAGCCACTTCCGCTAGTCGGATGATGGGTGCCAACCAGTTTTATTTCATGTGTGTCCGCGGATAGAACATACTCAGCATAATGCGAGGCCTGATCTCTGTTCTTACCTTGTGGCGCGTCTTGTGAGTTGACCTTGACCCTTAAGGCACCATCAATGTAAAGGGCTATTTCCGAGTCCGCCCGGCCTTCAAGCTGGAACCAGCGGAAACCGATTTTGTAGACTCCCGGCACAGCGGTTTCATGATTATACGTGAGGGCACCGTTAAGGTTGGTCCTGTAGCCATGAAAAACAGAAGCATTGCCAGCGGTTACAGTGAACCATGGCGCTTCCGGGTCGGGATTGGGGTTGTACTCGGGGTCAGGATAATGAATTAGAGGTCCTATCGTCAGAGCCACCGCAGGAACGGCAGACAACGTTAAACTCAACCCCAACAACAACCCCAGGCCCGCATGGATCTGTTTCGTAGCCACCGTTACCCTCCTTCTCTTATCGGGAGGACCACCCGGAACCCGAACTCGGAGCTTGCGTTGGTCGGCGCGCTGTTGAGCCGTGAGCTGCTGCCGCAGACACTAGGGCCATTACCCCAGCTGCCGCCTTTAAGCACTTTCGTCATTTTCCCTTTAAGCCATGCCGACCCGTCCGTTGGCGGCGGCCCGTACTTAGTAGCGTAGATGCTGCCTCCCATATTGTACAATTTCCAGCCAGTCGGGAGTTTGCCTGCTACCGGATGGTGCTCTTTACTGGAATTGGCCCAGGCGTGGTCGTAAGTAAGGTAGCCGTCTTCCACCCACTCCCAGACGTTACCCGCCATATCGTACAACCCCCAGGCATTCGGGAGTTTGCCCGCTACCGGATGCGTATGGTGCTCTTTACTGGAATTCGCCCAGCCGTACTTGTCGAATTCCTTCAGGTCGTCCCCGAAGTAGTAGGCCGTGGTCGTTCCCGCCCGGCAGGCGAATTCCCACTGCGCCTCGCTCGGAAGCGCAAGGCCTGCCCACCGGCAAAACGCGCTGGCGTTCTTCCAACTCACCCATACCACGGGGTAATCATTTTCATCAGACATGATGCTCTTGCCGCGCCAGTGTCGCAGGTACATGTCATAGTCCGGGTCCGGATCCACGTCGGCCTTGCCCTCGTAGCCCGACGCCTTGACGAACCTGCGGTACTGAGCGTTCGTCACCACGGTCTTTCCCATGTAGAAAGGGGTGCTTATCGTCACTTGGAACGCCAGCCTGGCGGGGCCCATCGTCAGGTCGCCCGTTGGCATCAGGATCAGCTCCATCCCGGTCTTCTGGTGGATGATCCTGTCTGCATAGCCCTCCGGTCCAGACTTTGCACCCTGTGCCGGGTGGCATCCGTCAGGGACCTTCAACTGTTCGGCCTCCGTCACTGACGCAATGCAGCAGATGATCAGCAACGCCGTGATGGTATTTCTCATTGTGTAGCCTCCAGCTTGAGAGCGATCAATCCCCATGGTCCGATCGTCATCGTCTTTTTCACGACACCGCCGGCCCAGACGTCTATGGTCTCTTCTCCCTTGCCTTCACTCCATCCGGTCACCTTGAGTTTTCTCGTCTTGTCCAGTCCGGCAAACTCGTTCAAGTCCGTCGTCCAGGTGAACTCATGTTCCCTCGTGTCATAGTTCAGGAAGAACAGCCCGACGCTCCCGTCGAATGCCTGCCAGGCGCTGCCCTCAATCGCTTTCACCGGGAAAGCCGCCTGGTACTGCCCACATGCGCTGCCGGGCAGAACCGGCAGGTCCCCCTCGATTTTCGGCGGCCTGAGCATTTCGCCGTAGGCCAGGTAGGGATGGGCGAAGGCCACGTTGCAGCGCAGCAGATTTCTGTAGTAGACCCCCATCTCACCGACCCCTCCAGCGGCGAGCGAGGGCATCACATTGTTCTCCCCGCTCTGGGCTCCCATCAGCCACCACCGCCCGAGAGTCTGTGGGGTGGTGCAGTTCTCTATCCCTCCGAACACCTGGGTGTATCCATGGTAGACCGCGAAATAGGCGGGTGCATTCGAGTTCACGCCTCCGGAGTGCGTGGTGTCGAGCACGTCGATGCACCACTCCGCTGTTTCCTCCCCGCAGAGCATCAGCTCGGGATTCAGCTTCTTGCACTCCCTGCGGACCTGCTCGTACAGGCCATGGACGCCGCTCGACCAGAAGTCGCCGCCGGCGATCGGATGCCCGTGATCGGTGTTGAAACAGTCTTCCGTGTGGTTGGTGAAGTAGTCGAAGTAGATGCCGTCACAGCCGTACTTCCCGACCAGCTCCTTCGAGAGGTCGAGCAACTTCTTTCGCCAGATCGTCGTGGCGGGGCACATCCCTGCCGACAGGTCATGGCTACCCGCCCAGGTCACCGGTACGATGCCCTGTTCCAGCAAAATGCCGCCCAGGCGCTCGGCGTCTTCCATCCGATAGCTTTCCGTCGCGGTGTTCCACAGGTACCCGATCACGTAGGGCACCACTCGTATGCCCTTGGCCTGCAGATCCTTCACGAGTTGTGCATACGCCTCCGACCCGAGCCTCGGCGGCAGATACTCGGGATTATTGTCGTGAAAATACGCCCCCATGCCATTGCGGTAATCCTTGCAGATGGTCACCGGGAGACCGAAGAACTCCTGCGTCTCGAACGCTACGTCGATTTCCCCCTCGTGTTTCAGGGGGTGGCTCGACCAGTAGCCCAGTTCGGCAAGCCACCGGGGGTAATCCTGCCGCTGGTGAATCGTGCCTTTCCTGCACCATGGCGCCGTCAAGGCCCACTTGCGGTAGATCCGCGCGGCGTCGAACCAGTCTCCCTGGAACGGTCCGGTTACCAGGTCTCCGGGGCTCTCATACCCGGACACCAGCTCTTTCGCCCCCCAGTTCAGCACCGGATGCGAGATGGTGAACGTCAACGTTCCGCGCTCGGCGTCGGGTGTCCAGTCGAAACGCTTCCGGTTGACTCGGTCGTCTTCCTCGGCAAAGTAGAGCCCCCGTCTGTCTCCCATGAGGACCGTGAACTGCATCGCTCCGGCCGGATACATGAACCCCTGGGGTTCGCCGGAGGCGAGCGGCGATGCCTTCAGGCTTCCCACCCTGGTCGTCGTCAGCACTTGATCGCTCTCAGCGCCGTCGGTGAGCGCCAGAATCCCCTCGACAAGCGGGAAAGTCACGGTCTTCAATCCCAGGCTTTCTTCCCGGACCTCGACCTTTATCCGGGAGCGGGCAAGACTCTCACCTGCTGACAGCCGGGTTTCTGTCTGCACCTCGATTTTGCCCGGCCACCTGAGAGAGAGCGTTGCCTCGCCGCCAACGGCCTTAAAATCGATCTCACAGGGAACCCCCTCATTGCGATGAATGGAACTCTGTCCCTTTTTTCCCTTTGTCTCGACCTGCCACCAGGTCGCTTCCGACTCCTCCCCCTCCAGGAGTTCATGGCCTGACTCGAGGTCGCGAACCCTCAATAAGCCTCCGCCCTTCTCTGGCCTCGACCACAGGTAAGCGACCTTCCCGTTCCGGAGATAGGGGAATCCCTCGACGGTCCCGGCCTCCACGCCTGCCCACTTTTTCGCCTCTTTGCCGGGGCCCTCACTGATCAGCTTCGTGAGGGCACGGTCCGCCACGGTGTCTGCTTTCCTGTTCTGCGCCCGGCGGGCTGCTTCCGCTCTCTCGACCCCGGCCTCCTCTGCCACTGGGTTCAGCGTTTCGACCAGTTCGATGCGGAAGGAGTACAGGTAGGCATCCGAGTCGTTGGGCCCCCGGGTACCGATCAGTTTCATTTCGTGCGTGCCTGCCGTCAGTGAGTGCTCAGAGTAATGCCAGGCCCGGCCCTTGGTTGTGCCCTGGGGCGTATCCTGGGAGTTGAGCTTCACTTTGGCAAAGCCGTCGAGTTGAAACTCGATATCGCCTTGGGCAAAGCCGTCGATCAGGAACCACTCGAAGCCGATCCTGTAGACGCCCGGCACCGCCGCCTCGTAATCATAGGTGAGGGTCCCTCTAAGCGAGGTGCGGTAGCCGTGATAGACGGAACAGGTGCCGGCGGCCACCGTGAACCACGGTGCGTTCGGGTCGGGATCGGGATTGTACTCCGGGTCAGGGTAGTGGATCAGCGGCTCGATATTCAGGGTCTCCGCCGAGACCGTAGACCACATCAGGCTCAAGCCCAACAACAATCCCACGCCCATTTTGATCTGTTTGGCAATCATTGTTAGTCTACTCTCTTGCGAATACTGCTCTGCCGATGATGCGGGGCAGGGCTACGGCCGCTGGCGAGAACCCCACAACGATCCGGGCGTATCGCCAGGCTCAAGGTCACCTTCGTTGGTAATCCACTCATCGATCGTCCTGCTGGAGACAGAGCCGTCGGAGAACATAAAGTTACCGGTATCGCGATGTCGGGGGGCCCAATTGTTCCACGGATCTCCGCTACCGCCGCCTATGGGCCAATATTCAGGAGTGTAAATCAAGTCTGAATAACTCTCGCTCATGATAAACGTGCCGAACTCCACAAATTCCAGCGATCGGGATCTGCAGAGCGGGTTTGTCGGGTTTGCCGGCTCCCAAGACGTTGAGCCGAACACGGTCCAGACATTTGGTCCATAAGATGTATCGTCATCACTATTTCTGCCGGGACAAGTCAGGCCAGTTTTCGAAAAAGGGGTCGGCGGGTTGTAACCCAAATAATCGCCCATGACGAATGCGTCATGCCACCGCATGCCCGCCCCGCCTAAATTAATATGGTAATTCGGCAACGCGCCCTTGTCGTCGTTATACAGGAATAAGCCCAGGTATATCTGCTTCAGGTTATTCGTGCAGGTGGCCTTCTGAGCGGCTTCTTTTGCCTGGTTCAGCGCGGGCAAAAGCATCGCCGCCAGGATTGCGATGATGGCAATCACAACAAGCAATTCGATCAATGTGAATCGTGATGAGCGGGACATTGGTTCATGATCCAGGCGTTGCCGAGGGGCACTGCCGTGCAGGAACAAGGTAGGGCAGGGCGGTTTCTGCACGGAATATAGATTCATTACTTCTTCTGGCAAGAGCACAGTTTATTGCGTCTCAGTCATTGTCGAGTTGCCGGCTGGCAAACGACTCGCGGTTGCCGAACATTTTGCCGTAGTTCTGGCCGGATATTTGCCCGCCGTCGGCGATGATGCCCTGGCCGGTGATGAACGCTGCCTTTTCCGAGGCCAGAAAACAGATGATGTTTGCCATGTCGTCGGGGGTGCCGAAGCGATTGAGCGGGATTAGCCTGCGGTAATTCTCGACGAACACCTCGTCTGCAAGCAAATCGCCATGCACCGGTGTGTCGATAAAACCCGGTATCAAGGCGTTTACGCGGATGTCGTCACCGCCCAATTCCACCGCCATTGTACGGGTCAAGGCGAGCAGGCCGGCTTTGGCAGCGTCATAGGTCACCGCTCGCGGGCTGCTCGACAGCGCGTTGCGTGATGACACGTTGACGATCGCCGCGCCTTCAACCGTTTTCATCGCGGGCACAAAATCGCGAATCAAAGCCGATGCACTGACCAGGTTTATGTTCAATGACCGAAGCCACATGTCATCGGTTGTGTCGACAATGTCGGCGTACAGGCAGATGCCGGCATTGTTGACCAGTACCCGGGGCGGGCCGAGTTCGTTGATCATGCGATCGGCAAGTGCCGGCAATTGATCTGTTTCAACCAGATCGCAAACGTATGTCTCGATGTCGCCTCCTGGTTGACTTTGTTCCAGGTCCTCCAGACCCGCTTGCGATCGATCGAGCGCCGCGACACGGTAGCCCTCGTCCAGAAACCGCAGCGCTGTTGCCCGACCGATGCCGCTGGCGGCGCCGGTTATGATGGCGAGAGGTTTATTCATCGTTGGATTCCCTTGGCTCACTGATTCATTAATGTTCGCCAAAAGGCGAAGTCCTAACGATTATCATATTCGGCGAAAATACAAGAGTAGTCTTTGCCATTAGCCAGGGCGTTCAAGCGGCAAATATGCACCGGTCAACTGGTTGAAAAGGAGGCGGATCCGACTCACCCTGTCGATTGTGATTTGCTCGATTACAAGGGTAGCTTAAAGCACTAACGCAACCTGATCCACGTCAATTCTCGGTTGGATGCGGCAGGCAGGAGAATGACCGATGCAGTTGCCGGTTTCAACCCTCACAATCGATGGGCAGCGGACGATCGATAGCGATCTGTATCCGCATGTCTTCGAGTGCAAGACGCAGGCTTTTGCCGCCCTCCGCGCGGGACACCGTGCAGCCGCGACAGGTGCAGAAAAACCGCGGGACCGGCTTAGTGGCTGCAGTGCCTATAAGGTGCATTCTTATAGCGCTTCCAGAATTCGCTGTTCGTGTTAGTGTACGTCTACGCCTACGTTAGTTTGCGCCCGGGTGCAGATCGAATCAGAATGGTTGCAAAGGTCTCGAGATGAACCCTGACATCGGTGTTACGGCTATCTATTTTCCGCCTGGCGCACGTCGCCATTTACATGGACAGGGAGATGTGTTATCGGGAGTTGGCGCACGTGGTCACCGATCCGTTCGAACTGAAGGCCGGCACTCGGCTCGACGGTCCACTGTTTCCGGAGATTCCGAATGAGTAAACTGCGAATCGGGATCGGCCGGTTCTGGCACGAGTCGAACAGCTTCTCCGGGGTGGTAACGAACCCGGAGAAGTTTCGTGATGCATCGATGGGCAGCGGGATTGCGGTTGGCGCGGCGGTTTACGATTACAAGGATCGTCACGATGAAGTGAGCGGGTTCATAGACGTCCTTGGCGGCCGTGATGACATCGAACTGGCTCCGCTGATCAGCGCCGGAACGTTGCCGTCCGGACTCGTGACCGACGCCGCAGTCAGTGAGCTCGAAGAGAGCTTGCGTGACCAACTGCGCGCCGCCGGCCCGCTCGACGGCGTCTGTCTGGCGTTGCATGGCGCGATGAGCGGCGAGTCGGTTCCGGACCTCGACGGTTATTTCCTGCAAGTCGTGCGCCAGGTGGTCGGGCCGGATATCCCGATCGTCTCGCCACTGGACTGTCACGCCATCGTGACACAGCAGATGATCGCACTGACGACGGCGCTGATCGCCTACCGCACACACCCGCACACCGACTTGTTCGAGACCGGACAACGTGCGGCAGACATTATGCTGCGAACGCTGCGAAAGGAGATTCAACCTGTTGTAAGCCATCAGAAGATCCCGATGCTGTTCGTCGATGCCGGGACCGATGTTGATCCGCTGCGGTCGATCTTCGACGAATTCAGTGCCTGGGACGAGCTTGACGGTGTGATTGGCTGTTCGCTGTGCCCGTCCTTTCCCTATCAGGAGAATGTTGAACAGGGTTGGTCCGCCCTGGCAGTCACCGATGACGACCCGGAGCTGGCAGATCGTCTGGCCCGCCGGCTGGCGGAAATCGTCTGGGCCGCGCGTCATGAGCTGCTGCCCGTGCCGATGCTTTCGATCGAGGCAGCGGTCGAGCAGGCAGTGGCAGTGCCGGGTTGCCCGGTTGTGATTACCGACTCCGCCGACAACGTCGGGGGTGGCACGTCGGGCGATACTCCGACACTGTTGCAAGGCCTGCTGTCGACGCGGCAGACGGTTGACGGCTTGATCCTCACCCACCTGCCGGACGCGGACGCGGTCGCGGAGCTTGCGGAGGTGCAGCCGGGTGAGTCGGTTACGGTTGCGGTCGGCGGCAAGTGTGATACCCATTTCGGGGCGCCGATCGTTGTCACCGGCGAACTGCTGTGCGTTGCCAACGGTCCGATCTCCAACGACGGCAAGTTCGGTCCCGACGCAATGATCGAGACCGGCAAGATCCTCTGCCTGGGGATCGACAATGTCCGCCTGGTCCTGACCGAAGGCGTAATCATGGGGCCACAGCCGTCCCTGTTTCGTAAGGTCGGTATCGAGCCGTTTGAGGCGAAGATCGTCGCGCTCAAATCCGGCACCGGCTACAAGGTGACCTACGGGCAGGTGGCGGCGGCGGTGCTGCGGGCGGATTGTCCCGGCGCCATGTCGTACAATATCGAGAACTTTGATTTCAAATGTGTCTTGCGGCCGATTTTTCCACTGGATCGCGAGATGCAATGGCGGCCATACGTAAAGGGAGGTAATGCATGATCAATCCAATTCTTACAACGGACATTGGTGAACTCAACGGTGACGAGATCTTCAGCCATCTGCCGCCGACACGGGTTGGCGATGCCGACCGCGGCTATATGAACGAAGTGCTGGATGCCGGCTTCGGCAATTGGGAATCCGCGGACCTGCAAGGACGCTTCGAGGCGGCGTTTGCCGAAAAGTTCGGGGTGCCGTATGCGGTCACCCACAACTCCGGCTCCGGCACCATGCTGTCCGCCCTGCTGGCTGCCGGTGTCGGCCCGGGCGACGAGGTGATCGTACCGACGTTTACCATGCCTGCCAGTACGTTTGTCACGATCCAGTGCGGGGCTGTGCCGGTGTTGGTTGACAGCGACCCGAGAACGTTCAATTTGGATATAGCTGACGTCGAGCGGAAGATAACGGAATTCACCAAGGCGATCATTCCCGTCTGCCTGATGGGATTGCCGGTCGATTTCGATCCGCTCATGGCGCTGGCGCGCCGACACGATCTCATTGTGATCGAGGACGACGCCCAGTGTTTCCTGTCGCTGTACAAGGGGCGGCTCGTCGGTACTATCGGCGATGCTGCGAGCTTCAGTTTCCAGGGGTCGAAGCATATGACCAGCGGCGGTGATGGCGGCATGGTTATCGCCAGTGATGAAGCGTACGCGACCGGCATTCGCAAGGGGAGTATCCACGGTTTCCGGACGCTGACGGCGAAGCCGGGTTCGACGTCGATTCCCCGGGACGAACGGCAGGACTGGAGTTTCGAGCGCTTCGACAAGCTGGGCTACAACTTTCGCATGTCTGCGGTGCAGGCTGCACTGGGCATGGCGCAGCTCGAGCGGCTCGACTACCTGGTTGGGGCTCGCCGATACATCGCGGGTCGTTACGAATCCGTAATCCGTGAAGAGAAATGCGAATGGTTGGTACGGCCGCACGTGCCGGAGGATATGACCCATTCGTATTACATCTACGCCTGTGTCCTCGATGAAGACGCACTCGGTGTCGAGTGGCGGGAATTTCGCCGAACCTATGTCGAGAAGGGCGGGGACGGCTTGTACGGCAGCGCACTGCCGGCACATCTCGAGCCGTTGCTGCGCACCATGTCGTTCTACGGCTCCCCGGGACGGGCGCCCCACTTCGATCCGCGCTACAAGGGTGAAGTGAAAGGATATGATCCGGCCGACTACCCCAACGTCGAATCGTTCCGCAAACGGCTGTGCCAGTTCAAGACCAGCATGCAGACACTGGAGAAAGTAGAAAAGGAAGTGGACGCATTGCGTGCCACGATCCGCCACTACAACGGATGAATCCGCTCAGAACTGGTTGTCGAACTTGAGAGTCTCGGTCGCTTCATTGTTGAAGCGGCAATGAGCGCTTTGCCACCTTACGAAGCGGTCTCCGTACCCGTCAGAACCAGCAGCCAGTCGTGGCATTCTCCCGGCAACGGGGGCGTCCATTCACCGGCGTCCGAAACTTCTACCGGACCGATATCGATGTCCTTGCCGGTGCACGGATCGAACCAGTACGCTGTGTATGAAACGTCCGGCTCGATCGCGACGATCGCACCTGGCGTCCAGAACATCGGCATATAGACGATTCGCAACTGACGTGGAATCCCGGCGCACACGGGGCCGTAGATAACAGCATCCCCCGGCCAATCCCAGGTCCAGTCGGGCTCACACCTTATCCAGTCAGGTCGAGGTTCCAATGCCCACCATGGGAACCGACGGATGAATTGTCCGCCAAGTCCGACCTGCCGGGAACCCGGCAGTTGCGCCGCCTCCTGCCAGGGCATTTCACCCCAGCTGCGGCCATGGGGTGACCGGCCGTACGGCTCCTCGGTCGTGCTCATTTGCCAGATGCCGTTGGCGCCGTAGTTATGTCCGGCGGTGCCGCGCATGACGGCGTGATAAAAATTGAGCCGCTGGACATTTTGCCAGGAACGCCCGAGGATGCCTTCGAAGTTCACTTCCGCCTCGATGACCGGCATGACCGGTTCGGCACCGACCGCCTCGGTGACCTGCTCGATGGAGCGCGCGACGGACCCGATGTCGCGGTGCCCCGCCTGCAGCATTTCGAAATCCATCACGCTCGGGTCTTCCACCTGTTCGCGCCCTTTCAGGGTCGGGTGAATCGAGATGAGGTTACCGTACGGATCGATACTGCGGACATAGACTATGACCTCTGTCCAGCCACGCTTTTGCAGTGCCGCATCTTCTTCCGGCGACTCGGAGAGGTAGTACGGCA
>Ga0209402_10002318_pt1 | contig 19324 bp, 16 predicted proteins | sample ArcticOcean_MG_C_3_FD_187437 | JGI IMG/M metagenome (GOLD analysis project Ga0209402, IMG submission 187437) | Marine microbial communities from western Arctic Ocean - ArcticOcean_MG_CB8_126 (SPAdes) (version 2) | ecosystem: Environmental > Aquatic > Marine > Oceanic | place: Arctic Ocean... | reverse complement strand
ATGGACTTTATATAGTTCAACTACGAACTGAAAATGAAGTGAAGTTGAAGAGGATTGTCTTAATTCGATAGCAACTATAGTTGCGTATTGATATTCATGGGCAGGTAGTCAATGTGCCTGCCCATGAAACGCTGTAATTTTGCAAATGAAATTCGACTAAGAGTAAACTTCATACAAATTACCCCTCTGAGTGTTGTAAATTAGTCACAATCAAGATAAAACCTTGACAGGTGATATAATGATATTTATATTTATATTTATGCTGAGCTGATCATGTAGGCGTATTTTATAGCCTCTAATTGGTCAGCATGTTTTTTCGAAGGGGCATTAGCTCAGCTGGGAGAGCGCTTGAATGGCATTCAAGAGGTCAGCGGTTCGATCCCGCTATGCTCCACACGCGAAATGTGAAATCAAGGTAATCGATTGGAACTATGGGTAGGGCTATTCCTTGTCGCGGTGTTCTTCTTTGTGTATATTAAAGGGCGGGAGCAATATCGTGGGATGCGAGAGCGACGTCGTAAAGTATTGGACAGATATCGCAATACGGTAGGCACAAAAAAATCGGATGATGGCAATTCTTCCGATTAAATAATTGAATATAAGCGAGAGTAACTCAGCGGTAGAGTTCCACGTTGCCAACGTGGTTGTCGCGGGTTCAAATCCCGTCTCTCGCTCAGGAATTGTCTTTAATTAAATCTTTGAGAAATTGAATATGTAGCAATCCATATTTGATGTTAAGGAAAAATTATATCTTAGAGTGAGGCGAAATTGAAATGGTCTGGATTTGATATTATCAATTATATTAATCCAGCTTTTTTATATCAAAAAATGACTTTGCAGGATAAACGAGTACAATGACGGATACTGTATCAGCAAATAGGGTATCTACGATTGCAAGACCATCTGTGGACTTTCCACGGAAGTTTTGCCCTGATGACTTAAATTTTTCCACAGTTGAAAACCTTACAACTTATTTTGATGACCTTTCAACCAGACCTCTTGATAGCATGGATGATGCTGACCAATGGTTAATCGATTTCAGCGAATTCCGTTCGGTTATTTTTGAAGAGCGAACCCGGCTTTACATTGCAATGACATGCGAAATGGAAAACCGCAAGAACGAGAAAAACTACCTTAATTGGGTCGAGAAATTTGATCCCGTCTTGAAAGAAAAGTTTCAAAAACTTTATGAAAAATTTGTAGAGTGCCCTTATAATGATCAAAGTGGTACCAATCAATTTGCCCTCCTAAGAAAATATTGGCAGAATAGCATTGAGATTTTCCGTCCTGAGAATATCCCGTTAGAGACCGAAGTAAGCCGTCTTTCCCAACAATACCAGAAAATCCTAGGATCGCTCACCTTAGAGTTTAACGATCGAGAATATACCATGCAACAGATGATATTATTCCTGCAGGATACTGATAGGGCTAATAGAAAGAAAGCTTTCGAGACGAGTCTAAAACGGTGGCAGGATGATGCCGAAGAACTTGATGAAATATTTAATAAGCTGTTAAAAATCCGCATTCAGATTGCTAAGAATGCTGGATATGATGATTACATAGCATACAAATTTAAAAGCTTGGGTAGATTTGACTACACTCCTGCCCAATGTTTAGAATTTCATGAAGCTATAGAAAAAGTTGTCGTACCCATCTGTCGCAAAGCGATGGAAGATCGCCGAAAAGAGATGAATATTGATCAACTATTCCCCTGGGATGTCAATACAGACCCAATGGGCAGAGATCCATTGAGACCATTTGAGGATATTGAGCAACTTGTCAACGGATGCTTAGAAATTTTTAACCGAGTTGATTCCGAGCTTGGAGCTAATTTCAAACATATGATAGACCTCGGACTGCTTGATCTTTCGAGTCGCAGGGGCAAAGCCCCCGGAGGCTTTCAAATTACTCTTTCCGAAGTAAAATTACCTTTCATTTTTATGAACGCTGTTGGAACCAATCGAGACTTGTTTACATTACTGCATGAAGGAGGTCATGCGTTCCACACATTTGCAGCCCGCAATCAGCCTATCATCGACTATCGTCCTGCACCAATGGAATTTTCCGAGGTGGCATCAATGGCGATGGAAAATCTGTCACGCGAGCATCTCGATGTATTCTACAATGATGCAGATGCTGCACGAGCTCAATATGAGCATTTGGCAAAAAATATATTTTTGTTACCTTGGATAGCTACAGTTGATGCTTTTCAGCATTGGATGTATTCAAATCCCGATCATACAAATGCTGAGCGAGACAAATATTGGATTGAACTAATGCAGAAGTATAATGATGGAATAAATTACACAGGCTATGAGCATGCATTAAAGTATCGCTGGCATGCGCAGATTCACATATTTGAGCGTCCATTTTACTACATTGAATACGGGATAGCTTTGCTCGGCGCACTACAGATTTGGCGAAATTCTAAAATTGATAAAAAAGCTGCGATTCAGAATTATAAGAATGCACTGAGCAAGGGTGGCAGCGTTTCGATACCCGAGCTGTTTGAATCAGCTGGAATACGCTTTGAATTTTCAGCAGATACAATAAGACCCTTGATGGATTTGGTGGGGACTGAGATGAAGCGATTACGCGAATTAGAGATAGGATGACTTTCGTTAATTTCTCAGCGTTATTTGTGTTAAAATTTATTCAGGAAATTTGATGCGCCAATCTTGGGATGAATATTTCTCGACTTTAGCACGTCAGGTCGCCTCCCGTGCTACTTGTGATCGATTACATGTTGGATGTGTGATTGTACGAGATAAGAGGATACTTGCTACAGGTTACAATGGATCTTTACCGGGTGCTGATCACTGCGATGATGTTGGTCACCTGATGCTGGGTGGGCATTGTGTGGCAACCGCTCATGCTGAAACCAATGCAGTTGCCAATGCTGCCCGCGCTGGGGTGAGCACAATGGATTCGATGGCATTTGTCACGCACACTCCCTGCTGGAATTGTATAAAAAATTTAGTTGCCGCTGGAGTAAAAAAAATTGTATTTGAAATTGCATATCCAAACGTAGAAACAACTTACCCGCCAAATTTAAAGGTGATCCTTGACAATTCTGGCGTAGAATTAAGAAAATTATCTGATATTTGACTTACGAAATTATCATTAATGTTTTTTCGCAACCTAAATGTTATAGGCATAAAATTAAGTAAAGATATATTGAGGAGATCATGGCAGTAGATCCCAAACTTCTGGAAATTCTGGTATGTCCAGAAACTAAAGCTCCATTAGTGCTTGATGGAAATACACTCGTCAGCACGGACCCTGAGACGAGAAGACGTTATCGCATAGAGGATGATATTCCAATAATGCTGATTGATGAATCTGAAGTTCTTAGCGAGAACGATTGGCAAGCTATTATGAAAAAGTATGATACGAAATGACAATAAACAGGTTTAGCTTTAAGAAATCTGCGAGTAAATGAATACTAAACTAAAAAATTTATCTCTCGAGCGACTGCGGGAATCTATATCAATTTGGCTGTGGGATAATGGTGCAGTCAAACTTAATTCCGACAATCCGTTTCAATTAGCCTCTGGAAATCATAGTCCCATTTACATAAATTGCCGTCAAGTGCTGTCCGATGTATCGTTTATGGGTCTGTTTACTGCCTCTGCTCGTATCATTCTTCAGATTGCAAATGTGCGATCCGATGTGATTGCTGGAGGTGAGACTGCTGGTATTCCATTGGGTGCCTATATTGCCAAAGATTTTTCACTTCCAATGATGTATGTTCGGAAAATGAAAAAAGGATATGGGTTGGCGAATTTGGTTGAAGGCGGTGATCCGAAGGAAAAACAGGTGTTGTTGGTAGAGGACTTGATTACCGACGGTGGCAGCAAAGTAAGTTTCATTGAGTCGATAAGAGCTGCCGGTGGAGTGATAGAGGAAGCATTAGTCCTATTTGACCGACAGCAGGGTGGGGAGGAACTACTGAAAGGAATGGGAGTTAGATTGCACTCGATTCTTGACCTGCATTCCACGATTGAAATTGCAAAAGAGAACAAGATTATGACAGAGCAGGAATTTTCATCTCTTAGCAATTATCTATCCGACCCCAAAGGTTGGCACATAGAGCAGGGGTTAACCTATAGCTCTTAATCCAAATATATTAATTTAAATGCTTATCCAACCAAAATTGATGTCCGATACAGATAGATATTCAAAAATTTTTCCTCCAATTAGTACAATAAAATTTCCTGATATAGAACCCTTGATCCAGCAGTATGGGTTACCACTGCACATTATATTCAAAGAAAAAATCGCCGAGCAAGCCAAATTATTTCAATATGTTTCGGCTAAACATTACCCAGACACGATGATCTGCTTTGCAGTCAAATCTAACCCTTGCATGGGAGCGATCAAGGCAATGAAAGTGCTTGGCTTGGGTATTGACGCGGTTTCTGAATATGAATTAGAGGCAGCGATAAATGCAGGTATTCCTACTGAAAAAATTGTTTGCAACGGAAATGCAAAAACCGATAACTATCTTCACAAAGCTATTTCAAGAAATGTACTGCTCGCTGTTGATAGTGATATGGAGATGAAAATTATCGAACAAATTGCTTCAGAAATAAATGTGAAAGCTCGTATATTGCTAAGAATTTCACGTATGCCTCTCGATGGTCTCACGTCTGCCGACCAATCGACCGCCTCTGCCTGGACCAAATTTGGTTTTCCTTATGACGAAATTAAGCCAGTATTGAATTCACTTAGGAATCACAGATGGATCAAGTATCACGGAATTTCTGCTCATATAGGTACACAAATATGTGATCTAAAGGGCTATATTAAATTGCTAAAACATATGGTTAGATTAGTTGAACTGGCTGATACACACGGGTTACATACGAACTTTATAGATATAGGTGGTGGCTTTCCTATTTCTTACCTTCCCAAAGCTGATTGGGAAAATTTTCAACAAAGACTTATGGATCAGCTTAACGGTATAGCATCAGAAGAGGATCACGTAAGTTGGGATAATGATCCGATGGGGTTTAGTCACTTTAAGCACAGTGAAATTGTAAGTATCAATGACTGGAAAGGGAAGGCGTATTGGAGTCCCCACCCCGGCTCGCATATGTTGGAAAGTCTCCTGCTTGCGGAGTCGGATAACGGTATATCGATTGGCAATCGACTGAAAGAATTGGGGACACCAACACTTATTATTGAGCCTGGCAGATCTTTAATAGGTGCTGCTGGGGTTACGCTTGCTGAGGTGATGTCGGTAAAAAAAGTGATGGGCAATTGGGTAATCATGCTGGATATTGGGATAGTAAATCATGGGACGAATTTGATCACATCTGATATTTACCCAGTAAAAGTGCTCCCTGAGTTAGATTCAGATAAGCAAATTGAAGCATTTATAGGTGGAAGGCTTTGCTTTACAGGGGATATGATAAGTAAAGCGAAAATAAAGTTTAACAGGCTACCGCATCGTGGAGAATTGCTCGCGATATATCACACCGGTGCATACTGCGCCGACCACTTTTCTTCAAATAGCTGCGGATATTCTCTGCCCGCTAAAGTTGCTGTAGATGGGCAACATCAGGATGAAGTCTGGCGCGAGAGACAGGGATTTAACGATGTATTCAAATAGTTATGTATCAAATTTTTAGCTTGTTTACTGCATGTAAATAATGTATATTCGACTATTGGTCTATGCACCCGGTGTCAAATATTCAAGCAACTTTACCAAAGATAGCCTTTAATCTATGAATATTAAGAAGCATTAGATTAAACAAATATGAAATGTTATATCTATAAAGGAATGTAAATGGATAGTTATGAATCCCACCTTCGACCCGATAAGGGAATGTTTCCGCTTAGCGAATTAATTGAGCGAAGTGCGCGCGAAAATGGCGATGCAGTGGTTATGCGTACATGGCAAGACGGTTGCTATGATGAGATTACTTACAGTGAACTATTACATAACGTCAAAAAAGTTGCAGTTTGGATGGTAAAGTCGGGCATAGCAGAGAATAGTAAAGTCGCTATACTTGGTGAAAACTCACCTCATTGGTCTATGGTCTATCTTGCGGTGCAAATGGCTGGTGGAATTGTTGTTCCTGTAGATAGATTGATGCCGGAAGCTGGCATCAAACATATTTTAACTGATTCAGGTGCCGAGATGCTTTTTGTGTCTCTCAAATATTTAAGTTCCGTTTCTGACGTGAAGTCGATCAAGAATCTCAAGAAGGTGGTATGTTTGAATAATGATCCAGATAAGGCTGGTGTTGATGATTTTGCATTGCCTGATATATTGAATCTGGAAATGGGTAATTCTGTTGAATTTCGCACCCGTAATATTGAGGAGCTTGCCGCAATTTTATATACATCTGGAACGACGGGATTTAGCAAGGGGGTCATGCTCTCGCACAAGAATATTATGGCAAACATTTCATCTGGTGCTCGTCTGTTTGCGCTGGGAACGAGCGACACGTTTTTATCCGTTCTACCGGTTCATCATGTATTAGAAGCAACTTGCGGATTTTTAACACCAATTTATTGTGGTTGCAGTATAACATACGCGCGTAGCATTAAAAGCACGGATTTAATTGCAGATATGCGTGGCTCAAATGTTACTGTTATGGTAGGCGTGCCATTGCTATTTGAAAAAATGCACGCTGGAATAGAGCGTGGAATTAAGAAAAAGGGCACAAAAGCAAAAGTTCTATTTGGTGGATTGATGAATGTGGTGAAAGTTGGCGAGAAATTGGGAAAGAATTTAGGCTTCAAGCTATTTAAGTCTGTCAGAGCAAAGGCGGGCTTTGGCACAATCAGATTCTTTGTGAGCGGTGGTGGTCCGCTTGACCCTAATACGGCATTATTTTTTAATCGATTGGGAATTAAATTATTACAGGGATTCGGATTGACAGAGACCAGCCCTATTACACATGCTAATCCACCGTGGAGGCTAAAACATGCCACGGTTGGACCGACAATTCCGGGTGTTGATTGCAAGATAGATGAGCCTAACGAGAAGGGTGTGGGTGAGATATTGCTGAAGGGTCCGAATATTTTCATTGGATACTATAAAAATGAGGAAGCAACTCGTGATGTGATGACAGAAGATGGCTGGTTCAGGTCTGGTGATTTAGGTATGGTTCATTCGGATGGTTATCTCGAGATAAAAGGAAGACTTAAGAATATGCTCGTGACTGGTGGGGGTAAAAATGTGTATCCAGAGGAAATTGAGCATTTCTTGAATCAAAGTAAGTTCATCTTAGAACCGCTGGTAGTAGGGATTAAACGCGATTCAGGGTTCGGTGAAGATGTCGCTGCCTTAATTTTCCCAGATTATGAACAGGTTGACTCACACTTTGAGGAATTGGGGAAAAAGGCTACAACACAGGATGTATTCAATCTGATTAAAACTGAAATAAAGGAGTGTCAGCAGGACTTAGCAGAATATAAGCATATTCGTCAATTCCGAGTTATGGAAAACGAATTTAAAAAAACTTCTACAAGGAAGATAAAGCGATTTATGTATGATGGTGATATGGTGAGTATGAATTGATTACTACAAATTCAGGGAACGTGTTAATATCATATTAAGTTGCAATAAGTTAATCACTGTATTGACGCAAGACAACCCGAATTACAATCGAAATAATGTCATTTAGAAATATTATTGTGATTAAGAATTAAACTTAATACGGCTTTTAAGCTCGAATAATGCTACCATTATTGACATAGATCGATAAGTTTGATATAATACCAATGGAAAAAATACTATCAATTTTTGTTATTGCTTACATTGCTAAGTAATATTTATCAAACGGAATTTGGAGGTTAACAATTGAAAGACGTTCATCCTGAGAATATTAGAAATGTAGCCTTTATCGCACATCAAAGCGCAGGCAAGACAACACTATGCGAATCCATTTTGCATCGTACCAAATCAATTACGCGTATGGGATCAATCGAAGATGGAAATACTGTCAGTGATTTTCAAGACGATGAGATCAGCCGGCAAATGTCAATTACAACCACACTTTTAGTTGCAAATCATAAAGATACTAAGCTGAATCTTCTCGATACTCCAGGTTTTACGGATTTTAGCGGTGAGGTAATCACCGCGGTACGTGTTGTCGATTGTGCATGTGTCTTGATTCACGCCTCCGCTGGTATTGAAGTTGGAACAGAGCTTGTGTGGAGCTTCATCAGCGACCAGAAAACTCCTGCCTTTTTTTACGTAAACCACCTCGATAAGGAAAACGTAAATTTTGATCAAGTCGTATCAGACTTAGAAAACAGATTTGAGAGTGTCGCAATAATCCAATTTCCGGTTAATCCTGGGAGTGATAATTTTAATCAAATAGTTGATCTTGTTGACATGAAATTGATTACATTTGATTCCGAGGAATCCGAAAATAAGCGCTCTGATATTCCTGATGATCTTTCCGAAAAAGCAAAGGAGTTACGCCAAAAATTGGTTGATACAGTTGCAGAAACTGATGACGATTTAATGGGAAAATTCTTTGATAATGATGGCTTAACCAAGGATGAAGTAAAATTAGGGTTACGTAAGGGATTCAACAACGGTAGTCTATATCCATTATTATGTGGTGCAGCGAAAAGTCAAGTCGGTACTATTGGCTTACTTGAATTTTTACATGACATAGCCCCATCACCTCTTGACAGACCAAATCAAATGGCAACTAAAGATGGTGGTACAGAGGCTGAGAGCTTGGACTCATCTGTAGAAGCTTCCACCGCAGCCTTAGTTTTTAAAACTGTATCCGACAAAAATGTGGGGGATTTATCCTATTTTCGTGTATTTTCAGGGTTGATGAATAGTGGGGAAGATTTGCAAAATGTATCACAGGGCAGCAACGAAAAAATAGGTCAAATATATACAGTCACTGGTAAAAACAGATCAGCGGTTGACGCAGTTCCCAGCGGCGATATGGGTGCTTTGGTAAAACTTAAGGATACTCATACCAGCAATTCACTGTCAGATTCAAAAGATAGTTGGATATTAACTGGAATAGATTTTCCAAATCCGGTTACGCGTATCGCTATTGAGGCTAAACAACAAGGTGACGAAGAAAAGATTTCTAATGGTTTACACGTTCTGGCAGAAGAGGACCCTTCATTCAAATTTAATTATGAGGCCGAGTTATCTCAGCTTATTATTTCTGGGCAGGGTGAGCTTCATCTTAACATTTTGATAGATCGATTGAAAAATAGATTCGGCGTAGAAGTGAATCAAATTACACCTAAAATACCGTATAGAGAGACCATAAAAGGCTCGGCTGAAGGTCAAGGGAAATATAAAAAACAATCTGGTGGAAGAGGGCAATATGGAGATTGTTGGCTAAAGCTTGAAAAGATGAAGCGTGGTGAAAATTTTGAATTTGTTGATGCAATAGTTGGTGGGGTGATTCCGGGAAAATTTGTTCCAGCAGTTGAAAAGGGTGTTATAAGTGCAATTGAAACAGGTGTAATTGCTGGTTTTCCAGTGGTTGATATAAGAGTTACATGTTATGATGGAAGCTATCACACAGTTGACTCGTCAGAAAACGCTTTTAAGATGGCTGGATCAATGGCATTTAAGAAAATTTTTAAGGAGTGTAAGCCTGCAATTCTTGAGCCAATTGAGGATCTGGAGGTTAGAGTTCCTGAGGAGTTCATGGGCGATGTAATGGGCGATATTTCCTCAAAGCGCGGCAAGATAATGGGTATGGAGAATCAGGGTACATTTCAGTTGATAAGAGCTAAATTACCACTGGCGGAATTATATTTATACTCCAGTACACTGCGGTCAATCACGGGAGGAAGAGGATTGCATAAATCCAGCTTTTCGCACTATGACGAAGTTCCAATTGAAATAAAGACTGAATTGACAGTAGATTATGAAGCTCGCAGAGCAGAAGGCTTAAATTGACACCAAAGCCTGAGCGGTTATGGGCACCTTGGCGGTATGAGTACATAAAGTCAACAGTTGGTACAGACATTGGGTGTTTTTTGTGCGAAGCCATCTCAGCTAATGATGATGATGACAGGCTTATAATTTTTCGTGGGTCGCATACCTTTGTGATACTGAACAAATACCCCTATTCTAACGGGCATCTTTTAATTGTGCCTAATCGGCATGTCAATACTTTGAATGAATTGGATAATATTGAGCACAATACATTGTTTGACCTTGTCAGAACTACAACTCTGTGGTTAGATCAGTCGTACCTCCCACAGGGTTATAATATTGGATTAAATTTGGGTAAAGCTGCAGGTGCCGGATTGCCGGGTCACCTTCATGTTCATGTAGTTCCTCGCTGGGAAGGCGACACAAATAGTATGCCGGTTTTGGCTGGAGTGAAAGTGATTTCGGAAAGTTTAAACGTTACATACTCAAAGTTAAAAGAGTCTGTAAAATTATGGGAGGATTCAATTGAGTCCAAGTGACAAAATTCGCGTCGAACAGGGTGATTTAACCGCTGAAAAAGTTGATGCAATTGTCAATGCAGCAAACACAAATTTGTTTTTAACAAACGCTATTGCAGGAGCTATTCATTTAAAGGGCGGGGCAACCATTCAAGAAGAGTGTGATAATCATGGTTCCGCGGAGCTTGGTCAGGCTGTATTGACCGGTGCAGGGAATCTTCCTGCTAAGCATGTTATTCACGCTGTAGCCAATTATATTGGCGAGAGTCCTACGCCTGAATCTATTCGATCAGCCATTGGGAACGCAATGCAAGTTGCTGAGGATAACAATATTAAATCAATTTCGATTCCCTCAATTGGATCTGAAATTGGTGTTTTACCGGCGAATGAAGTTGCTGAAGTGATGGTTGGTGAGGTATCTGGGTTCTTAAACAAATCCGATAACATCGAGAGTGTAAAATTTATTCTCTTAGATTCGCGCACCCATGACGCTTTTAGTGAGGCTGTTAGTAAAATTAGTTAGTAGCATCCCATATGTGATTGGGATATTAGATTATAACAAGCAATACGCCGGATATTATTCCGGCGTTCTGTGTTAAGGATATATAGAGAAAAATGAAAATTAAAGCAATTGGTTTACTATCAGGGGGACTTGATAGCACGCTTGCAGTCAGGTTGATGCACGATCTTGGTATTGATGTGCAGGCAGTAAATTTTCACACGGGTTTCTGTTTCACAGACACTCGTCGTGAGACCAAAAGGGGTAAGACTGCAAATCCTACAGGTGGACCATCGGATGCGCTGTCATCGGCAGCAAATCTTGGAATAAAAATAGATATTACGGATATTTCTGATGGATACCTCGATATTGTTCACAATCCGAAATATGGCTATGGTAAAAATGTAAATCCATGTATTGATTGTAGAATCAACATGTTTAAGATAGCTGCAAATAAGATGAAAGAGTATGATGCGCAATTCGTGTTTACGGGAGAAGTGTTAGCCCAGCGTCCAATGTCACAGCATTTTGACCAATTGGGTATAATTGCCAAACAAAGTGGTCTTGAAGACATATTGCTTCGCCCCCTATCTGCTAAGCTATTACCGCCTACTTTGCCCGAGCGAGAAGGATGGGTAGATCGTGAAAAATTGTTTGGATTTCACGGACGTAGTCGTAAAGATCAAATGGCACTGGCAGAAAAATATGGTATCTACGAATATCCTACACCTGCAGGAGGATGCTGCACTCTTACAGATCCATCTTATGGTAAAAAAGTGAAGGATATGTGGAACCATACCGACAAGCACAAGCTCCAATGGAATGATTACCTGTTGATGAAAACAGGGCGGCATCTCAGGGTGAATGAAGACCTGAAAATAATTGTTGGAAGGGATGAGGGTGAAAACCATTTCTTAGGACAATTTAAGGGGAAACGAATATCCATAGAACCCTTAGAAATCCCTGGACCGACCGCTCTGATTGATAGAGACCCTAATGCAGTGGATGACGAAATGATATCGATTGCGGCTTCAATTGTAGCGCGGTATTCAGACAAGAATTCCAATAGAGATTCGATCTCAATTCTAATAAAGAATGGTAGCGAAACCGATAGAACTATTCAAGCCATTCCTTACTCAGAAGAAAAGGTGAGAAATTGGTTAATAACGTAGATCGGATTGCCCAAGACAGAAAACTAATTGAAACTAAGCCTCAAGATCAATCATTAATCGTACTCATACACAGTGACAAAAAGCAGAATTGCACGGTTTTAGTCAAAATATTAGGTTCACTGGTCGCCAATGAGGGATACTCACATGATAAGGATATTTATCCTGATTACTGTGAGCTTTATACATTTGTGGATAATAATTGTGAAGAGATTGATAAGCACTTAGATCCGGCGAGCACTGCCTTCATGGGCTTGCTACTTTCACAACAGGTGTTAGTAGCTATTACCGACTAATCCTAAAAAACGGCACTACATCCCTAATAAATTATGGAAGACAATTCTACAAACCTGAAATTTGACAATAGACCGGAGCCATTGACACAGGGAGTTATACGAGCGATTCAGGCAGGATTGGAGCTTGAATTAGCTTGGTTAAGAGGGGATATTGGTGTCGATCCATTCACCGAGTTAGTAGAAAAAATTGAGGCAAAGTTAAGAAAATTACTTAACCTCCCACCGGATTACCGCTTAATAATAACATCATCTCAATTTGAATCCATTAATACCGCGATAAAGGGAGTAGCGTGGGGTATAGAGGGTGAAAGAAATGAAATTGCAATTGTTCGAGGTGACCAGGGTGGGTTTGTTGAGTCCGCTGCTTGGTGCGATAGACTTGGATTCAAAACCACTCATTTGACTTTGAATTTTCATGGAGAGCCTGAATTAAATAAATGGAAAAATTTAATTTCCCAAAAAACTGCTTTAGTAGGACTGAGCAGCATAACTCCCGAAGTACATGTTAAAAGGGATGTTCCGGGTATTGTATCAGTATGTCGCGAGAATGGTGCAATTTCGGTTATTGATTATTCTGAACAATGCTCAGCTGAGATGATTGATTTCGATGGTCTGACTCCCGATATGGTCAGTATGGACTGTGCATCCTTCGGAGCACCAATCGGAGTGTCAGTATCGATGGTTAGCCCTCAAGTAAGGTATGCTCCAATGATTACGGGGGACATATTGCAAGATGGTTTACGAAGCGGACGTATTAGTTTTTCTCTGTTATCTGGTCTGTCTGTATCATTGGATGAACAAAAAAATCGAATCTCACACCGAAAACATATTATTGATGGTTTATTTGGAGTTGCCACAAGAGAATTTAGACACCACCTACCAGACATAAAAATTCTTGCTCTTAAGCACAACCTGAGAACGGGATTACTACTTTTTGTGCCAGAGGTTGAGGGTGAAGCATTGGTGTTAGCGTTAGAAACAATAAATATTTACCTCACCACCGGTTCAAGTTGCTCGCGGGCTGCTGGGAAGCCTTCTCAAACATTAATTGAAATGGGATATTCTGAACGAGATGTTTCTGGGGCGATTCATCTATCTTTCAAAGAATATCATACTGAGGAAAATATTGTACAGTCTGTTACAGCAATTGCCCGAACTATCAGCGAGTTATGGCGGACAGCGGGTTATGATGGCAAAAAATGATTTCTATGAAGTATGCATTTAAACGAGATCATCGCAGAACAGATAATTTGGTGGACTTGCGGAATTTATATTCTACTCAATAAATGGTGCGCTAACTGAAGATCGATTTTCGGGAAATTTGAATTTCACTTTTGATTATATTGAAGGAGAAGCGAAAATGACAAGTCGCTGTAGCAATTTTTCTGTGTATTTTAATATACCAAATAGTGATTAGAGAGGAGGTTAAAATAATTTGGAATTGAATAAATGTGAATGGAGCAGGTCTAATCCTTTAATGGAGAAATACCATGATGAAGAGTGGGGTGTTCCACCTGAGCAAGATAACGGTCAGTTTGAGCATTTAATCTTGGAAACTTTCCAAGCAGGACTCAGTTGGCTGACGGTACTCAAAAAACGGGAAGCTTTTAGAGAACTCTATTACGATTTTGACCCTATAAAGGTCGCCAAAATGAATGAATCTGACATATTAAGATTGATGGATGATGCCAGAATTATTCGAAGTAGACCAAAGATTGTGGCATCCATCAACAACGCCATTCATTTTCTTGAAATAGTGACAGAGTTTGGATCGTTCACAAAATTCATTCCTCAATTTCGACCAAAAAACAAATTGGTAATTTCAAAAATGAGCGAAATCCCGGTGAAAGTACCAGAGTCAGTGGCGTTTTCGGCTGAATTGAAACGACGCGGATTCAAGTTTATCGGTCCTGTCAGCGGTTATGCCCACATGCAGAGTGTGGGAATCGTCAACGACCATGAGAAAACCTGTTTCAGGTTTAAGGAAGTGAATGATTTGATTAGCAGCAGGTATGGCGAAAATTAATTCACAGCAGATTGCCCAGATTACACGAATCAGAAATTGCAGCATAACTGCGAAATCTGAGAAATCTGTTGTGAGTATTATTACTTGTCAGATTTGTAATTAACAGCAGTGCCTGCGGCACTAACCATCATCATTGTGCCACCACCGCTTATAGATATTGTTTCAAAATCTAAGTCAACTGCAATAATGGCATTGGCACCAAAAGTTTCGGCTGTGGCTACCATTTCCTTTATCGCAATTTCCTTTGCGCGTATAAGCTCCTTCTCGTAAGCTGCGGATCTTCCGCCCACGATGTCCCTAATTCCAGCGAACAGATCTTTAAAAATATTCGCACCCAATATCGCCTGTCCGCTTACCATGCCATGATATTTAGTTATTTTATGCCCTTCGATGTTGGGTGTAGTGATAATTAACATGTTTATTCCTGGTTTTGTATTCTTCTACTTAATTATAGAGATATAGACTTATAATATTCCCAAAAAATAGTTGCATATTATGGTCAACTTTGATATTTTTCTCAAACAAGGATACGAGCACATGAATATAATGTTAGATCGAATCACTTGTGTATTTTTAATTGTTTTACTAATAATTATTCTAAAAGTTTCCATAATTTAGCTGAGAAATTAGAATACAAATTTTTCCAGTCTTTATATTTTTCTTCGCAGGGATATTGGTTGTCCTCCACGATATGAGGCATTGATTGATGGCATCTTGAAATTACAGGAATTAATCCTGGAAAAAACCATTGCTAAATCCAGATAGCCACTTATTTTGATGTTAGAATTGACAGGGAACTATAGAATGACTACATTTATTCTAAAATTGTTATGGCTTGCAAACAATCAGATGGATAGCCAGTATAATTTTTGATTTAAATTCTGTACTATAGAGTTTAGCAATTCAATCATACATCATTAATTTCCTGTACATAATTATTAATTATTACAAATAAATATTTGGAGGATTGTCAGTTTGGCAATTATTAAATTAAGAAAACCTGTTATACTTGAAAAAATCAAGGTAATAAAAAGAAAAGAATATACACCTGACCTTTTTCTGATGTGGTTAGAGAGACCGGAGGGGTTTAATTATAAATCTGGCAAGTATTGCACAATCGGAGTAGAAGGTGTTGAAAGAGCTTACTCAATTGCTTCAGCTCCTCATGAAAAATATCTCGAGCTGTTTATCGAGCGAATACCTGAACCCGAAGGTAAATTGACACCATTGCTTTACAAATTAGACATAGGCGATACCGTTACGATACGACCTCGTGCCAAGGGTCTGTTTACGCTGGACGAAACATTTACAAATCATGTTATGGTAGCGACTGTTACGGGTGTTGCTCCCTTTGTTAGTTATATTCGTGACTATCTGCATAATGGTCACGAGGGGAATAACTTTCACGTTCTCGAGGGTGCCAGTTATTTTGATGAGTTTGTCTATGACGCTGAATTAGAAGAAATTTCAAAACAATATCCGAGTTTACTTTCGTTTATTTCGACGATAAGCCGACCCGATGAAGAGCACAATAGAGAATGGAAGGGTAAAACAGGACGCGTCAACATGATTGTTGAGGACTATGTGGAAAATCTCGGCTTTAAACCTGAGAATACGTTAATTTACGCATGTGGACATCCCGATATGATTGAGGATGTAAAAGACAGAATGGCCCCCAAGGGATTTAAGGTCAAGTTTGAACGCTTTTGGAAAGAGGATTAGCATACGCAGTATAATGTTTGAGCCATGTCTAAAAATGCCCTGAATTGTAGTATTTCTTAGCATTGGCTTGATGATTGACGGATGTTCTTTAAATAAACTAACTAATATACTGTGTTAAAAGACCATCTCGCCCCATTTCCGTCAATCAGTCCATCAGATAATTTGAAAAGGCATTACGAAATTGCGAAAACAGTTTAGCAATCTCATTGTTAATATGTAAAACAGAGGTTGCTTAGTCACTTCGATCCTCGCAAAGACAGAGTTTTTGGACACACTGAAAATTGGAAATCCGTTATTCGCAATACTATTGGATTCCCAATCAAGTTGGGAATAAGGAAATCTATTTAACCCAGACCATTTCTATATATCAGCCTTTATAATAGTTAAGAGTGTTTAGTTGTAATTGAAATATTCGTACATTATAATCATGAAATACAGAGAACTAACAATTGACGACATCCCAACACTAAAAACGGTTGATGGATCACTTACATCCAATTAAAAATACAGTCTTATTCGGTCAGAACAGGATTCAACCATTTCCTACCAACTAAAAATCGAGCAGGGGGTAGGTCCATTTAACTTTCCAGCTAATTACTCATGCGAAGAAGGGGGATGAGAATCAATATCGCGTAATGCCCAGCGATTCTTCTGGGTGGGGGTGGATAGTTAGTCACAATAGTTCTGTAGTGGCATTCTGCCTATGTCAAGAACAATCCGTCACGAATTCGTTATACATTGAAGGATTATTTGTAGATCGGTCAGTTGGTGGGCAGGGATTGGGAAAAAGGATGATAGATATTATCATCACTGAAACTAAAAAACGCAACCTTAGAAATGTTTGGCTGAAAACGGAAAACAACAATATGCCCGCTTGTATGTTTTATCAACATTGCGGTTTTCATATAATTGGCATCAAGGAAAATCTTGCCAAAGATGTAAAAGGCAGGAGATGGGATTTTGCCATTTTCTGGGGACTGGATATTTCCGAATAAACCGCTCTTGATGTTCTATTATTATTAACTTATCTTATAGAGTTAATTAAATAAAGAACAAATATAATATGTCTGAAATTCCGAAACAATATAATCCAGAAGCTACTGAAAAAAAAATCTATAGCTTCTGGGAATCTGCTGGCTTATTCAAAGTCAATCCCAACTCAGAGCGCGATCCGTTCTGTATTATAATGCCACCACCCAATGTGACCGGGCAACTCCACATGGGTCATGCTTTACAAGACTCTATTCAGGATATGCTGACCCGCATGAAACGAATGCAAGGATTCGAGGCTCATTGGCAGCCCGGAATGGACCACGCTGGGATTGCTACGCAGAATGCTGTGGAAAAACAACTCGCTGTGGATGGTACTAACAGACATGAACTCGGTCGTGAAAAATTCTTGGAGAAAGCCTGGGCGTGGAAGGAAAAATACGGCAATCGAATTTTCGAGCAAAAACGTCTGCTTGGTGACTCAGCAGATTGGGATCGCGAGAGGTTTACTTTGAATAAAGGGTTATCGGATGCCGTTACCAAAGTGTTTAAGCACCTGTATGACAAGGGGTTGGTATATCGGGGAAACTATATTGTAAACTGGTGTCCACGTTGCCACACCGCAATTTCTGATGACGAGGTAAATCACAAAGAGCATGAGCATAAGCTCTGGCATTTCAAATATCCACTGAAGAACGGAAGTGGGTATGTAACAGTAGCTACAACCAGACCTGAAACCATGCTCGGTGATACTGCAATAGCCGTGAACCCTAAGGATGAAAGGTTTATGGACTTGGTGGGGGAGACGGTTATGCTACCTCTCGTAAATAGGGAAATTAAGATCATCGCCGATGATTTTGTGGATCCAAAATTTGGTACCGGTCAGGTAAAGGTTACTCCGTCACACGATCCAAACGACTTTGCGATGGGTCGCCGTCATGGGCTTGAGCAGATTACCATAATGGACACAGAAGCGAAAATGAACGAAAATGCTCCTGAAGCCTTTCGTGGTATGGATCGTTATGTGGCGCGCAAAGCTGTTGTTGCTGCCTTGGATGAACTTGGGTTAGTTGATAAAATTGAAGATTACAATACATCCATCGGCAGCTGCTATCGTTGTAATACAGTGATTGAACCGTATCTGTCGTTGCAATGGTTTGTAAAAATGAAGCCCTTGGCAGAGCCCGCACTGAAGGCTGTAGTTGATGGAGACATAAAATTCTATCCCAAGCGTTGGGAAAAAACTTATTTTGCATGGCTTGACAACATCCGTGACTGGTGTATTTCACGCCAACTGTGGTGGGGACATAGGATTCCGGTGTGGTACTGTGATGATTGCGATGCATTGACCGTGGAGGTTAATGAACCAGATAAATGTCAGGGTTGTGGCAGTGGCAACATACGGCAAGACGAAGATGTGCTCGACACTTGGTTCAGCTCCTGGCTTTGGCCGTTCACCTCACTCGGTTGGCCCGAGGATGCAGAGGACTTGAAGTATTGGTATCCAACCGATGTGTTGGTTACTGGTTATGACATAATTTTCTTCTGGGTTGCACGGATGATTATGGCTGGACTGGAGTTTACCGATAAAATACCGTTTCGCGATGTGTATATTACTGGTATGATTAAAGACGATCAGGGCAGGTGGATGTCAAAATCGCTGGGCAATGGTATTGATCCGGAGGACATGATAAATAAGTACGGCAGTGATGCTGTGAGGTTTACTATGATTTCGCTGGCATCGGAGGGTCAGGACATAAAGCTCGCGACTTCTCGCTTTGAAAATGGAAGAAACTTTGCCAATAAGCTCTGGAACAGCTATCGCTTTTTAATGTCACAAATAGATCAGTTATCAGTTCCACCAAAACCAACGCAGAAACTTGAGGTCAACGTTGATAGCGCTTTGATGGATAGATGGATTGTTAGTCGCTTAGAAACAGCAGTCACTACTATTAATGCAAGTATGTCACGTTATCGTGTTAATGAGATGATTAATGTCATATATGAATTTTTCTGGAAAGACTATTGTGATTGGTATTTGGAATTTACTAAAACCGCGACAAGCAATGCCTCATCAGAGGATGAAAAGCGAGATATTGTCGCGCGTGCAGTGGAGATATACTCAACAGTAATAAAGCTACTTCATCCCAGTATGCCATTTATTACTGAAGAGATATGGCAGGGGATCAAGCCTTATCTACATGATTCATCCATA
>Ga0209402_10002316_pt1 | contig 19330 bp, 16 predicted proteins | sample ArcticOcean_MG_C_3_FD_187437 | JGI IMG/M metagenome (GOLD analysis project Ga0209402, IMG submission 187437) | Marine microbial communities from western Arctic Ocean - ArcticOcean_MG_CB8_126 (SPAdes) (version 2) | ecosystem: Environmental > Aquatic > Marine > Oceanic | place: Arctic Ocean... | reverse complement strand
ACTTGAACCCCGGACTGGACGATTATGAGTCCGTGCAAAGCGTATTATACTGAATACCACTAAGTAACATTAACTAATATATTCAGTATTCTAACTCCATATGTCACTTATACCAAGTGGTACCAAATAGTACTGAATTTCAGGGCTGATAGACACCTATATGGACACCTATAATTTACATTAATCGCAATGAACGGGATTAACACTATATTGACCAAATTTTTTATATTCTCTTGCATATTTATCAACCCGATCTCTATCAAGTTCTATTCCAAGTCCAGGTGTTTCTGGAACTAATATTTTCCCTTCATTAAAAGTAAGCAGTCCATCCACTACTATGTCTTCTTCCAACAATTGATGCATAACTTGATTCCCATCTGTAATATTTGGTATTGTTGCAAGTACCTGCAAAGCGGCCAAAGTGCTTATTCCAGTTTCTCCTAATATACCATGTCGATTCAAGGGTAGATTTGCAGCCTGCAGCATAGCTCCAGCTTTTTTTAATCCTAGAATTCCACCCGTTTCATGAAAACCAACAACATATACATCTGCTGCTTTTGCATGTATAGCTCTGTTAATTTCTTCTAGGGTGTTAGCTCCCTGATCTATTGCTAATCTCATTGGTATCATTGTTCTTAAAAGAGCCATTCCATCTATGTTATAAACTCCTAGAGGTTGTTCTACCCAGTCAATCTGGTAATCTGCCATTTGTAATAGAAGCCTTTTTGCTTCTCCTTCAGAGTATAGTTCATTAACATCTGGTCTCAATAGGGCTTGTTCCCCAAGTTTTATTCTTAATTTTCTTGTAATTTCTAAATCTTCTTTTTCACTGTAACCAATTTTATAATAAATTACTTTGAAGCCTTCATTATATAATTGACTTGCATAATCTCCCATTTCTTCCGGATCTCGACCTTGAACGAATCCAAAAAAATCAATTGAATTGTGAAATTTTCCTCCTAGAAGCTTATGAACAGGTTGATTACTAGCTTTTCCTACGATATCCCAAAGGGCCATCTCTATTCCACAAGACAAATTATTAGCAAAAGGTAGTAGGCGAGTTAATTTCTGATGACGGTTAAACCGATCCAGGAAACGTTCAATGTCAAAGGGGCTCTCGCCAATCAGCAATGGTTCTGAAGTCTTAAGGAAAATATCCAGTGCTTCTACATTTTGGCCACCTGTAACCTCTCCTACTCCATAAATTCCCTCATCTGTTTCAATTTCTACTAAAATCGTGTTCGTACCTTTTAATGCTCCCAAACTATAGTGGTAAATAGATTTGTTTTTGATAGCGAGCTTAGTTGTTTTAAGTTTGGTGATTTTCATGTCCTTATCAATTTCTTTTTAGACATATCTGAGATATGTGATAACAAAGGTTATTCGTGAATATATATAAACGTTTTACAAATATAAATAATTTACTCATTACATTAGACTTTGAATTTATTCGTAAATTGATTTATTAAATATTACTTTAAATGAAACTTATAGCATGAATTATTTTTATGAAAATAAAATAATTAAAACCACTCATCTTCTTATAAATAATAAGCTTCACTATTATTGGTCACACGGAGTAGTAAATACAACCGAAATTATTTTAATTCAATTGAGGCAGAAAACGGAATTTAAGGTTTCGAATAATACATGGCATTTTCTTTACTAGAAGGAATTAAGGGCTTCATAGATTTAGCATCAAGTTATAATGTTGACAAAATTTTTTTTGAAAATTAATGATTAATAAAAAAATGTTACCATTCTCTTTTTCAAATACATGGGACCTGCAGTGTACCAAGATTTAGTCCACAAATTCTCTCAGGTATTCAAATGGCATTATAAGATTTGAGTGGCAAAATAGTTAATAAATAGGTACATGAATTGTCCGGAGGAAAACAAGACCGAATTGAATGTTTTGGGTTTATTCAGGTCAATACTCCAGATGAACTAGTATTTGATGCAAACCTCTTTAAAAATGGATACAAAGTAATTTATGGTAAAATTAGACGAGATGTTTTAATCGATTTAGAAATAGTTAATAAATTCGTGAAGCAGTTAGAGATGACGTTCAACTGCGCTTTGATCCAAATGAGGCATATAATCTATCAACGGCAAAGCATATGATTAATAAATTATCAAAATTTAATGTAGAAATGATTGAACAACACTGCTATCAAATAATTATCAATATGCTGAAACAGATAAAAGACTTAAATCATATTTTAATAGGAGTTGATCAAAGTGTATTTAATTTAATTATCTTTTTCAAATTGCTTCATTAAAAGCTGCATACTTAGTTGTTTTGGGTATTCATGAAACTAGTGGAATAGAAGACCTTACAAAGGTGACTGCAGTCACAGAGTCAGCAAGGTTAAATATATGTATACATGGTTTACATGAAACAGGTATCACTACTTGTGCAGCAAATAAATTTGCTTCAACATTACCTAATCTAGATGATAGTATTCAATACATGAGTCATTTGCAGGAAATAGACATTTTAAAAGACCAGATTTGACATTATTCGTAGATACTTTGCCTACATTAGATGGACCCGGTCTTAGTTTTGAGATCCATCATGAAGTAATCATAGAAGCAAAAGAAAGATATATAATACACAAAATGTTAATAAACCAAATATCCATTTCTAAATAAAATTAATTATTAAAATATCAAAACCTATCCACACTAAATGGTTTAAGATCAATTGGGGATTCAAGGTCAGATGCTAATTCAGAAATATATTTACCAGTTACTGCGGCAGTAGTGAGACCTATGTGACCATGACCAAATGCAAAATAACCATTTTCAAAATTTGGAGATCTTCCAATTACCGGTAATGAGTCCGGTATCGAAGGTCGATGCCCCATCCAATAAGATGCTCCACTTAATTTCAATGAAGGAAAGAGCTTCAAAGCATGTTTTATCATTAGATCATAACGTTTTTCATTAGGCGGATCATCTAATGCTGCAAGTTCAACTGTTCCTGCTAATCTAACGTTTTCCCCCATAGGTGTAGCACAAAATCTTAGTTCCCCTGAAATAACCGGATAATCTAGTTTAATCCCAGGATTTGGAAGTGAAACTGAGTAACCTCTTTCAGTTTCTAAAGGCACTTTTGAACCTAATTTTGCTGCAAGTATTTTTGACCAAGCACCAGCACATATTACTAAAGCGTCTGCTCGTATTTCACCATCCTCAATAACTATTGATTTTATTCTATTTTTTTCTGTAATAAAATTTTCAGCTTTTTTATGTAAAATTTTTCCACCTTTTTTTATAAAATTTTCGAACAATTTGAGTGAAAATTTATAAGGATCGTTAATATGTGAAACGTCTTCATAAAAAATTGCATGACGTACAGATTTGTCTAATTCTGGTAAAATATTTTGTATTTGTTTTTGATCAAATATTTTTATTTTTATACCCAAATTTTTTTTAAGTGATATTTCAGGTTGAATTTTTTCCAAAGCCACATCGCTAGTGACAGCAACGATTAATCCATTGCGTTTAACAAAATCATTACAATCTGCTTCTTGAATTAATGGTTCGTATGCAGAATAGGTTCCTTTTAATAACTCTGACAGTGAGTTGGAATGTTTAATATATTGTTTTGGTCTTCCTGCCATAACAAATCGGTATAACCATGGTATTAAATTTGGTAAATATGTATATCGTATAACAAGTGATGAATTAGGGTCCACTATCATTCGTGGAACTTCTTTTAAAATAGATGGTGAAGAAAGTGGTGTAACGTGTCCCACCGCTATAAGGCCGGCATTCCCCGATGAAGCTTTACTAGCAGGGCCATTGGGATCTATAATAGTAACCTCCCAATTATTTCTAATTAAATATAAAGCTGTACATATTCCTACTATCCCTGAACCGATAACACATATATGTTTCTTTTTTTTTTGTGACATAATATTTACAATAAAGTTTGATAGTTTTAATTGATAATTTGTTTTTAAATATTAAGTAAATAATCAATTAGGAATAGATGGCTATTTAGTAATAGAAATAGGACAACTTTATAAAACTTTATCAAAAGTAGATTAAGATATAAAGACGTTAAAAAAAAGTATAATAAAATATATTTATACTAACTTATATTTTTTAAAATGTTATCCCCGGTTACCTCCATAAGCTCCTTCAAACAATTCATTTTTTTCAATTCTATCAAATGATAGTTTTTCAAAGCCATTTCTAGTTTTACCATCTATAATCCATTTAGCCAATTCATATCCTATCGCAGGTCCTATTTTAAAACCATGCCCACTCCCTCCATTGGCATCAAAATATCCACTTAAATTTTTTCTGGGTCCTACAAATGGATACCAATCAGGAGTTACATCGTATAGTGCCGCATATGAGTTAATTAATTTCATACCCTGAAGAATTGGGAATCTATTTTCAGTAGTATTTTTTATGTTTTCTATAAATTCATCGTCAGCAGTTAATTTGTAATTATAAGGGTCTACTTCAAAATATTTTTTTGGGAAACCTTTTCCAATTAAAAATCTATTATTACCTTGTGGAACAAAATAAATGGAATCTACTGCGTTAGATATAGAGAGATGGGGTAAGTCCCCACTAATTCTTGATTCCCAAATTGTATCCTGTTCTCGAAAAGTCTGTAGAGGGAGTTTGATTTTTACTTGATCAGCTAAAGGTTTAGACCAAGGTCCTGCAGCGTTCACAACCACATCAGCATATACTGGCCCTTCATCAACTATGACTCCAGAAATTTTATTTGAATCCCTGATGAGCTCCCTACAGAATGTGTTTGTCTTTACTTCACCACCCAACTTTATAAATGTATTTATATAACCTTCAGTAACACGAATAGGATCTGCTCTTCCACCTTTTGGTTCAAATATCACTCCTGAAATATTTTTAGTATTTAGCCAAGGCAAAAATTCATTCCATTTAGACTTTGGTAACCAGTCTGTTTCAATTCCAACTTTTTTCTGCATTTCTAAATTATTTGTCGCTTTTTCCATTAATTCTTCCGGAACAAGCATAATATAACCCGTCTTATAAAAAGCATTTTTTATATTTAAATCTTTAGTCATATTTTCAAATAAATTTACGCTTTTTAAGGCAAGGGAAGCCATTAATTCAGTTGAATAATGTTGCCTTACTATAGCAGCACTTTTTCCTGTACCCCCTGAAGCAGGCAAATCTCTTTCTAACAGTAAAACATTTTCTAACCCAAACTTTTTTAAATGATATGCTGTACTAGCGCCCGAAATTCCACCTCCAATAATAATGGCATTATAATTTTCTTTCATATTATTATTTAATATAAGTTATTTTATTTGTTTTAAATGAGGAATAATATTTTATATTTTTTTTGACTAAATCCTTAGTAAATAACCAATTTTTCAAATCATAGAGGATATTAGTTATTTTATTTTGTATTTTTCTAAAGCTTTTCGATCTAATTCTACCCCTAACCCAGGTTTATCAGGTGGTCTTACTCCTCCATTTTTTACGAGCCATGGTTCTCCGAGTATCAGATCATTTTCTACCCAATTTATAAGTGCCTGACTCGGTCTGTCAATTTCAATTCTATTAATACCTATATGACACATTGCTGCCCATCCTATTCCTAGTTCCCATCTTGCTCTCAGCCAAAAACGTTTATTAATAGCTTTAACACTAGTAATAAAATTATTTAAACTATTTATACCTCCTAGAAGTGATGGGTCACTAACCACTGAATCTATTGACGGATGGGAACCCAATGCGTCCAAATCTATACAATGAGTTGAAACTGGAATACCCGTAATATCTTTTATTTTTGAAACAAAACCTAATCCGGCAACCGGTTCTTCTATATTACATAAATTACACTCTCTCGTAGATTCCAAAAATCTTTTTGCTTGATCAATTGTAAAGCCCATGTTCGCATCTACAGCAATATCAACTTCTGGTCCTAGAGATTTCCTAATCTCTTTAACTATCTGTATCTCGCAAGAAATTGAGTGAAGTCCAACTTTAAACTCAAACATTTTAGCACCTGTTTCTTTAATGGAGGCTGTAGCAATGTCTGACATGATTTTAACTATTTTATTATCTGAAAATCCCTCATCAGGGTCAACCGTGTAAGCATACCCCACAAATAATGCCTTATCTCTTGCTGCACCACCAAGAAGGTTATATAAAGGTTGTCCTGTTTCTTTTCCAAGAATATCCCATAAAGCAATTTCTAATCCCGCAAAAGCATTTAATTGTAATGCATATTCAGGGTAGCCATAATCAAAAGGCAATTTTGCAAGACATAAATCCCTTAAATTGTGAAAATCATAAACGGAGTGATTTTTTACAATAGGGGCAAATTTTTCATTAATTATTTTTGAGCAAAAATCTCCTCTAGCTTCCCCTATTCCTAACAAACCATTATCTGTCTCTACTTCAACAATTGTTGAAAGCATATGAGTCATTTTCCTTTTTGCAAATGCGGCAACCCTCGTCACCGGGACCCGAACTACATGAGACTTTAAAGATTTAATTTTCATTTTAATTTTTTAATTAGATTACTTAGTAACGTTCAATTGTTGACGTAAAATTTTAGTGAGTTTTTTATCAATAATAAAGTTCCCGTCTTTATCTTGAATAATTGCTACCCCATAATCTTTTTCAGCATTTCTAATATCAATCTTTTCCTCAACTAAATCTTTTAAAACTAATGATTCTTCTCTTTCAACTGGTGGTCCGTAGCCTCCCCCACCTGACATTTCATGACTAAAGACATCACCTTTTTTTAATTTTTCAACCTCAGTCATTAATACCGGTAGGATCCTTTTTTCTGAATGAGGATTAATAAAGTTATAGGATTTTGAACCATTTTTTCCTCCAAAAAGGCCATGAGGTGGAAATTTCCTTTTATCAGATCTAACATTTAAACTTGCTGAATCCGACAAAATTTCATATTCCCTTATCAATCCCAATCCACCTCGGTATTTACCTGGGCCCCCTGTATTTTTTATAAAACCGTATTTATTTATTCTAATAGGGTATTTATTTTCAATCATTTCAATAGAAACATTAGACTGATTAGCTCCCATGTGTGGAACACCTGACTGACCATCGTGTTTTGAAGTCCCCCCCCAAGTACCCATAAATGTTTCACAAAAGACAAATGGTTTCCCGTTTTCGTAACCAGAAATTGTTGGTAACGTAGATCCTCCTGCAGTATCTGCAGTAACTCTGTCAGGTAAAGCCTTTGAGAGAGCACCAAAAAGACAATCAATAATCCTATATCCAGTAACACCTCGAGCTCCACATGGAGCTGGAAAATTAGGATTTACCAAAGATCCTAATGGTGCCTTTATAACAAAAGGTATTGTGAATCCATGACAATTTGGAATATCTGATTCCATTACAGATCTAAGTGCAGCGAAAACCGCAGCCTTAGTAAATGGGAATGAAGGATTAATTCCAGCTGGGACTTGTTTTGATGTTCCTTCAAAATCAACCGTAATTGAATCATCTTCTATAATGACTTTTGCATTTATTATAATTGTTTCTGGGATTTCACCTAAACCATCAATATGATCTGTAAAACTATATTCTCCATTTGGAAAATCTGCAATTTCAGCTCTAGTTAATTTTTCAGCATAATCCTGAATTTGTTGTCCACAACTTAATATATATTTTACTCCATACCGGCCAAATAAATCACACATACCCTTTTCACCACTTCTGCATGAAGCTATTTGCGCTTGTAAATCTCCAAGTACTTCGTCTGGTGTTCTGACATTTAGAGAAATCATATCCCAAAGAGCCTGATTAAATTTACCACTTTCACTAAATTTTATTATTGGAATTCTAAGGCCTTCTTGAAAAATTTCTTCACCTCCTATCGCGTTGCTTCCAGCTACAATCCCACCTACATCTGAGTGATGAGCTATGGTAACAGCCCAGGCAGAAATTTTATTTTTATAGTATATTGGCATTGCTATATATATATCTGGAAGGTGCTGACCAGAGGCTGCATAAGGATCATTAAAAATGAAGATATCATTTTGAAAGACATTTCCTTTATATTGTTTCAATAGAGCTTTCATTGCGTCGAAAAAACTTCCCATATGCATTGGTGTACATACCCCCTGTGCGAGAGTTAAACCCTCCGGGTCACATATAGCTGTAGAGAAATCAAGGGAATCCCTCACAATTCCTGAGTAGGCTGTTCTCATTAAAGTTATAGCCATATCATCTGCAATTGTATCAAAACTATTTTTAATAATTTCTCTTTGAAAGGAATCTATTTCAAAAGGTAATTCAATTTTTTTATTATTTTTCATATGTTTCTATGAATTGATTTCAATAATCACATTAAAGTAACTATCAATCTTTACTGTACAATCTGGAGGAATAACTGCAGTACCTTCATATTCCTCAATAATTATTGGTCCTTTAATTGGTTTTTTACCTAATTTTTTTCTATTTATTATCTTTGATTCAATAAGTCCGATTGTAGGACCAAAATATACATTTCTCTTTAGTTCATTATGTTGGCCATGGTAAAAGCTTGCTTTTGGAAAAATTTGTTTTTCATTTTTCCTCTTACCTATCATCCTTACATTTACTATTTGAACAGGATATTCTCCTGAAAAAGAATGTCCATACCTGAGTTGATGTTCTTCTTCAAATAATCTTTTTAAAATTGTTGGAATTTCAAGATTTTCTTTATTTGAAGGAAAATCTATAGTTAATTCATAAGCTTGACCTAAAAATCTTGCATCTAGTTTTCTTTCAAAGATTATCTCATCATCTGGAACGCCAAGCATTTTTTTAATATTTTTTTCTAAAATTTTATATTTTTTATTAAGATTTTCTATGGAAAAATTTGAAGTAAGATGAAGAAAAGGTAGTGTTTCATTTACCATTAAATCTGCCCAAATTAGCCCTAATGCACTATAAACTCCAGCGGCAAGAGGAAGAATAACTTTTTTAATTTGGAGAGTTTTTGCAAGTTCTACTGCATGGACTCCCCCGCTCCCACCAAATGCAAGTAAAGAGAAATCCCGAGGGTCACGGCCTCTGAGTGTTGTCACAGCTTTGACAGCACGCATCATGTTAGCATTTGCAACTTGGTGAATTCCATATGAAGCGGCCAGAATATCTAAAGATAAAGGATTAGCAATATGTTTCTCAATCGATTTTCTAGAAAGATCTGATTTAATCGGGACACTATTACCTGCAAGTCCAATAGGATTTAAATAACCAAGAATAACATTTGCATCTGTAACAGTTGGATGTTCATTCCCTAATCCGTAACATGCTGGTCCAGGTCTAGCGCCTGCACTCTCAGGACCAATCTTAAGTGAATTTGCTTTATCAAGCCAGGCAATACTTCCTCCTCCAGCACCAACTTCTGAAATATCAATTACAGGGAGTTTTAAAGCATAACCTCCACCTCCTCCTAGTGCACTTTTAGAAGACATCCCACCACCTACTTCATATTCCTCAGCAAAAGATAATTGACTTTTTTCAATCAGGGAAGCTTTCGCGGTAGTACCCCCCATATCTAGAGTAATTAAATTCTTATATCCAGTTAACTTTGACATAAATTGCGCGCCTATAACTCCAGCCGCAGGCCCACACTCAATTATTTGTGCTGGAATTTTAACTACTGAATCTGAATCTAGGATACCCCCACTTGACTGCATAACCATTAATCTGCTTTTTTTAAAGCCAGAATTTTTCATTTGTTTAACCAACGATTCTATATATTTTTTAACTGGCGGCCCTACATAAGAGTTAATTACTGTTGTAGATGTCCTTTCATATTCTCTCATCTGTGGTAGTACTTCTGCTGAAACAGAAATAAATGTATCAGGGAGTAATTTTCGTAATATTTCTCCAGTCCTATCTTCATGAATTGAATTAGCATAAGAATTTAAATAACAAACAGATACAGCTTCAATATTTAATTTCTTTAATTTTTCAGCACATTTAATTATTTCTTCTTCAACCAACGGAACAATTATTTCGCCATCAGAACTAATGCGTTCAGGTATTTCAAATCTTAAATTTCTAGGAACTAAAGGTTTTGGCTTTTCATAAAGTGGTTTGTACAATTCTGGTACTCGCACCCTTTGAATTTCAAGTATATCTCTAAAGTTTTTTGTTGTTAGCAGAGCAGTTTTTGCTCCTTTCATTTCGAGAATCGTATTTGTTGCAACAGTACAACCATGCAAAACCTCGAGAAGTTCATCCTTATTTGAATTAAGGCTCCTAAGCATGTCTTCTATTCCTTGAGTAACTGCATCTGCATAATTTTCTGGTGTAGAAGGTACTTTTCTAGTAACTAAATCACCAGTTTGGGTTATCAACGCAAGATCTGTAAAAGTTCCGCCAATATCAGCTGCAATTCTGTCTATTTTTGTTCTTGAGACCATTTTTTTAATTATTTTTAAAGACGTTGACCAAATACTAAATCTGGTAACCATAGGGTTAAGACTGGAAAAGCCGTAATAATACCCAAGCCAATTAAAAGAGGAACAAAGAAAGGAATTGTAGCCCTGAAAACCTGTTCTGGAGTAGTTTCTGCGACCTTAGCAGCAACAAACAAACCAATTCCCATAGGGGGAGTTATTATACCAATAACTAAATTGAAACAAATAATTATTCCAAAGTGAACTTGATCAATCCCTAAAGGAGATAAAATAGGTAATAGTATTGGTGAAAGAATCAATATTGCTGGAAGTGTCTCAAGAAACATTCCTACAAAAATTAAAAAAATATTTATTATCAATAACGCGACTAAAGGATTTTCAATATTTTGCGAAATAGCATTAGCAGCTTCATGTGGAAGGCGTTCCATGGTTATTACCCATCCCATGACTATAGAAACAGCCACTATATACATTATTATTGCAGTCGTTTGCATAGACTCTAATATGCAGCTTAGCAGTTTTTGCCATGTCAATTCACGGTAAACAATTCCTACAAACAAAGCATATGATGCTGCTATAACTCCTACTTCAGTTGGAGTGCTTACACCTAATATTAAAGCTCCTATAATCAATATTGGAGAGAATAATGCTAAAGCTCCTTTTTTAAAACTTTTCCATACATCTGATACTATAAAAGGCTCTGGCTGTCCCCACTCAGTTTTTTTGATACGAACCCACAGTGAAATCCATATCATAGTAAGAAGTCCTATAACAAAACCAGGCACAATGCCTCCAAGGAACAATCTCCCTATCGAGGTATCTGTTGCAAGACCATAAACAATCAAAACTATACTTGGCGGAATAATTGGACCTATTGTACAAGACGCTAATGTAACTGCTGCAGCAATATTTAACGGATAACCACTTTTCTTCATAGCACGCATTTCAACCGTTCCAAGTCCTGCAAGGTCAGCTAACGCTGCCCCAGACATACCGGCAAAAATCATACTTGCTGCAACATTAACCTGAGCTAAACCCCCTCTGATTGGGCTGAATAAAGCTTTTGCAAAACCAAATATTCTTTCTGTTACTCCACCAGCATTCATAAGATTACCTGCTAATATGAAGAAAGGTACTGCCAGCAATGTAAACGTATCAAGACCATCAATCATCATTCTTGGAATTACACTTAGTGGGAAATCTCCCAATATAAGTGCAATCGTTGTTGCTATCCCAATAGCAATACTTACGGGAACCCTTAAGGCTATTAGACTAACCAAGGTAAATAGAAGAACAGTAGTTATCATTTGACTATATTAATTTTATCGCTGCTTCAATTTCTGAAATACTTTTATTTTTATCTTTTTGACAAGCCATCAAAACTTCAATTGAATAATAAATTGTTATTGCTGTTATAGAAATAGAACCTATTAATAAAGGTAAATATGAAAAAAATCTAGGTATATGAAGAATTACAGAATAAGTTTTCATCTGCCTTGGTAATTCTTCTATTATCCAATATATGATAATTCCACAGAATATTATTGTTAGTATTTGAGCCAGACCATAGCAAAGTCTTTGTAATTTAATAGACATTTTTTTTGTAAAAAACTCCACTAGTACATAACCCCTTATTCTAAAAACAGAACTGGTTCCAACAAAATAGGCGTATAGCATTAGAAGTTGTGATATTTCTTGGACCCAAAATATAGAATATTCAAAAACGTAACGCAGTACTATTTGAGTAATATTAATAATTACAACCGAACAAAAGGCTAAAATTGCACTGTTTCTTTCTATACGACCCCAAAACAAAAGGGCAACCTTGAATCTGTCCATTCAATTTAAAATTAGATCACTTTCTCCATTTTAGGGAGACAGTCTGAAACATAAATATTCTAGGGTATTAAAAATTAAACCTAGGGGAAATGATTTACGATAAAACTAGATAAATCACGACTTAGAAGGAGAATGATTTACAATAAAACTAGATAAATCACGACTTAGTTACTTTTCAAAAAACAATATACAAATTCAGTAATTTTATTTTTTAGATCTTCTTGATATTGTTCGTAGTCCAGTACCTTAATTTTTTATAAAGTACTGGATAATGGAATCAACTCTTTACTTAATAGCTCTAGCTTCCGCAATTATACCTTTAGGTATAAATCCTTTATTTTCAAGCATTTCATGAACTCCATCTGCATGCTTATGCCACGGACCAAGGGGAGGCTCAATATATACAAGACCAAGTTCTTCTTTAGCAGCTTCTATATGCTCATCATTTTTTTGTTTACTCATTTTGACATATACCTCACCTGCTTCATTTGCAGCTTGATGAAATAAATTTTTCTGTTTTGAATTTAATTTATCCCAAGATTTTTTACTAACTACAGGAAGGACAATTTGAAAATATTCTCTAAGGTTTGTGAAATATTTGACAGCTTCAATATGCTTATTTAAGTATGATGCACTAACTACAGTAGTTAAAGAATCAACAGTTCCAGTAGCTAGAGCTGTATATACATCAGCCCAAGACAGGACCGACAAATTGGCTCCCATTCCAGACCAAAATTGAATAGGCATCTCAGCCTGATACATTCTCATCTTGTAACCTTGGAGATCATCAGGTGTTAATATAGGAGTTCTGCTTAAAATTCCACGGTCTTGTTGTCTCATCCAATTGTAATTTCCTATAAATACAAGTCCCCTTTCTTCTATAGCGTCAGACATTTTTTTGAACTTATTACTGTTTAGATATTTTGAAGTATGCTCTCGACTTCTAAAAACGAATGGTGTATTCATAACACCAAATCGATCGTCATATGACTTAAAATAATCTAATGTGTCTATCACCATATCTTGAGCACCTGTAATAGTATTTTCAAATTGTGTAGGAGGCGGACCCAATTCTCCTGAATGAAATATTTTAACAGTTACTGATCCATTTGTGAGTTCATTTACTCTTTTTGCAAAATAATCCGCCGCTATTCCTTGATCAGAATTTGGAGGCAAAACACTTCCAGCCCTAAAAGTAAGAGCATGGGCACTCGTAATACTAAATAATAAAATACTAGTTAAAATTAAAATATTTTTTAGTAGCATGACAGACTCCTATTTATGGTTAACGTTTAATATATGTATATCATATATTAAGATTATATATTAAGATTATATATCTTATATCTAATATATAATTTAAAATAATCTGGCAATGCTGATGATATGTCAAGCTTTTAATTAATTATTTACACTGTGTCCCAAGAAATAACTAATACAATCTCTTAACTATTTTAAAAAGCAGGAATAATATTGGACTTTTGTACGTTATCGACTTGGGTATTCTGCTGAAAGTTCGTCCTACTACTTAATCCCATACGAAAAATGAACAGAATGTTTTCCGGTGGATAATTATTTTACTAAGTGTTGAATCTCCTGCTTGGAAAGCATATCATTAATTACGTTTATTTGAAAAATTAAACAATAATTCAATCTTCGATGAAGATTCTATCCAATTTAGTTATTTGAAAACTTAATAAATTTTAGTTAATTATAAAATAAAATTATGAATTTAATTTTGTCTGATAGGATAAACCGTATTCAAACTTCACAAACAATCGAAATTTCTGATTTGGCTAGGAATCTTTTGTCAAAAGGGAGAAAAGTAATAAGTTTAAGCCAAGGTGAACCTGATTTTGATACTCCAGATCATATTAAAGAAGCTGGTATAAAAGCAATTAAGGACGGTTTTACTCGATATTCCAATGTAGATGGTATGCCTTTATTAAAAAAAGCAATAATCAAAAAATTTTTAAATGAAAATAATTTGGAATATAAACTTTCTGAAATTTCTGTTGGCAACGGTTGTAAGCAAATTATTTTTAATGCACTAATGTCAATTTTAAATCCAGGAGACGAAGTTATTATACCAGCACCTTATTGGGGTTCATACAAGGATATGGTTGATTTCGCCGAAGGAATTCCCAAAATTGTAAATTGTACATTAGCTGATGATTTTAAACTAACTGCAAAGGCACTTGAATTAGCAATCAATGACTCAACTCGTTGTCTAATACTAAATAACCCAACAAACCCTACTGGATCTGTATATAATTTTGAAGATTTAAAATCATTTTCTGACGTACTGATTAAATATCCTAATATTTTAATCATTTCAGACGACATATATGAATATTTAATCTACTCTAACACCAAATTTCATACCATTGCTGAGATTGATACTAATATTAAAAAGAGAACTCTCACTTGTAATGGAATGTCAAAAAATTTTTGTATGACTGGTTGGAGATTAGGATATGCAGCAGGACCTAAGTTGCTGATTGATGCAATGGCTAAATTACAATCTCAGTCTACATTTCATCCTTCTACTATTTCACAATTCGCTGCTTTAGCCGCATTAAATGGTGGGAGAGAGTTCATTACTGATCAAAAAAAGTCATACATAAAAAGAAGAGACTTAACAGTTAGTTTTTTGAATAAAATTGATGGTATAACATGTAATAACCCCGAAGGTTCTTTTTATGTTTTCCCTTCCTGTGATGGACTTTATGGGAGAAAGACACCCGGTGGTGAAATTATTCAAAATGACATTGACGTCTGCAAATATATTCTTGAAACAGCTGAAGTAACTGTAGTTCCTGGAAGTGTTTTTGGAAAGATTGATTTTTTCAGAATTTGTTATGCAATAGACACGAAAACACTTTTAGAAGCACTTAATCGAATTTTAACTGTTCTTGAGAAATTAAAAACCAAATATTAAAGAATTTTATAAATATTATTTAAAAAAATTTTATCATGACTATAAAAAATAAAATGAGCAGAAAAGACTTGATTAATAAAATTGGTGAATACCCGACAGGGAATATTTGTAACGCACATAATAAAGTCAAGGCTATGGATAGTAGAATAGCATCTATAAGTCCTGGGATGAAAATTGCTGGGCCTGCAAAAACGGTAGCAATTGTCTCAGGGCAAAATGCTGCTATTCATCGTGCAGTTCACAATGCCAGACCTGGAGATGTTCTTGTAGTTGATGGGAAGAAATCATTATCCTATGGACCTTTTGGAGATATACTCGCAACTTGCTGCCAACAGCTTGGTTTGTCTGGCCTCGTTATTGACGGTACCATAAGAGATTCTTCAGAAATAGTAGAATTAGGATTCTCAGTTTTTAGCCTTGGGACTCACCCTGCTGCAACCAAAAAAACAGATCCAGGTGAAATAGATGTCCCTATTGTTTGTGGAGATGTTAATGTTAACCCAGATGACATTATTATAGCTGATGATGATGGAGTTGTAGTAATACCAAATCTATTAGTCGAAGAAGTGTTTTTAGGTTTGATGACTGTTATTAAAAATGAGGAAAAGATTATGAAGAGACTTAAAAATGGTGAAACAACTTGTGATATATTCAAAATAAAAACTTAAACTATAATTGTTTTACCTTTTCATATATTGTCCGCGATATCTTTATCCCGTTTATTTTTGAATTATCCCTATTTTTTAACCTCCTATCACCAGGCAACCTAATTCCTTCGAGTTCCATTAATTTAGAAAAAAATAATTCACAGTGTTTATGCCAGTTATTTTCATCACCAAAAAGATTTGGATTAATTGCTATAATTAATTCACCTCCCCTGGTAGGACCCCCATCATTATTATCTTTTTCACCTCTCTCGAAACTAAAATTATCTCCTATCAATCCAGCTGCCAAAAGCTCTATCATCATGGCCACAGATGATCCTTTATAGCCTCCAAAAGTTAATTGGCTCCCATCTAATATTTTTTTGGGATCGTTTGTTGGGTTGCCACTTTTGTCAATTCCAACACCTTGTGGTAAAGTAGAACCTTCTAATGCTGCAATCATAATCTCACCTCTAGCCATAGCAGCAGATGCTTGATCAAAAACCATTGGGTTTTCGTTTTTTCGCGGCCAAGAAAATGCCATAGGATTAGTTCCGAAAAAAGAAGTATTTGCTCCTGCTGGAGCTACTACAGGTTTTGATACTGTGCATGCTAACCCAGCAAGTCCCTCTAGGGCTATATGCTCTACTTCATGCCATAATGCTGAAAAATGATGGATATTAACTATTGCAGCTGCAGCCAATCCATTTTTCTTAGCACATTCAATCAAAGGATTATACGAAACACTTAGCGCTAGAGGGGCAAATCCCCTATCTCCTTCAATTCTGAATACAACAGGAGCTATTTGGACAACTTTAGGATTTGATTCGCCGTTAACTTTACCACTTTTTAGGGAAGAAATATAACCAGGAATTCGAAATAATCCATGTGCTGAACACCCATCAATTTCAGCAGCTATTATTGTTTTTGCAATTTCGAATGCATTTTTGGAATCACAACCGTGTTTTAGTAATTTTTCATTAACAATTGAAAAAACATCAGCTTCATTAAGTTCTATAAAATTTTCTTTTTTCAATATATACTCATTTCAAAATTGATGGTCACGTAAAAACTATTTTAGACAAATAGTTTGTTTTTAAACAAAAAATTATCAACATGGTACTCTAATGATTCTTACAACTGAACAACTTGTTTCATATAAAAATAAAGGATTTGCAGGTCCAAATCCAATATTAAGTAAAAACCAATTAAAAATTTTAAAATTTGAAATTAACAATATTATCAAAAATCTTCCTTCAAATACTCGTCCTGAAAACATACATTCTCCTAACGAATATAACCCCTTTTTATTAGAATTGTTATTGAGTAACCCATTTTTGGATATTGCTGAACAAATTCTAGGAACTAACATTGCTTTGTTCACAGTCTATGCAATCTGTAAACCTCCATTTGATGGCCGAGCTGTCAAGTGGCATCAAGATGCAGCTTACTTTCCAATTAAACCAATGGAAACATTTACACTTTGGTTAGCAGTTGATGATTCTAATAAAGAAAATGGATGTATGCAAGTATTACCATGTTCTCATAAGTCAAAAAATATTATTACTCATTCCTCAAATTACAACGACAAATCTGTTCTTGTTCAATCTATACCAAATCTTGATTCAAAGAATGCTGAAGATGTTGAAGTTCCTCCAGGGAATTACAGTGTTCATGATCCTTTTCTGCTACATGGTTCCAAAAAAAATAAAACATCAAAATGGAGGTCCGGTATTACAGTTAAATATATTCCAAGTCATGTAAATTTTGATAGAGAATATATAGGTCCTAGTGGCTTCAATTGGAACAGCCATAAATTATTTCACGGTCGCGGTAAAAGGGGCTACCATAAATATGCGAACTAGATATAGTTTTAATAAATTTTTAAATATTTATTTCCAATATATAAGAAATTATTAAATTCTGTTAATAAAAATATCAGTTTCAATCACAAATATATGGACATTAGATCATTACTGCTGGGTATCAGTATTGCTATTATGTGGGCAAGTGCTTTTACTGCATGCAGAATTTTAATGGTCAATGCCCCACCTTTTTTGGTTTTAGCCTCAAGGTTTTTTATCTCCGGTATATTGGCCATTTCAATTGCCTTTTGGTGTGGCCAAAAGATTGAATTTAGTCGTCGTGAGTGGTATACCATTTTAAGTATTGGGTTGCTCCAAAATACTGTTTGTACAGCTCTTAATTTTACAGCTATGCAATGGGTTACGGCTAGTCTCGCAGCCATTATTGCTAGTATGCTACCTATTATCATAGCAATCTATTCCTGGATTTTTCAAGGTAATAAAATTGGATTAATTGGAAAACTTGGGCTTTTTTTAGGCCTGGCAGGAGTATCTCTCATTTTGTATGATAAGAGTGCTAATGAGACAAATTTTTTGGGATTAGTACTTTGTGTTTTTGCTGTGCTGGGATTTGCTTGGGCATCTATAATAGTTAGCAATTCATTAAAAAATAATAATAATCTATTTATGATTGTTGGCCTTCAGATGATTGTTGGTAGTGTAAGCTTATTCCCACTATCCATTTTCTTTGAGACATGGACTATTAAATTTTCATCTATTTTCATAGTATCTTTTGCATATTTAATCCTAATACCTGGTTTGATTGGTACACTGTCATGGTTCTATCTAATAATAAAGATTGGAGGAACAAAAGCTTCTACTTTCCACTTTCTAAATCCTTTTTTCGGTGTGGCTATAGCATCAGCAGTTTTATCTGAACCATTAACTTCAAGAGATTGGATAGGTGTAGTAATTATTATGTTAGGAATTTTAGCAGTTCAATATAATAGAGATACTGAAACCTTTCCATGAAGGATGATGGCTATTAAAAATCGCATCAAATTTCATTTCTCCGTAGAGTTCTAAAATATTATTTCATTTTAAACTAATTTTTTACACCAATATATACAGTGAAAATTATCTTGTCAATATAAAAATAGATAAGGAAATCTCTAAAATATATTTTTCAGGAAAAAAATTTGATTATCTGTTTTAATTTTGAAAATATACTATATATATTGTAATTTTATATATAAAAGAGGGGTAATCCCAGCAGATGTTTTGTTATTGTATAGTTAATCTGATCATGAGATTTCGAAATTTTCCAATATACATGCCCAACCCAATTATTTATTTCGTAAAATATCTAAATTCTTCGAATAATTTTTATTATTTAATCTAAATTTTTCAGTGAAAATAAATTTCAATTAAATTACACAAAATATATAGGTTTAAAAATGGATTTATCAGTTTTTCCTAAGGTTAACTTGTGTCACTGCCCCACACCACTAGAACCTCTTGAACGTCTCAGCAAAATTCTTGGTGGTCCAGAAATATGGATAAAACGTGACGACTGCACTGGATTGGCAACCGGAGGAAACAAGACGCGTAAATTAGAGTTTCTAGTTGGTGATGCTTTGAATAAAGGAGCAGATACACTTGTGACACAGGGCCCAGTGCAATCTAACCATG
>Ga0209402_10002302_pt1 | contig 19420 bp, 19 predicted proteins | sample ArcticOcean_MG_C_3_FD_187437 | JGI IMG/M metagenome (GOLD analysis project Ga0209402, IMG submission 187437) | Marine microbial communities from western Arctic Ocean - ArcticOcean_MG_CB8_126 (SPAdes) (version 2) | ecosystem: Environmental > Aquatic > Marine > Oceanic | place: Arctic Ocean... | reverse complement strand
CTAACTTTTCGGAACTGTATGTCTTACAGACCTCTAAACATACTTTCATTTCTGAAGCAGTTAGCTCTTCTCCTGATTTTAGTTTTTGGTATGCGTGTTTAACTAATAATTCGGGTAATTCTTTTATAATCTTTTCTATTCTAACGTCCTTGTCCTCTGTACTTTTTTGCTCCACCTTGTCTCCTTTTATCTTTGTTCATTGTGGAAGTAATCGGTCTACGTCCTATAGATGTACCTTTAAATGTTTTAGTATAATTTACTATTATTGCATATTTAGGTACATTACTCATCTTTTTTATTTCTGTTTTTATAATATTTTAAATAGGTTTCTTTTTTGAAAGCCCACATATTTAGTCGTGTTGTAATTCGGTGTATAAATCTTATAAGACGGAACATCATAAGACATCTCCTTTTTTGTAAGTTTGTTTATGTTACAATAAGTAATAAAATAAAAGAAGAAAAAAGCGTAAATTAAAGGTTTTAATTTTGGCATAGATTAAACGGGTAGTTTAAACGTAGATTCTTCTCCTTTAGGTTCAGTAGATTTTTTCCAAGCATCTTCAGTTAGACAACTATACATCATTCTAACTCTCATATCTTTAAATTGTTGAACGCCTACAGCCTTCATATAAGTTTCAGCGACTTCAGCAATTCGGTAATAACCCTTCAGCATACATTGGTCATCATTTTCATAAGTCCAATCAGTGTGTGTCATTGGGGGTAAACAACCGAGTGATGAACAAATAGTAATAACCAATAGTATTTTCATTATTCGTCTTGTTGTTTCTTTTTCCTATTTTTCTTGTTTGATTTTTTAATATTTCTTTTAATAAGATTAGAGTTTTTCTTAATTTGTTCAGATAAAACTATCTGACCTTGTTGAAGTTTAAATACTTCTTCTTTCATAGTCCAAGTTTCTTTTAAGTTCCAACCAACTAATGCTATTAAAGCCGCTAAAGCCAGTCCTACAATTTTATCTTTTAAATCCATTATTATTCCTTTATTATTCTAATATTAATTTTTTGATTGATTTTTCGCCCATATAAATTTCTGTTTCTGCTTCAGATTTAATACATTGATATTGCACATTTTTATTATATACTCTCATAGCAATCCTCTTTCCTTTAAGGCACTCACTCATTGTGGGCTGTATTCTATGTTCTTTAATCTCACCATTTATTATCATTAATAAAGCTATCACTATCTCAGTCATTTACTATAACCATTACTTCTTACTTTGTCTTTAAGCACTTCTATGGCTTCTAAAATTTTATCTACATCTTTTTGTAATCTATTTATATTTACTGCGTTATGTCTTGATTCTTTAATTTCTAATTGTATGTATTCAACATCTCCTAATAAACTTTCAATTAATAAAAATTGTTCGCTATCTGCTGGAAGTGAACCTAATTCTCCTCTTGGCCACTTAATAGAAAACTCAACAGCTTGGTCTAAATCTTTTTTCATTAAAACATTATCATTCTCTATTGAGTTGATACGTTCAATAACTCCAAAATATGCCCATACACCTACCGCAACTGCCGCCAAAATTGAAAGCAAGTTTCTCATTGGCATTGAAATGGCTGTTTTATCAGATACGTCTATTCTATCTTTGTTCATTTGCTTTTTTTCCACTGATTATATCCTTTAACCCAATCTTCACGATGGAGTTTATCCCATTTTGTCCAAGCCCAACTATTGAGTTGTCCTGTCCAACCTTGAATCCATAAGAATATTGCCATTTTTAATTTTTTAATCATCATCATCTTCCTTTGGTCTAATTTTTCCAAATGTTATTTTATAATTTAATTTTGTTTTTTCTTCCATCTTTGTACTAAAAGGATTTGTAGTTATCCCTATAGATTGTTTTACATTTTGACAACTTGTAAGTAATAAAAATATAAACATTAAAACTATTATAATTGTAGAGCCTAAGTACACATTCCAAAAGTTACTTAAACTTTTTACCCGATAATAGATTCGTGACAGATATTCCATAATTCCCCCCTACTACTATAAAGATTAAATATAAATATACTTCAGGTATATTTTTTAATTGTTCAAAATAAAATTCAACTTTCTGTAACATCTGCATATCACCATAAAATGTAGCATAAGCTAATATACCTAAAGGTGCTAATATAAATGCACCTAATACTAAATCTAAAATTAATGAGCCATTTCTTTTAGCTCGTTCATTACCAGTAGCCATTTCTTGTAAAGCTACTTGATGTTTTCGTTCACCTTTTTCTTTTCTTCGTTGCATAAAGCCACCTACGGCTTTTGAACCAATATTAAATAATAATTTATAAGGTATCATATTTTTATATGATTAAAGTTTTAATAGTAATAATTAATTGAGCAAAAATCATTAAACCAACAGTCCATAAGATATTACTAATTTTATTAACTTTCCTATCTAAGTGAACTAAATGATTTGTTTCTATAGTTTCAATAGACTGTTTAATGAGTTTTATATCGCCTCTAAGTCTTTCAACTTCTATATTAAGTTCATTGATGTCTTTCATAATTAATAATTAACGCCAATTCCATGTAATTGGGTTTCTTTTGAACCACTTGCTTGATTTGCCCAAACAGCTTTGTAAATAACTCCTGTACCTGACGTACAAGTTGTTTCGCCTAATCTTACTTGTTTAATTCCTGTAGAATAAACTGGTGTGATGGCATTATAACTTGCCGCTTCTGTCCATGCACCACCATTGTTGCAACTAAAATATATTTTTAAATCTGTGCCTAAAGTTGCTGTTCCTGCATTATCTTTATAAAGCATTGTTCCGCCAACTTTTGTCTTTGCAGAAGCAACTGTATTAGCTGATTGAATTAATGTGCCTGTTGCACTTGCTGTTAATGTTGTAACATTATTAGGTGTAAAAGTTGTCCCATCAGGATAACGATTATTACCTTTTGAAAGTCTAACTTCGGTTATATAACCATTCGACCCAGCATATTCGCCCGGACTATCTGCTCTACCTAATATTCCTAAAAGATTTGATGTGGCAGTAGCCATAGAACCTGCATCTGTAAAAGGATAATTTCCTCCTGTCCAATGAACGCCATTGACATATATTCTAAAAACATTTCCCTGTCGATTTACTGCTCTATGTGTCCAATTACCAACTGTGGGATTTGAACCATATGCACCACCCATCTTATTAACACCACCTACCTGACATCTAACCCATTGTTCAGTAAGCCAACTAGGTCTCCAAAAACTTTCGTTAGTAGGATTGATAGATAAATTTCTTTTTGTTACTGAAGGAGTACCATTTGAATATTCCCACGCTTCCATACAAAAGTCTCCTGTGCCAAAAGCCCAATCGGCAGAAGCCGCACATTGTAAACCACCACTTCCATCTCCATGAATAGCTGTTGTTCCTAAATAAGTTGGTGGTGGATAATCAGTTGAGTGTTCTGTATTGCCACTACCTAATTGACTTACTGTATGTGTACTGGAAGAACTATCGGTAAAAGTTTGATTACCATCTGTTGTATTAGAATGTAATAAGAATACTGTATCTGCATCAGATACAAATCTTCCCAAAGCTGTTGAAGAAGAAATAGTACCCCAATATCCACTTGTTCTATCTCCATCTGTTTGTGTTGCTAAATTTGTATCGTCTGTAAAAGTTTCTATAAATTTATTTGGTAGATTAAAAGCCGCAGAACTTTCGTTAGTAGCTTCTCTTAAAGCTAAAGCTGTAATGTCTGCATTTACTCCTGATAAATCTGTTGCTGTAACGTGTTGTGTTACACTACCTGCTGAAATTCTAGCATCTGCCATTGTACCTGTAGTAATTTTTGCAGTATCTAAATTTGGTATCTCTGCCGCATCTAAAGTAATTAAACTATTAGGTACACCAGTTGATATTATATTTGCTAAGTCTCTTGCTTTTGTCATTATTTATTTTCCTTACATTTGCATTGTTTAATATGAAATATTTTACAAATTATATTTTTCATAATTTTAATTATCTTGCTGTGCATGGTATTCCGTTTGATGCAACTAAAGGTTCTTCTGCGATTGCTAAATAAATATGAGTGTTATTATTTCCATTATGTTCAGTTCCACTACCTCTCATTTTGAAACCATTTGAATATATGTCTATTTGTTTTCCAGTTGATGCAGTATGAGCTTGTTCCACAACTGCAGAATTAGGTAATAAACAATAACCTACTTCGTTATTTCCACCAGATGCACTTCTTCTATTATCCCAAATATTCCATGCTTCAATAGCATCAGCATTTTTAATCATAACAAATGCAGGTTTAAATCCGGTATAAATAAAGCTACCATTTGCATTTCCGTTTCCTTCGTAAGTTCCTAATTTTTGATAACCTTTAACATCTGCAAAGCAGTAAGCTACATGAGCAACAGTATTTTGATTTGTATTATTGCTAGTCCCAACATGAAATACATTTGCATCAGGAGCAGTTCCATTAAAATTACCTGCATCAGATGATTGTGCCGCAGTCTCATTCATTTTTAATATATAAGAGGCACTTGTTAAGCCGTCATGTTGTACCATCCAACCTGCTCCATCAGTTAATCTTTTTATTATTACCAATTTTGGAGCAACACCCAATCCATGAGATATCGTTGCATTAGCATTTGTACCTGTCCATTTATAAATTCCAAAACATGATGTTGTATTAATTGAATAAGCAGATGGTGTTATTGTTCCACCAGATAATCCTGTAGTCGTTCCTGCTTTCCAACTCCAACCTACAAAAGTTTTAGCAGTCCAATTCCAATAATTAGCATTACCTAAAGTATAACCATCAGTATCAAAAGATTTTACACTTTCCGCTTCCGTTCCTTCGCCATTAGTTATATTTGGTCTTATATAGTTAGTAGAACCTCTTACTGCATCATTAATCTCATGGTCAGTACCTTCATTTCTTCCTTTAACCCAAAGCATATCAGGTTGATGTCCAATGCCTGTAAATGCTCTGTCAGTTGTACTGTTACCTGTCCAAAGTTTAGTATTAAAGTGAAGTGTTGGTTTATCTATTGTTGTATATGCCATTATGTGTTTATTCCTTCTGTTGAAAGAGCTGTGTACCCAGTTGGTACATCATACTCAAATGTTCCATTACCTGATGCGTTAGTTCCTGCTGAAGTTATTGCTGTTGTTCCGAAGTAGCCATTGCCGAAATTCATTGAACAACTTTGTGAACCATAATGAGAAAAAGTAATTAATCTTGTAAATCCACTAGGTACATCTATTGCTCCTGTTCCTGTTGAACCTGATGTTGGGTCTCCACTATTTTCCCAAGCACTATTATTTTTTCTAAAATATAATTTGTTATTTGTAAGGTCTAAAGCTATTCCTAAAATATCGCCAGTTGTAAAAGAATTGCCATAAGAACTAGCAGAATTAGCAATAATTTTTTGACCATCAGACCCATAACCAATACCAGTTGAGGCATTTCCAGCAAAATTATCACCGGGACTTGTTGAATTAATATTATTCCAACTATCTGCAACTATACCAAACATAATGTTATTACTGCCATTCCAACTATTTACTTTCATTTCAGCATACCATTTACCTGAATCTACTGCTATTGTAGAATGATAATTTTTATGACTATTACCTGTTGATGTTGCTGTTAAATTTACATTTAATAATCCAGTTGAAGAATAGTAAAGTGGATTTATTGTAGCAAAGTTATTATCAGGATTATCTTTTGTCGCTGTTAAAGTTCCTGTTGTTGAAAATGTATGTGCATTAGAAGAACTATCTAAATCCATGTTAGAACTATCTTCCATTTTTAAATGAAAGCCATTATTTCCTGCTGTTGCATAACTTCCAACTTTAAGTTTCCAAATTCCTGAAGTGCTATCCACTTCTCCAAATTCCGTTGGTGCTAAAGCTAAACCATCTACGAATTGAACATGGCTCATATTTCCGTTAAAATATAAGTTAGAACTTTGCGCACCTATATTGTGAGCCACTGCTGAATTAATAGTTGATGCCGCATCAACAGCACTTTCATTGGTAGTTCCAAAAACTGTTTCTCTTACACCATTAACATATAAAATTTGTCTATCAGCACTTGTTACATTTGAACTATCAAAAACTGCAACGATATGATACCAAGCACTTGTATCTCTAAATTTTCTAGTTGTGTTAAGTTGACTATCTGTTGAACCACTAATTACATTTAATAAAGTTAAAGTATCGTCATCATCAAATCTAATTTTGTTTTCATTCGTGCTATTAACAGCATAAAAAAGCATTTGTCCTGCGGTTATACCGCATCTTTTTACCCAAGCAGAAAATGTCCATTTATTATTATCTGTAGGTGTGCCAAAAGTTCTTGATATATATGTTGTTGCCATAATTATTTATTTTCCATAATTTTAGTTATTTTTAAACTCACTTTATTCATTAATTAAATCCGCCACCACCTGTTCCACCAACACTTATTGTGATGCTGTAAGTAACGCTTGTTGTTTGTGATTGTCCGTCAGTTAAAGTTACAACTATATTTGGATAAGCTGTTTCTGCTGTAATTGATGAACTTTCTGTTCCTGAAATTATTCCTGTTGCTGAAGCTAAAGATAATCCTGTAGGTAAAGTACCAGTAGATGACCATACTAAAGTTGCATCTCCTGTACCTGCTAAAGAAATTGAAATCGCTGAACCTTTTGCAAAAGTTCCTAGTGTTCCTGCACCTGTAGATATAGTAGGTGCATCTGAAACAATTAAAGAAGCTGATGAAGTTCTTACTGCATTTCCATCAGGATTTTCAATTCTTAAAAAGTATGCTCCGTCTGTTGCTAAAGTTACATTAATTGTAATCTGTGTTGCACTATCTCTTGTAATTGTATTTGGATAAGAGATAACTCCACTTGAATTTATAATTTCTACATTGGGTGTAGCTACAAAATCTGTTCCTGTAATTACTACATTCGTTGCTGTGTTCTCAATCGTTGTAGGTGTGAATGAAGTAATTGCAGGTTTTGTTTCTCCTACAGTTACACTTCCACCTAAAGATACTGCTGAACCATTTATTGTTATTGCACCAGTTCCAACTAAAGCTGAATTAGGTACATTTGAAATTGTGTTATTAGAACCATTAATAGTTTTGTTTGTTAAAGTTTGTGTTCCTGCAATTAAAGCTACATTAGTAGATAATCTTGCATCATTAATTGTTCCTGAATTTATTGCACTACCTGCTACTGCCGCAACATTAAATGTTCCATATCCGACAATATCTATAATATCTCCTACTGCCGCACCTGCTATTAAGACTACAGAAGTACCTGAAGTAATTGTAATGTCTGCCGCAGATAATCTTACACCATTTAAATATACATCTGCAAAACCTGCATCATACGCTAACGTATTTCCTGCTGTGTCTGCACCTGTAAATGTTGTTTGTGCCGCAGTTGCAGTATAATTATATCTTGCTGAAGTTCCATTAACTGTAGAACCTGCCGCCGCCCAACCACTTGATTTATAAACTTTTAATTCGTTTGCTGTTGTATCAAAATATAAATCTCCAATATCTAAACTAGAAGCTGGTGCTGAACTTGAAATTCTGTATCTATCTGCAAAAGAATTAACTCCTGAAATATTAGTTGAAACAGTGGACATAGCTGTAACATTTGCGGAAGTACCTAATACTCCCATAGCAGTCACATTTGCTGAAGTAGCAAGTAAATCCATATCTGTAATTACTGCTGAAGTTGCTAATAAATCTAAATCAGTAACGATTGCCGCCGTTCCTAATAAACCTAAATCTGTAATAGTCGCAGAATTACCTAGTAATCCCATAGCAGTTACGTTTGCTGAAGTTCCTAGCAATCCCATAGCAGTTACGTTTGCTGAGGTTGCTAATAAATCCAAGTCAGTAACTATTGCTGACGTTCCTAAAATTCCTAAATCTGTAACAGTTGCAGAATTACCTAGTAATCCCATAGCTGTAACATTTGCTGAAGTTCCTAATAAATCCATATCAGTGATTACTCCTGATACTCCAAGTAATCCCATATTAGTAATTACTCCTGATACTCCGAGTAATCCCATAGCTGTTACGTTAGCACTTGTACCCAATAAATCCATATCGGTTACAATTCCTGAAGATGCTAGTGTATTTAAGTCTGAAACAAAATCGGCAGAAGCCAATACATTCATATCAGAAACTACGTCAGCCGTTGCAAGAATATTCATATCAGACACAACATCTGCTGTGCCAAGAATACCCATATCTGTAATAACACCTGCAACCCCTAGTAAAGCCATTTGACTTGCTACAGGTGACAATAAAGCAATATCAGCAATCGTAGCTGTAGTTAAATATGTACTTTCTAAATAATTCTTTGTTACGGCATCTTGAGCCGCCGTAGGGTCAGCTACACTTTTAATTCTTTTACTTTGAGCAGTCCATTGAAAGTCCGCCGCATCTAATTTAATTCTGTCATTGGCATCATCTATGGCTTCTTGTCCCATATAGAAACCTTGAAAAGAGTCTGTATCTAAATCATTTTCTTTTAATACTGAGCCATCAGCATAATCTACTAATCTTGCCGCTTGGCTAGTTGTACGTCTAATTTCAACACTTGTTAAATTAAGAGGTGCAGTCGTGAATGTGACTGTTGTTCCTGCTCCGTCCCAAGTATAAGCTGTTGTAGCGACACCATCAATGGTAATTGCTACATCTGCTTGAGCCCTATAACTAAATGGGACTGAATAAGCAGTTGTACTACCATTTCCTGTATATCGTACAAAACTGTTAGCCATAATTTATATTTTCCTTGTATTTATTCATTCTTCTCTTCTAAAAGGGGTACTTTATTGAGAAAGCATCATTAGTGCTTTTTCAGCCTCTTTAAGACCCTCTTGTAATTGAGCATTATTACTCTTAGCTGTTGCCTCTATTACTGGAAATTCTTTGACCATTTTCCAAAAGGCATTTCTTTCAAATTTTCTTATCTCTGTTAGAATATATGATTGTTGAAAATCATACCCTTTTTGTGTTGTAAAATATTTATAACCTGTTTCTTTTTTACCTGTAGGTCTTTTCCACATAGGACTTGTTTTATCTTCAATAAGTGCTTCTATATATTCTTTTAATTTTAAATCTTTTCCATTATATTTAATAGTAAGCTCTGTTTTTATTTCAAGCCATCTATCATAAGCTGTTTGACCATTATCTTTTTCAATGGTTCTTAAATCAACACCAATATCTACATAACCTCTTTTAGGTGGAGCTTTATAAGAAAATTCACGTCCATCAAAGAAATTAGCTATAGTTTTATTTTTCCATTGAGTCATAGCAAAAGGGGTAGACCATAAGCCTGTTTCTCCACCTAGTCCAAATAACCAACCATTTTTTCTATCAATCTTTTCACCTAACATATTTCTTCTAGGCATAACTCTATCTTCTGCCATAAATATACGAGACATTCTATCACTAAAAGTCCATAAATCTTTTTCCCATTCATCATTAACTCTATCTGCATATCTAAGTCCACCTGATAAAGGCATAAATTTATAGATTGCTCTTGAAAATACTGATATACCCATATATTCAGGTTTATTATGGTGTATAGCATCATCACTCATTAAGAAATTAGCAGTTTCTAAAATTCCTTTAGTGTAGAATTTAGAAGTTAAATTTCTTACTACTGTTGCAATCGCTCCTAAACCTAATTCTAATTCTTGACTTCGCATAGCTTCAGGCATCTTATCATTATATCTAAAATATTCAGTTAATCTTTCGTGCATATCTGCCGCTATAAAGAAGGGCATAAAGATAGGGTCTAATCTATTTAAAGAAATATATCTGCCATTGTCATCTTTATAAGAATAGGGTTGCCAACCTGTCATCGCTTCTCTCTGTTGATTAGCTCTCCAATCTCTTGAACCACCACCAGTAAATTTTCCTGCTTGAGCCATAGCGATTGCTGTGCTCCATATTAAGTAACCTGCTTGTATTCTAGCATTAGCTTCCGCCGCCGCTTCAGGATTAAGGTATCTTGTTTTAGCAAGTCTACCACCACTTAATGTATCTAATGTTCCTCTAATAGGTGCAGTTATTCTTCCTATTTTACCTGTACTTAAACTTTGTGTTATCTTTTTAAATGTACTAGCACCTGCATCTAAAGCGGGTGCATCAGCTTCAGCTAACATATGTCTCATTTGAAATTGAAATCTACCTAAGAAAGGTAAATGTTGTGCGTTCCAACGTAATAAGTTTGAAGGTGTATTAATAAAGTGAAGACCCATTACTCTAGTCCATTGATATTGATTAGCATTACGAAGTACCCAACCTGTCAATTTACTTTCTCTTAAATTTGTAAGTGGATTTATCTGTCCTGCTTTTTGTGTATATGAACCTTCTCTAGCATAGTGCAAAGGAGAGTTAAGTTGGTCTTCAACTCTATCTCCAATTAGTTTAGCTCTTCCTGTATCTGCATCATAATAATCTTTTTGTATTTCTTTAAATCTAGTTTTATACCATTGTTTAAACTGGTCGCCTTTTAATAAACTAAAATTACCACCTGTTTCTTCTAAAATTCTTGTATTAATAATTGATGTCATTCTAGCTCTAAACATCATAGTTTTAAGAAACTCATCACCTGCCGCTAAAGTACGGAGAGGTAATGTTGTCACTAAACCAATAGGTTCAGCAACAGCATATTGAATAACTTTACCAGTTACTCCTAAAGGTTCAGTTCCTAATTTTGCTGTTTCACTTATCCATCTTTGTAATTGTCCTTGTCTAATATTAGCGTCCCATTTCATTTGTTCTGAATCAAGGATTGGTCTACCATAATAAAAACTTTTACCTGCTCTTTTTATAGCGTGACCTAACATAGCATATTGATATACATAAGTTTGAAATGCCTCTCTAGCAATCGTTAAAGCCTTTTGTCTATCTTTAGGTAACATATTAGCCGCTCTTAACATCATCACAAAAGGTTTCCATTGTGTTTGTGTTAAACCTGAAACTATATTAATAATATGTGTATCAGGAGAAGACAATAAGTTATTATTTACATACTCAGCCGCTAAAGCCCAACCATCTGCTTTTCTAGCATTTGATAATGCTAACATAATTTGGTCATTATCAGTAAGCATAGCTACTGCTTTCCAATATTCTTCAGGGTTATCAGATTTTAATTTTTTCATCTTAGGGTCTTCAGGTCTCATTTTTAATGCTTGAGCCCGTTGCCCTACTTTAATAACTCTTCCTGCGTAGTGTCCTCTAGCAAGATTTTCTTGCATTTGTTTTTGAATATCTAAAGGCTCTTCAACAGCTTTATCTCTTATATTAAGTTCATCAATTATTAATTGTCGTTCTTTAGGAGTTAAATCTGTTCTATGTAATTCTAAAGAAAGTTTATTTATATCTTGAAACTCTCTACCAATAGCATCAGCGTGAGCTATAATATATGCAAACTGTTCTTTGAATACTGGGTCAGTAGCAATTCTCTTAGCCATTTTTTCTAAACCAATTCTATCAGCACCTAACTCAACAGCACGTTGAATCATCTGTTTTACAGTTATTTTATCAGTGCCTAACTCCCCTGACATTTCAATTACTTTTTGTTTGATATGTTTTCTATAACCACCTGCTTCATATTTAGTTATATTCAATTTTAGCTTAGGTGGTTTATCTGTACTGACAATATCTTTTCTTAAATTCTTAATTCTTTTTTCTACAGTATCTCCGTGTAATCTACTGTCTCTATCTAATTTATCTATATCTTCTTTAGTTCTATCTTTAAGTTTAGGTTTTTTAACTTTTGAATCTTTTAATGAATCAGGTAAAATTTCTTCAAATAATTTATTTCCTGTTGTAGTGCTTCTACCATACTTGTGAAAATCATTTATATTTTTTACAGTTTTATTTTGTAAAAGTTTGCTAGTAAGTTTAAATGAACCTGCCGCAAAAGCTCCACCAAAAACTGAACCAAATCCAAAACCTGCAACACTAGCTAGTCCTGCTTGTTTTAAACTAAATTCATCTTGTATATCAGATTCAAGAGCTATTCCTTGTAATAAGGCATCGTGACCACCTGCTACAATAGTTCCAATATAACCTTCAGTTAAAGCTCCTTTTTTTATAGCTCTACCTAATGCTTTTTTTGAAGCTAACTTAGCCGCTTCTTCAACAGTCTTCTTATTAATTTCTTTAGACATCTTAGCTTTTAAAGATAATTTTAAAGCTGTTTTATAACTTTGTTTAGCCGCTTGTCCACCAACTCCTACACCTACTAAATTTACAGGGTCTAAGACCATAGCTCCACCATTATCAATTAACCAACCACCAAAACTTCTATTAGGGTCGTCCCACCAAGAAGGAAGAGCATTATAAGTTTGTTGAATATAAGCAAATTCTTTTAATCTTTCAGGATTATCTTCATTAAATACTTGTGCCGCATCTATTCCAAGACCTATAGTATTATGATTTTTCCAAGACCTATCTGTATAAAAATATTCTAATAAGTCTGCATTATCCATAGACAAGAATTTATTACTACTGTTCCTATAAGAATAATAACTTTTTAAAGTAGTATAGAATTTTTCTGTTTGTATTTCTTCTAAAGCTAATTTAGCACTCGCAGGTTTCTTTAATGAAAGACCTGTTAATTGACTTTCTGTTGCTGTGTCTATACTATAAGTTGCCATTATTATTTATTTATATTCCTTTTTGCTATTGCTTTTAATGCTTTTTCAACTGTATTAATGTTTATCCCGCCTATGCCAAAACCTGACAATGTATCTATAATATTATCTCTAAATGCTTTATAATCATCTTCTTGCATTATTGCCATCATATTTTCAGTCCATTTAAAGTCTCCCATAAATTTCTCTAATTGGTCTGTAAGAATTGGAACAATTTTCTTTTCATTAAATTCTCTTTCATCTGTTGCATCAGTGTCAAACCAATCTGTATCACTGAAGAATATATCATCATCAAATTCAGGTATTAAAAGTTTTAAGTCTTTTTGATTAATGTCAAGAGCGTCAGTAACACTCTCAATCATTTGAGTAATATTTGCATCTTTATAAGATTTATTCTTAGCTTCTAAATCTATAACTTTCTGTTTCTCTAATTCTTTATTAGCTAATACTTCTTCTTCATACTCAGTGTATGATTTAAGAGCAGGACTCAGATTATCTTTATTGAAATGTTCAACAGCTACAGCTTGAAGGTTATTCAGAAAATCTTTACGTTCTTGAAAAGTAGGTTCTCTACCTTCTTTGTCTTTAAATCTTTTTTCAAAATCTACAATTTGTTTTTCCATATAATATTGAGCATTACCTAAAGCAACGCCTGAGTTAGGGTCTTCTTCCCACATATCATTAGCACCTTTTTTCATAAAGTTACCTTTAACAGCAGTAAGATTTACTCTAAGTCCATCTATATAAGTTTCATTCATTTGATAAATAGGTTTATTTCCTTTTTTTCTATCATCATCAAATTCTTTAAAGTACACAAGACCTGCTTTCCAGTCATCAGGATTAATACTTAATTCTACCATAGCATCTAAAACGTCCCCTAAATCTTCAAAATCTCCATCACGAATAGATGAAATAAGTGCGTTAAAGACAGCAGGGTCAGCTTCTTTCCAAGCATTAACATCTATTAGTTTTTCATAAGCATTAATATAAGAAGGATTACCATATGCGGCTAATTTTTCTAATATTTCTAAATTTTCAGTATGAGTTCTTTTTCTTGTTTTTGTTTCTCCTGCAATAACTTCATCTACATCAGTCATAAGTGTAGTTAATAAACCCGAAACATCTTCTTTTTCTAAATCATCTTTCTTTTGTCTATCGTCATTTTGTATTCTTAATCTTTTATTATTTAATTTTAAAATAAGTTCACGAGATTCTTTAGAATAAGTATTTGCTAATGAACCTAATTCATTTTTACCTTTACCCTTACCTCTGTCTTGACTTAAAAGAATAATAGCTTTATCTAATTGGTCTTCACTTGTAGCAGTATCAATCAACCACCTAGCGTGACCTAAAGCAATCTCTTCATTTAATTCATTAGTATCAAAGAAGTATGCTTTACCTGTACCATCTATAGGCATTTCTGTATTAAGTGTCATTAACTTTTTAAAATAATTTCCATTTTTAATATCTTCTACAGTAGTAGTAGTGTCCATAAAACCAATAGCTTTATCAACTTTTACTGTATGTGCGTGTTCAGCTCTCTTCTGAGCATCTGCAATTTTAGCATTAGCCGCAAATTCATTAAATACAGCAGAAAATCCTACTGTAAATTGTGTACTAGCTTCATTAAAATTAGGTAAATATTGTTTCCAAAATTCTTCTATAGTTTTTGTTCCATCTTTATAATCATAAGCATCAAGATTTGCTTCAATTTGACGTATAGTTTCAGCCGCTTCAAATCTTCCTGAGTGTGTATCTACTACTGATTTAGCATAGTGATTACTTAATTCAGGAATTGCATCATTTAAAATAGCTTTTTGAATATCTTTTGTTTTCCAACCTTTAGCATAAAGCTCGTCCATCTTAGCTCCTGCTTCAGTTTGTTTCTTTTCAATATGTTTTTCTCCCCAATTATTCATAGCAGGAGTAAGGTCATTTCTTAAAGCAGAAACAATTTGACCCATTTCTGTTTTTCTAGCGTCTATGTGTCTAACAGTTCCTTTATAACTTGAACCTATCCACTTGTTTGTTACTTGTGATTTATATTTTGTTGCCATAATTATTTATTAAAATATTTCCTGTCAGGGTTTGAACCATAGTTTAATCCTGCTGAAGCTATTTCAAGAACTGAACCTAACTGACTAGGTGCATCAGATTGTTGTATGTTAGCATAGTTTCGGTGCATAGATGCGTAAGCATCATTTTCTGAACCTTGTAAAGATAACATATCTGCTTCAAAATCAAAAGCTATTTGAGAGAAACCTAAATCGTGTTCTCCACTCATATCTTGCATTACTCTAAGTGAGTTTCCAAAACCTGAGTTAAGAGCATATGCTTGATTTTTAGTTAATTCTTGTCTTGCTGTTAATTGAGCTAGAGCCTTTGCTTGTACTGCACGAGAGGATTCATTATCAATTTTAGATAAATCATTCAAATATGCTTGGTCAGCATTTTGCATACTAACTTCATTAGCGGCTGTATTTCTTTGGTGGACAGCACTTTTATTTTGAAAACTAGCGACAGTTCCAACCACTGCCAATGCTAATTGGGCTTCTGCTACTCCGCACATTATTTTTTATTTGTCTCCTTTATCATTAATAAGAAGGGTAGTTTTCCTACCCCATAATTTTTCATTTCTTCTTTAGCTTCAAAGCCTAAATATTGAAGCCACTTTAATGACTTCCAATTTCGTCTATCCACCCAGTTATATATATAAGTATATCCTTCACTCATTTGTGAAACCCAGTAAGGACATTCTTTTATAAATTGTTTTGTATGTTTAAATAAGTTTTCACTTGATAATAACCAAGCCACTCCATATTCAGGGTCTTTTGTTGGAGCAACTCCAAACATACCCATAATTCCTTCATTAACTGTTCCAATAATTGTATAGTTTCTACTTTTTTCATAAGTAAAAGGTACAACAAGAGCTTCCAACGGCGATGAACCATTTGATGCTCTTATCTCTTCCCTATCTGCTTTACGCATTTTAGGTGCTAATTGTAATACGTCAGCTAATACTGCGGGACGTACATAGTTTTCTTTTTCCATTATATCCTTGTTGCTCTATTATGATAATAACCTTCTACTTCAGCACTTGCTACATACATAGGTAAGTGTGAACTAGAGATAATGTCAAAAGTAAAATCGGTGTTTCTACATTGTACTGGAACTTTAATTGTTCCTGAAGACAAAGCAGGAGAACCAATGGTACTTCCTGAAGTTCCTAGAACATATCCGTTCATTACAGTTGTAGATTTACTTCTATTATCAGGTGTTACTTCTGCTGTGAAGAAACCTGAATTTTCGTAAGTTAATGCTATATTTCTAACTTGGTAACGACCTGTAGTTATTGCTAAAAGTCCTCTACCAGTATTTTCTCTAACATATTGTGTAGATAAAGAATACTTAGATTCGTAAGGTGTTCCTATAAATAAGCTAGTATGATTACCAACTAAAGTAAAAGAATTTCCTGCAACAAAATTTGTAACAGCTAATCTTGTAGGGTCAGAAGAAGTTACAGTTAAATTTGAATCTCCTACTACTGCTCTTGTAACTGTAATAATAGGTGTTCCACCCGCAGGATTTGGAGCTGAATATCCCGCTAAATTATTAATACCAAGAACTCCACCACTTCCTACAGCAATATTATCTGCTACATCATCATTCGTTCTTGAACCACCAACTGAAAATTCTAAAGCTGAAGCAGGGTCACTATTAGTAGCTGTCATAGTTGTAGATACACCTGCGTTATCTGTAATTACTATAGTGCTACCTACTGCAATATTTGCCGCATCTGAAACTGTTATTGTGCAAGTTGCACCTGAAGCAGAAGTTAAAGCATAATCTGTTCCATTAGTTTTATCAACAGCCATTAATCCTGTTTTTGCTCCATAAGGAGAAGTCACAGTTGTTAAATCCGTACCACTTGAATATGTACCTGTTGCTGATGCTCTTTTATCAAGATATATACCATACCCTAATGTAGCATCTTTTAAATTTCTTAAATCTACTTTAAATAATTTTGTTGTTTGTCCTTCAGCAGTAAATAAATAAATATTACTTTCTATTGAAAATCCACCAAGTATTTTTACACCTGTAAATTCCCATTTAGACCAAGCGGTTTGTACTTTTTCACCACCATCAAAGAAATATTTATATATATACATCGTATCAGCATTAGTTGCTGTTACATTTGAACTCGTTGCATAAGGTGCAACCTGTGCATCTGCTGTATCAGAACATAAAATTGCTAGACAATCTTCAACTGTATTACTTATAATTTGATAAGCATTTGTTGGCATTAAACTTTGTACTGAAACTGAAATATCTAAACCATCATTAGTTAATGTACTGTCATCAGAAAAATATTCTCTAATTGCTGTATTGCTTGTTCTTGCTTGAGCAAAGTATGCAAACTTTCCTGCCGCTACTGGTCTCACATTATCATCGTGTTCAAAACTTGATACTTCATTTAAGATAGCAGTAGTTGGACTAATTGTATCTCCTGCGTGGTCAAGTTTATATTGAGCTGTATCAGAGAATAATAATAATGTTTCATTAAATCCTACTGAATTTTTCAATGTATTAACTTGTGTTCCTGAAGCCGCTATATCAATAGGGTCAGTATCTAAAACTTGTGTAACTGTTGTAGCAAAGAAATTAAAATAACTAGCATTTTCTGCTAGAATTAAATTCTCTCCTGATAAAATTCCTAATCTGTTTTTATAAAAAGTTAAATTTTGTATTTTTTTACCTACAAATGAAGGGTTAGGATTAGTGTCTGTAGAATCCCCACAACTTCTATCTACCCAATCTAATTTTTGAAATGTAAATGTACCATCATTATTATTTATCAATGCGTGAGGCATTGTAGTATCTGTTAAACCTAAACTTGTAGCAGGAGCTAGTGTTTCAGACCATACACCTGTTCCATCAAATTTAACATAGTAATCAGAAAGAGTATCTCCTTCATCACCTGTTACTTTTATAATCGTTCCTACTTTTCCATAGTAAGGTAATTTTGTAAAATCTTGTATTGTATCTTTAATGCCATACATAGCTGTATTACCTGAACCATCAGATGTACTTAATGTATAAGTTTTAGCTTGATTAATAATTCTTCCATAAATAACAGAATCAAATTGTTCAAAAGTAAAATAAGTTGTTATATCAGAAAAGTTTGCTAAACCTGATGTTGCAGATAATGTTGCTCCTGTATCTGTCCTAACTGTTTTAAAAGCAATTCCGTTTGCACTAGCATCATAGTGGGTACTTGAAGTACCATACATTAATATATCTACTATCTTATTTGTATCTCTATATTTACTATCTGTTGCCGCACTGTTTCCTGTGGGTACTTGAAATATAACTTCTACTTCATAAGCCCAATCTTCGTGTTCTAATGCTACTTTATATTCTCTACCATAATTTGTTGATTTACAGTAGACGTGAAATTCCTCTAATTTTGCCGCAGATAATGTAGTATCAGCAGTGGGAATAATAGACTTATTAACAACAAAGGTGTAATCAGCAATATTAACCATACGAAAATCAGCTTTAGGATTAGTAGTATTAAGATATGTATTTCCATCAGGATAACTGACAGTTTTTTCATTACCTGCCAAATCGTAGACTTTAACTCCATTGTCATAGAACGCACAAATGTAGCGATTTGATTCATCTCTTTGAATATTCCATATTTTAGTTGTGTTAGGGAAGACGTTTGCCGCATCTAATGTAGCGACATATTCTAAAGCAGGTCTCTTTGATAAACCATCTACAATGTTGTTTTGACAATTAATTTGGTCTTTACCTTGATTAATGCCACGTTGAGAAGGGGTTTGTTGAGACATACCATTTAGAAAATTTGGTATTGATTGTGAAACAACTCCCATTAGTACGTCTTTCTTCTAGTCCTGTTAATTATTGAAAAAGTATTCACATCACCTTCTAATATATTTGCATCAGCACTTCTACTATCCGCTTGTCTAAAAGCGGCTAATGCTTCTTGTTCATCATTTCCTGCCAATTCAGTTAAGCCTTTATCTCCAATATATCTTGAAGCAAAACGTCTCGCTGATTTAGCGGCTATGTATTGCCTTGCATACTCAGGGAGTTGTTCAAATTGTTGGACTAAGACTAAGTCCACTGTAGGTAGGGTTGTTGATGTTCCAAATACATCTGTATGATTGTCCATATCGTATAGAAAACCATTACGAATAACCAAGTTTCTATCTCGGTATTGTGCAGATGCGTCTGCTTGGACGCAGTTAGATGGTAAAGGTACTTTATTATCAGTATCTTTTGTTAAAACGTAAGCATAGTGAGAATTAAAATTCCACCCCATAGATTGAACTGACATAGTTGTTTCATCTAAAATATTTTTAGCGACAGATACATCAGTAGTTACTGTTCCTGTAATTGCGTTCACAGGAGCTTCACCAATTACTGAAAGCATTTGATTAACTGTTTGTAGCTCAGTTGTGGGTGTTATTTGTGTTGCCATTATCTATACTATTATTGCGATTATTAAAATGATTCCAAAAACAAGAACTACTTTTTTATGTTCAGTCCAAAAATGTTTGGTTTCAAGATATTTTTCTTTTATTTTATCTATCATAATTATTTGTTATATCCTCTTGTTGATTAAAAGTAGAAAAGGGGGATTGCTCCCCCTAATCTATTGTGGTGTAGTAAAGAAACTATTACGCTTCTTTAATTCCTACAGCCGCTTCTGGTCTAAGAGTTCC